>Ga0247844_1009225_pt1 | contig 10380 bp, 6 predicted proteins | sample LaCtaG_FD_192421 | JGI IMG/M metagenome (GOLD analysis project Ga0247844, IMG submission 192421) | Freshwater microbial communities from meromictic Lake La Cruz, Castile-La Mancha, Spain - LaCruzMarch201714.5m_1 | ecosystem: Environmental > Aquatic > Freshwater > Lake | place: Spain: Castile-La...
GCTTTTCCATCCACCCCGCAACCCACCAGGCCAGACCGGCCCAAGCAGCGAGCACCGCGAGGAGGAGGATCGAAGATCTGAGTTTGAAGGGCATGGGAGAGGCTGGCTGTGGGCCAACGCGATCCCTTGGACGAATGCGCGCGCAAAGTCCACCCATTTTTCTGGTGCGTCCAGCTTGCAAAGGAAAGGCCCTGCGCGTCCAGAAGTCAGCTGAGCAGCCACTGCGAGGCGGCCGCAGCGAGGAGGACAACCAGCCAGGGAGGGGCATTGCACCACTGGAGGAGCCCGAAAGCGACGAGGGCCGCCACCGCGTCCTGCACGCTCTTGATCCCCTCGATCCAGACAGGGTTGTAAAGCGCCGCCAGTAATACGCCAACGACGGCCGCGTTGGCCCCGCACAAGGCGGCCTGCGCCCAGGACTTGCTGCGCAGTTGATACCAGAACGGAAGCGCTCCGGCGACCAGCAGCCAGGCCGGAAGAAAAATGGCGAGCAGGCACAAAAGTGCGAGAGGCCATGCATTCGGTCCGGGCTGAATTGCGACGCCGAGGTAGCCTGCAAAGGAGAACAGGGGTCCCGGCAGGGCCTGCGCCGCGCCATAACCCGCCAGAAATGTGTTGTCTGCGACCCAACCGTTGGCGACGACCTCGGCCCGGAGCAGCGGCAGGATGACGTGCCCTCCGCCAAAAACCAGGGCTCCGGCGCGGTAGAAGCTGTCAAAAACCGCGATGTCCTTGCGCCCGGTGGCAGCCGCGAGGACAGGCAGGACGACGAGAAGCAGGGCAAAGGCGGCGAGCAGCCCAACCGCCAGGCGATGGGGCTGCCGGTCTTCCAGAGTTGTAATCTCCTGGCGCAGGGCAACTTTGCGGTAGAGCCAGCAGCCGACTGCGCCACCGCCAAGGATCACGGCAACCTGGGCGAGCGCACCGGGGGAGAACAGCAGAAGGAACGCGCCGGATGCCGCGATGGCCATTCGTGCCGGATCCGGACAGAGGTTGCGGCCCATTCCCCAGACAGCCCGGGCCACCACGGCAACCGCCGCTACTTTGAGCCCCTGCAGCCAGCCCGCCCTGTGCAAGTCGCCAAATGCGGACACACCGTAGGCAAAAAGGATCATCAAAACGGCCGAAGGCAGCGTGAAGCAGAGCGATGCCAGGAATCCACCTGTCCATCCCGCGCGCTGCATCCCCAGGGCGAAGACGACCTGGCTGCTGGCCGGGCCGGGAAGAAATTGGCAGAGCGCCACCAAATCGGCATACGCCGCATCGCCGAGCCATCGGCGTTTGTTCACCAATTCCTCGCGCAGGTAGCCGATGTGCGCCACCGGCCCGCCAAAGGAAATGAGCCCGAGTTTGAGAAAAGCGCCGGAGATTTCGCATAGCCGGTGAGAATGTGTTTCCCGATGCGGGTCCATCGGGGTCTCGATGCCCTCCCGCGCCGGGGTGCAGCGACATCCCTGTTGATCAGGATCCATGCTGTCCAGGACCTGAGGGCCCGGCTTTTCCCCATCGATTCATGGGCCCGACGATGCCAGCTCTCCGTCAAAAGCCAAGAGCGGTGTGGCCGGGGCAGACGGCCGATTATTTGCGTGCACACGGCAGATTATGTTGCATAGTTGTTGTGTTCCTTCACCTATGAAAACCGTCCTTGTTGTGGAAGATGAAGCGGTCGCTTTGGAAGACCTTCGCGACTCGCTTTTGGAGATTGATTCGAGTTTGCAAATCGTGGGGGTTCAGACCGCCATGGAGGCCTTGGAGTTGCTCGGCTCCAGGAAAACCGATGAAGTCCAGCACTTCGATGGGGTTTTCCTCGACATTGAGCTTCCGGGGATGAGCGGGATCCAGATGCTGGACCGCCTCACCAAGCCGAGCCCTCCGATCGTGCTCGTCACCGCCCATGCGATGAGCGCCCTCGACGCCTTCGGGCGCGGGGTGATTGGCTGCCTGCTGAAGCCGGTGGACCAGCAGCGCCTGCGCCGGGCCTACCTGGACATGAAGGCGATCGCCGATGCGCCTCCCGCGGTGGCCAGTGCCGCAGCTGATTATGTCCAGGGCTCCGAGAGCCGGGTGCTGTTGCGGGACCGGAACGGCATCCATATGGTCCAGGTGCTCGACTTCTCCCACCTCACCGACGAGGGAGGATCCACCAGGGTGTTTTTCGGCAACCACAGCGTGGTCATCCCCCACAGCCTCTCGGATATGGAGGCCGGCCTCGATCACGAGCACTTTTTCCGGGTGAATAACGAGACGATCCTGAACCTGAACAAAGTCACCCACTACACCACCTCGCCCACCGGGCTCTTCGTTGCGGGGCTGCCCGACGGGTCCTCCGCGGAGTTCAGCCCCGAGAGGTCCCGGATTTTTCAGGACCGCTTCGAACTCTAACTTGATTTTTCCCCGAGGCAGGAGTGGAGTGTGGAACGGTATGAACGCCCTTCTTCTCCCCGCTCTCCTTGTGTTTCTGGCAGCTTCCGCTCTGGCGCAGAGCCCGGGCTCGTTCGGATCCGGCGAAGGGGTCAGCGGCCGCGTCCTGGCCCTGGTCGCCCAGCCCGACGGGAAGGTGGTGCTTGGGGGAGTCTTTACCGCCGTCAACGGAGTCCCGAGGCAGAACCTGGCCCGGCTGAATGCCGACGGCACACTGGATACGGGGTTCATCCCGCAGGCGGTTGAGGGGCCCAACGGTCCGGTTGCGGCGCTTCTTCTGCTTCCGGACGGCTCCGTGATCGCCGGGGGCGACTTCACGACGGCCGGAAATCTGGTGCGGTCCGACCTGGTGAAGTTCGGGGCGGACGGAAAAGCCGATGCTTCGTTCGGGGCGGAGGAGGGGGGCGTGGCCACGAATGGGTCGGTGGCGGCGCTGGCCTTGCTGCCGGATGGCGGGATCCTTGTGGGGGGCAGTTTCAACACATTTTTTGGCAAGCCCCGCCGGGGGGTTGCAAAGCTGCTTGCAGACGGAACGGTCGCGCAATCCGTCCCCCTGCCGCCCCTGCTCAACGGATCGGTGGACGCGCTTGCCAGCACGCCCGCCGGCGTCGCGTTCGCCGGCGGCACCTTCACGACGCCCGCCCAGGCGGCGCAAAACATCCTTCGCATGCCCGAATAGGGCGGGCCGATTTTCCGAGCCGGACCTCCGCATGCCCTCTGAGAAACAGCGCACCATCAGGATCAAGGGCGCCCGGCAGCACAACCTGAAAAACCTCGATGTCTCGATTCCCCGCCACAAGCTCGTCGTCGTCACGGGCCTGAGCGGGTCGGGGAAGTCCTCGCTTGCCTTCGACACGCTTTTTGCGGAGGGGCAGAGGAAGTATGTGGAGAGCCTGTCGGCGTATGCCCGCCAGTTTCTCGACCAGATGCAGAAGCCGGATGTGGACTACATCGAGGGCCTGTCGCCAGCCATCGCGATCGAGCAGAGATCGTCCGGCGCGAACCCCCGGTCCACGATTGCCACCACGACCGAGATCTACGACTACCTTCGCCTCCTTTTCTCCGCCGCAGGGGTCCCGCATGACCCCGCCACGGGGCAGGTGGTCTCCCGCCAGACCCCGCAAGAAATTGCGGATGCGATCCTGCGCTGGCCGGAGGGCACCAAGTTTCTGCTGCTGGCCCCGTTGATCCGCGGGCAGGCGGGGGAGTTCCGCGATGTGATCGAGAAGGCGCGCCGGGAGGGGTTTGTCCGGCTGAGGATCGACGGGGAAATCGTTGAGCTCACGAAGGCGGACGCCATCAGGCTCGACAAGGCGAAGCGCCACACGATCGAGGCCGTTGTGGACCGCTTGGTCGTGCGGGAGGACCTTGGCCAGCGGCTGGCCGACTCGATCGAAACGGCCCTGCGCTGGGGCGAGGGGCGCCTCGCAACCTCCCGCATGGAGCCGGGCGCGGGCCGCTGGATAGAAGAAAATTTTTCGACGGACTTCTGCAATCCGGAGACCGGCTTCACGCTGCCGCGCCTGACCCCGAAGCACTTTTCCTTCAACAGCCATCTGGGAGCCTGTCCGGCCTGCCATGGGATCGGCACCGAGCACTACTTCGACCCGGAGCTGATGGTGGACGCAACCAAGCCCCTGGCCCAGGGGGCGATCCGTCCGTGGAAGGCGGCGACAAAGCGGATGAGGTCGTATTACGCGGCGCTTCTGGAGTCCCTGGCCTTGGATGCTTCGGTCTCCATGAGCAAGCCTTGGGGAGAGCTGCCGGAGAGCTTTCACGATCTCGTGCTGTTCGGGTCGCGCGACCGGGGGATCACCGTGCGCACGGGCAGCGGAAAGACGGCGACCAGGCCCTTTGAGGGGGTTGTTGCGCAGGTCGAGCGGCTTTACGAAACCAGCCAGAGCGAGTTCTCAAAGAAGCGGCTGCGGGCGTTTCAGAACCGGAGGGTGTGCCGCGTCTGCCGCGGGGCGCGCCTGCGCCCGGAAATCCTTGCCGTCACGCTTGCCGACCAGGCCGGAAGCGAATACGGCATCCAGGCGGTCTGCGCCCTTCCGATCTCGCAGGCCTCGGAGGTGCTCAGCGCGCTCGCCCTTTCCTCCTCCATGGCCGAGATCGTAAAAGACGTGCTGCGCGAGATCCGGCAGCGCCTCCGGTTTCTCGTCGAGGTCGGACTCGGCTACCTCCAGCTCAACCGGGAAAGCGGGACGCTGTCGGGCGGCGAGGCCCAGCGGATCCGCCTCGCCACGCAGATCGGATCGGGCCTGTCGGGAGTGATGTATGTGCTTGACGAGCCCAGCATCGGCCTGCACCAGCGCGACAACGACCGACTGATCCAGACGTTGAGAAACCTGCGGGATCTGGGAAACTCCGTGATCGTGGTCGAGCATGACGAGGATACGATCCGCGCGGCCGACCACATCCTGGATCTCGGCCCGGGAGCAGGCCCGCGCGGCGGCCGCCTGGTGGCCGAGGGCACCCTGGCGGATGTCCTCGAATGCGAGGAGTCCCTCACCGCACAATACTTGAAGGGGGCCATCCGCATTCCGGTCCCGAAGTCCCGCGTCGCCCCGCGCCAGACCGGGGCCAAGGCCGGCGACATCGGCGACGGATGGCTCCGCGTGGGGGGGGCGCGGGAGAACAACCTGCAGGGCATCACGGCGGCTTTTCCGGTTGGCTGCCTCACCTGCGTGACCGGTGTCTCGGGGAGCGGAAAGTCCACTTTGGTGAACGACATTTTGCGCCCGGCCCTGGAGCGCGACCTCCACCGCGCCAAGTCCCAGCCGGGGCTTCACGCCAGCATCTCGGGGATCGAGCAGTTCGACAAGGTTGTGGTCATCGACCAGAGCCCGGTCGGGCGCACCCCGCGATCCAACCCCGCGACCTACACCGGGGCCATGGGGCCGATCCGGGACCTTTTCAGCGAGCTCCCGGCCTCGCGGGTGCGCGGCTACGATGCCGGGCGCTTCTCATTCAACGCCAAGGGCGGGAGGTGCGAGCACTGCCAGGGGGACGGCTTCATCCGGATCGAGATGCACTTTTTGGCGGACGTCTATGTCGAGTGCGAGATCTGCCGCGGGAAGCGCTACAACCGCGAGACCCTGGAGGTGACCTACAAGGGGAAAAACATTGCCGACATCCTGGACATGACGGTGGATGAGGCGGCGCGCTTTTTCCGCAACGTTCCGGCGCTGTGCCGGCGGCTGGAGACGCTCCAGGATGTCGGGCTGGGCTACCTGCGGCTCGGGCAGTCGGCGACGACGCTTTCCGGCGGCGAGGCCCAGAGGATCAAGCTCTCCTCCGAGCTGGCCAAGCGGCCCACCGGCCGCACGATCTACCTCCTCGACGAGCCCACGACCGGCCTCCATTTTGCCGACATCCACAAGCTGCTCGAGGTGCTCATCAAGCTCCGCGACGCACGAAACACGCTCATCGTCATCGAGCACAACCTCGAGGTCATCAAGTGCGCCGACTGGATTATCGACCTGGGCCCCGAGGGGGGGGGTGAGGGCGGCCGCATCGTGGCCGAAGGCCCCCCCGAGCAGATTGCCGCCTCGACGGCAAGCCACACGGGGCGCTACCTTCGCCGATTCTTCACGCCATGATCCTCGTTCTCGCCGCCGCACTCCTTGCCAATCCCATTGAGATTTCCTCCGCCCGCTCGGCGCTGGAGGATGGCCTGCCCGGGGTTGCTGTCTCCAAGCTGGAAGGGATTCCTGCGGCGGCCGGGGACGCCACCACGGCCCACCTGCTGGCCCGCGCGCTCGTCGAGGACGGGCAGCCGCGCCGCGCGATCGATGTCCTCAAAAATCAACCCAAGGGGGCCGTCCGGGAATTTTGGCTCGCGCAGGCCCACGCATCCCTCGGGGAGGCGACGGAGGCCCTTGCCGCCTACCGGGAGGCGGTGAAGGACCCCGGGTTTTCCGACCTGGCCGCCCTGGGCGAGATCCGCATGCTGCGCCAGCTGGGGCGCCCCTCCGAGGCGCTCGCCCGGCTTGACGCCGCAGGGAGCGGCTCTACAAATCCCCGGCTGGCCGACCTCATGGCCTTTGAAAGGGGCGGGGCCTTGCTGGACCTTGGCGACGCCTCCGCCGCCATCGATGTCCTCGACGATCTCACCCCCGAAGACCCTGCAGGAAAGGCGCAGGCGGAGTTCCTTCTGGCGCAGGCGCTCGCGATGTCGGGAAATGATGCGGGGGCCATTCGCCTGTTTGACGCGCTGGTCCCGACCGATGCCAGGCAGGCGGTGGCCGCCGTGATTGGCCAGGCAGAGGCATTGGCGCGGACCGGGCAGGATCCGACAGCCGAGTCGCTGGTCGAGGGGTTTATTTCGCGGAACCCGGATGCCCCTGGACTCTCCTCCGTGTTTGCCCTTCTTGACCGCCTCTATCGCGCGCAGGAATCTCCATCGAACAGCGAGCTGAAGCGCTGGTTGAATGACGCGGCGCCGTCCCCTCGCCGCCACCTGGCCGCCCGCTCGCTGGCCGCCATGGAGGAGCGCCTCGGGCGGGCCGACCGGGCGGAGCAGCTCTACGACAGAGCCTTGGCCGACGGGGACGAGGGATCGGCCGTCGCCCTTGCAAAAATCCGCATCCAGCAGGGGCGCCCGAAAGATGCGCTGGCGCTTCTGCCCGCTCTGGGCACCTCAGCCGAAGCAGACTTTTTGCTCGGCCTGGCCCGGGCCGCTGAAAAATCGTATGTCCCGGCGTCGGAGGCCTTCATCAGCGCGGCCGCGAGCCCGGAGCTTGCCGAGGTCGCCCTTTATAATGCGGCCGCGTGCGAGATCGCGGCCGGCAGCCCGGTTCAGCCGGGCTTCGCGCAGCTCAAAGCCCGGTTCCCCGATTCGAAAAAACTCTCCACCCTCCGGCTGGAGGAGGCATTTTTGCTGGCCCAATCCGGCGATCCCCGGGCCCCCGATCTCCTCGCAGAACTCGCCACAGGAAGCGACCGCGCCTTGGCAGCCAAAGCCGGCGTCGCACTCGCAGAGTGGAAATACGGGCAAGGCGACCGTGAGGGCTCGCTGGCCGGGCTCCGGCGGGTCTCAACCGCCACCGGGGACGACGCCGCCCGTGCGGACGCCCTCAAAATCTTTCTTTCCGACGGCGGGCCGGCCGGTGCCGAGGCCGAGGAGGCCGCCACTCGCTTCCTCCAGGAGCACCCCGGCGCGGCCTCCGAGCCGGAAGTCCTGCTCAAGCTCGGCGAAATCCTTTACAACAAAGGTGACTTTGCCGGTGCCCGCATCCGTCTGGAGTCGCTGGCAAGAAAGTTCCCTGATTCGCCGGATGCCATCCCGGCGCTGCTTCTTGCGGCGCAGGCGAGCGCCCGCCTGCAAACACCGGGGGCCATCGAGGAGGCGATGATCCTCTTTGAGGAGGTGGCCGCATCCAGCTCCCCCCTCGCGCTGCGCGCGCGCATGGAGCAGGCGGTTCTGCAGGCGGTTCAGGGCAAACCGGGCGAGGCGATCGTGATCCTCGACCGTCTCCTGGCCTCGAACCCGGACCCCGAAATGCGCGCAGCCGCCCTCATGGAAAAAGGAAAAACCCTGCTGGCCTCGAAGGGGGCCGAAGGGGTGGACGCCGCCATCAAGATCTGGAGCGGGATCGTGGAGGATTCCTCGCTCTCGCCGGCCTGGCGCAACCAAGCCATGTTCCGGATCGGGGCCGCGCGCGAAAAGCAGGGCGAAGACATGAAGGCGGTTGCCGCCTACTACGATGTCCTCAACGCCTCCGACGGCAGCCCGGCCGAGCTGTTCTGGTTTTACAAGGCCGGCTTCAGCGCGGGCCGCCTGCTCGAGGAGGCCAGGCACTGGGACCAGGCCATCCAGGTCTATTCGATTGTGGCAGCCGCATCCGGCCCGCGGAGCGAGGAGGCCACCGCACGCATCAACAAAATCCGGCTCGAAAACTTCTTGTGGGACGACTCCCCGCAGCCGCCGGACAAGCCGCAGGGGACCTGATCGGCCAGCCCATGGGAGGCCGGCGTGGAGCCGTCCGGTCAGGCGCGGGCCATCCGGCGGAGGAGGGCGTCGGCCATGTCGGCCGGCGTGGCGGCGACCTCGATGCCGGCGGCCTGGAGGGCCTCAATTTTTCCGGAGGCGGTGCCCTTGCCCCCGCTCACAATGGCTCCGGCGTGGCCCATGCGGCGCCCCGGGGGCGCGGTCACCCCGGCGATGAAAGCGGCGACCGGCTTGGTGCCGTGGATGCCCAGCCATGCGGCGGCCTCCTCCTCGGCGGTGCCGCCGATTTCGCCGATCATGATAATGGCCTCGGTGTTGGGATCGGCGGTGAAGAGCTTGACGACATCGAGGTGGGAGGTGCCGTTGATCGGGTCTCCGCCGATGCCGACGCAGGTTGACTGCCCGTGGCCGCGGCTCGAGAGCTGCCAGACCGCCTCGTAGGTGAGCGTGCCCGAGCGCGAGACGACCCCGACCTTGCCGGGCTTGTGGATGTAGCCGGGCATGATGCCGATCTTGCACTGGCCGGGGGTGATGATGCCCGGGCAGTTCGGCCCGATGAGCCGGCTGGAGCTGCCCTTCATGCCGGCGCGGACGCGCATCATGTCCATCACCGGAATGCCCTCGGTGATGCAGATGACGAGCTCGATCCCGGCATCGACAGCCTCCATGATCGAGTCCGCCGCAAATTCGGCAGGCACAAAAATCATCGTGGCGTTGCAGCCGGTTTCGCGGCGGGCCTCGAGGACGGTGTCGAAGACCGGGATTTTTTCATCGAAGAGCTCGCCGCCGCGCGCGGGGGTGACCCCGGCGACGACGTTCGTTCCGTAGTCGATGCACTGGCGGGCGTGGAAGCCTCCGGCTTTTCCAGTGATCCCCTGCACGAGCAGGCGGGTGTGTTTGTCAACGAGAATGGCCATTTTTTTAGTTAATGCGAAATGTGGAATGCGAAATGTGGAAGTTTGGAGGGTTTCACCGGATCAGGCGGCTTTGGCGGCGGCGACGACCTTTTTGGCGGCGTCGGCGATATCGGTGGCGGCGGCGAGCGGGAGGCCGGACTCGCTGAGGAGCTTGCGCCCGGCATCGACGTTGGTGCCCTCGAGGCGGACGACGAGGGGGACCGGCAGGTTGACCGCCTTGACGGCATTGATGATCCCCTGGGCGATGATGTCGCACTTCATGATGCCGCCGAAGATGTTGACGAGGATCGCCTTGACGCGCTGGTCGGAGACGAGGATTTTGAAGGCCTCGGTGACCTGCTGCTCGGTGGCCCCGCCACCGACGTCGAGGAAGTTGGCGGGTTCGCCGCCGTTGTGCTTGATGATATCCATCGTCGCCATGGCGAGGCCGGCGCCGTTGACGAGGCAGGCGATGTCCCCGTCGAGCCCGATGTAGCTGAGGTTGGACTTCGAGGCCTCGACCTCGCGGGGATCCTCCTCCTCGATGTCGCGGTAGGCGACAATCTCGGGGTGGCGGTAGAGCGCGTTGTCGTCGAAATTGAATTTGGCATCGAGGGCGAGGACCTCGCCGCCCTTCGTGATGACGAGCGGGTTGACCTCCACCATCGAGCAGTCGCAGCGGATGAACAGCTTGTAGAGGCTGGCGAAGAGCTTGCAGGCCAGGCGCATTTCTCCGGAGGGGATGTGGAGCAGCTTGGCAAGCTTGCGGGTCTGGTAGGGAAGGAGGCCGAGGAGCGGGTCCACGGGAAGGCGCACGATTTTTTCCGGGGTGTGGGCGGCGACGGTTTCGATGTCGACGCCGCCCTCGGTGCTGGCGACGATGACGGGGGCAGAGGTGACGCGGTCGATGAGGATCGCGAAGTAGAGCTCGCGCTCGATCTCGACCGACTTCGAGACGAGAACCTTGCGGACCACGCGGCCCTGGGGGCCGGTCTGGTGGGTGACGAGCGTCTGGTTGAGCATCTTCTCGGCGATGTCGCGGGCCTGGCTCGCCGTCTTGCAGAGGTGGACCCCGCCCTGAAAGCCGTTTTCGAACGTGCCCTTCCCGCG
>Ga0247844_1009227_pt1 | contig 10380 bp, 8 predicted proteins | sample LaCtaG_FD_192421 | JGI IMG/M metagenome (GOLD analysis project Ga0247844, IMG submission 192421) | Freshwater microbial communities from meromictic Lake La Cruz, Castile-La Mancha, Spain - LaCruzMarch201714.5m_1 | ecosystem: Environmental > Aquatic > Freshwater > Lake | place: Spain: Castile-La...
AATCTCTGGTAGCAGTGCCGGGCAATTTGTTGTTGAGTGTAATCGATCCATTGAGTATATCGATGACCAAGTGTTGCCCTTGAGCTTCGGCTTTCATTCCCGGCGCGAGCAATTTCAGCCAGCGCGAGTGGTCGTTTAGATCTCGTCCTGATGCGCCGAAAGCCACGATTCGTTCTACTTTCCAGTTCGATGAACTAATCGACTTGCTCGACGGGGGAGTGGCGGTCGGTGGTGCAGTATTTCGCTTTGGATCCCAACCAATTTGAAGCCGCAATTCGTCGCAATCAAACGTATCGATGGGTAGACCTTGGACGAGGTGTTCCATATGGACATCTCTGCGCAAAATAGCCTCGGATTGATGGAATTGAAACTCAAACGTACCTTTGCATTTCAAAGTGGCATATGCGGGACGCAATAGAGAGTCTGGAATATCCTTGCTCGGCCAAAGCCCACCAGGATTCAGTCCGATATGAACGCGGTCGACATAAAAAAGTTCGAGATAATTAAGGCCATTGAAAGGGGATTCTTTGTTGGCATTGGGTTGATCGGAAGACAGCAGATCTTTGTCGAGATAAATGTTGAGGTTTTGGCCATCGATACGCGAGTTGCCAAGCTGCATCGTGATCGATTGGTCGGTCCATATGCGGCGCTTATTGATACGAACATCGCGTGTTTCAATGAGCATTCCGTCTCTTTTGGAGACTTCGTCGGGTGGCGAATAAATACTGATCTCGCCGAGCAACTGGCCGCTTTCTACGGGAGGCAGTTCCTTGCTCCATTCAACTTCGGTTTTGAATTCAATTTCAGCTCCGCTAGGATTGTTGATTAAGATTGCCTTTTTGGTCGCTCCCTCGCGCTGCGGGATTAAAATTGTCAACGGTTTGAATTGCCAACGCGTTTTGGATATTTGCGTTCGCGTCTGGAAAAGCAATATTGCATCGTCCGTGGTTACAATTTTCGGCGTATTGCGCTGCCAATCGCCTGGTAGAAAGAACGCCTCCCACCAATCCACACGGGTCGGAATGGCTGGCGACTTCCAGTGCCGAACCGTCTTTGTCACCTTGGCCGGTTCCAAGAAAGGAACCGCAAGAACTTGATATGCCGTGAAGGCGAACACAAGTGGCAATAAGGCTCTAAGATAGTCACGTAGAAACATTATGTCATTCGATTGGGTACGAAATCCTCCCAGCGACCCTTTGCTTTGAGAAGCCGTTCGATAAGCTCTCGGACCGCTCCGCGCCCACCTGGGGCGTTCATGGTCCATCGAGCGGCTTGCTTGACTTCGGTTGCACCGTCCGCAACGGTCGCGCTTAAGCCAACTTCGTACATCACTGCGAGATCGGGCAAATCGTCGCCAATGTAACACACCTCGTTCATTTCAAAGCCAGCTTGCTGAATCATTTCGCGAGCGGCAGGAAGCTTTTCTGCAAAACCTTGTCGAACCATGGTGATGCCAAGTTCGGCAGCCCGCAGTTTGACGATTTGTGAGTTGCGTGCGGTCAATAGCCCAAATTGGAAACCAGCTTTGCACCAAATTTTGATCGCATGTCCATCTCGCACATAGAAGGATTTGCTTTCGACGCCGGCGTTGTCTATGGTTATTTGCCCGTCCGTCAATACACCATCGACATCGGAAAGAATGAGTCGAATGGGTTTGGCAATTTCGGTGTCGCGAGGGGCCACTACGAATTCTCCCGGTAGTTATCTGGACCAAAAAGCCGAAGCGTTGTTGGTTCGTCGTTCCAATCGATGTTTTCAGCGTCGTCTGCGAACTCCAAATCGGGTTTCATTCGATGGTCACTTGCGTTATTGGCCGCAGCGTGTTCCAGGCCAAGAACGTCGGTGATATCGATCAGCCCAATTGGGCGATCCTCATCGTCTACCACGGGTAACTCGCTGATTTTTCTTCGCACCATCACATCGATCGCATCGGTCAGTTTTGCCCCGGACTGAATCGCTGAAAACGTTCGAGTCATTAATCCCGACACCAATCGATCCAAATCTTCATCGCGGCGTTGTTCCAACAATCGGGCTAAATCACTGTCGGTAAAGATCCCGACAAGACGATCGGATTCATCGACCAGCAGCGTCGCCCCCGATCTTCGGCCTGGCTTCGAAACGTCAACCAACATCGTTCGAATGGTCATTTGGTTAAACGCAATGCGACAATCGCACTTTGGACGCATCACTTCATCCACGATGGCCAGTTTGCGTCCCAAAGATCCGCCTGGATGAAGTTCGGCAAAATCCTGAATGCTAAATCCTCGCGATTCGCTTGCGACCAAAGCGAGAGCATCGCCGATTGCCAGCATTGCGGTCGTGCTAGTGCTAGGAGCAAGATTGTGTTGGCAGGCTTCGCGGCATGGCGGCATTACGAGAACGATATCCGAGGCGCGAGCCAACGGGCTGTTGGCACCGCTCGTGATGGCGATCAAACCTGCGGCCTTTCGCGACACAAAGGGCAGGATGCGCACGATCTCTTCGGTGGCCCCACTGTTCGACAGAATCAGCACCACATCCGTTGGGCCCACTCTGCCCAGATCTCCGTGAACGGCCTCGGATGGATGAAGAAAATGGGCTCGCGTTCCCGTGGACGCAAACGTAGCAGCAATTTTTTTCCCAATGAGACCAGCTTTGCCAATGCCGCAAACGATTAGGCTGCCTCGCATACTGAGGATCTTATCCACCGCCACAACAAAATCTTCATCGATGGATTCGGCGAGCGTTTGGATCGATTGGGCCGACTGTTGGAGTATTTCGACACCTCGCGAAAGCCGCTTTCGCTTTGAGGTGGCGCTTGCGCCGTTTCGACGCGATGGGAGTCGCATATTCATAGCCGCCCCTGGCTGCCATCCTAGCATTCGAGTTTCGATCTCGAGGCAAACTCATCGGCAAACCTCGTCCTGAGTTGCCTAGAGTAGCATAGCAGTGGCCAGCGAGACAACACCGTTGTGACACAGCCGACAAAGTCAAAGTAGTAGGCACATTCCATGTGCCGTCCACCTGGAATCCTGGCAAAAGCTTGCCTGCGAACGGCACGGCGGAGCGTGCCTGCACCTTTTGTCGGCTGGGTCCGTGCAAGCAGGGAAATGGACAAAACAGGGCGTCGTTCGGAATTTAGGCTGGTCTTTTTGAAACTTTGGCGATCCCTCGCTACGGTTATCCATTGTGATTTGTTCGTTAAACCATCCTTTTTCGGGTTCCGCATATGGCTCAGAATTATTAAAGTGTCTGGTCATAAGATTGCGAATCGACTGCGAAAGACAGCTTGATGTGTTCCGTTTCCCTAAAGCGCCCCCAAAATGGCGGAGCTTGTACTTCGATTTTGAACTAATGGCCAGCAAAGACCTCGATATTGATCAACTCGCACTCTATCTGCATTTGACGCCGACACAAGTAAACAAAATGGCGGTTCGTGGGAAGATTCCTGGACGAAGAGTCAATGGGGAGTGGAGATTCTCCGAATCGGAAATTCATCATTGGCTCGAAGACCAAATTGGGGTCGGCGATGCACAAGAGCTTGAGCGAATGGAAAAGGTTCTTGAGAAAAATATCGACGTGGGCTCCGATGATCGAGCAATGCTGTCCGATTTCCTGTCACCTCTCGCCATCCAAATCCCACTGCCCGCAAGAACACGTGGGTCTGTCATTCGAGAGATGTGCCAACTCGCCGCTTCGACTGGATTGCTGTGGGATTCTGCCGCTATGACCGAAGCCGTCGCGGCTCGCGAAGCGTTGCATCCAACTGCGCTTGAAAACGGAGTGGCATTGCTGCACCCTCGCCGACCTCAATCCTCGATACTTTCCGAACCGTTGGTTGCGTTGGGAATATCGACCCAACCTATTCCGTTCGGAAATGTCTCAGGCCATCTGACCGATGTCTTCTTTCTCATTTGCTCAACGGACGACCGAGTCCATTTGAGGATCTTAGCGAGGCTGGCCCGGCTGGTAACCGACGATGTTTTTCTCACCATGCTTCGATCTGCGGTCACACCGAATGAAGCCACGGACATCATCCGAACTGCCGAATTGGAACTTATTCAATCAACGGTAGGTGAATGACGACTCCTATTTCGATAGGCTGGTTTGGTCCCAAAGAAGAAGCGTGGGAATGGATTCTTAAACATTTCGAAGACCTGACGATCCTTCGAGAGCAAGATATTGAGTCCTGGCTATCCCAACGGCGAGTCGACAGTCTCGGCGAAATGAACAAACGTTGTGCGCTCATGCTCGCAAGCGACTTCCGTACGGATCGAATCGTAGAGCTTGTTCGACGCATCGAACAATGTGGTGCACCAGAGTCCAGCCCGATGGGATTCGTTCCGTGGTGCCTGTTGCTTGGCACGGATTGGTCCGGTCATCGCCGAACTCAGCCGTTACCAGAAACATGGCATACGTTTTATTGGTATGAGCTGGTCGATCGACTCTTCCCATGGTTAGCAGATATTGCCAACTCAGACTCCGGCTCAAAGCCTCCCGCTGCAGCAGCTCTGTCGGGCAATCGCAAAGTCAGTCCACGAGTACAGCGTTGGATCGATTCGGCACTTGCGATGAAGAACCGCCGGACGGTTGCCGATCGTTCCAGTAGCGAATCAAACTCGCTACCGCCATCGATCCGTTTGGCTTTGATTTTGGCCGAGAACGCAGATACCAGGGCGGTTTGGACGGATGGACTATCCCGACGAAATATCCACTGCGTATGCACTGTTCCAACGCAACTGGATATCTGGGTGCAGCCTGACATCATCATCGTCGACCTTGACAGGCCGCCGATGAAGATGGCAGCTCGAAACGGCGTCAGCGATAAATTCGACACAGCGCTTGAGTCAACTCTCGACCAACTGAATCGTCAATTCCCGAACGCTTGCCAGGTTGTTGCGGACCCATTTCCTCGCTGGCAAACATGGGAACGACTGCACGAATCGGGTGCGGATTTTTTGATAGGCAAGCCGTATTGCTTGGATGGAATCTTGGATTCGCTGCTGTTCCTATAGCGTGGACCCAAGACGTTCAATCTAGCGTGCCATCGCCCCGTTGCTAACGCTCGACCCGTCGGGCGGGAGGACAACATCACGGGCAATACGTCTATTCAACAATTCGAACCGCTGAACTCGTTCGTTCATCTCCGCCATGTCCGTTTCCCAACCCGTATGCGCTCTTGCGTGTTCGTCTCCCAATTGGTCCCATCGCTGTCCAATCGTAATCAACTCATTGCTGACTAGCTCCGTTCCAAGGATTTTTAATTCGGAATGGAGCTTAGTCGATTGCGTCTGCACAATCGCAGTTAGCACTGACTCAAGTGGAGCAAGGCATTCGGGTTCGATTTCGATCAACAGGTTTTGGCGTTGCATCTTCGGCGTTGGTGTTGTTCCTATGAGCTTGGCCTTCAAGACTTGATTGGCCCCCAAATTTAACTGAGCCTTTGCCAACTCTGCAGGCTCCAGGTAACTTGAATTCAGGCAAGCGATCAGAGGCAATGCGACCGTGGCTGACCACCCCAATTCTGCATGCTGTATTTTGGTTGTGCTGGTTGGTGAATCCCCAATCGATCGCTCAAGTAAAATCTGAACCTGGCTCGAAGCGGATTGAGCTAAAGCAATTCTCTCCGCAACGCAAACCACTTTGTTAGATTTACCAATCGTCGAAGATTCTTCCAAAGTCAGACTAACGTGCGGTTTGGGGTTTTGCGTGGTCGATTCGCTCGACAAATTGTGAAGATTCAACTCGAAGCTCGCAGGCGAATCTGCGTCGTTGGTGGACACCATAGCGTCGCTACCATCAATTCTGAATTGTGCTTGGCCTCGAATCCTTGCCGATACAACACGGGTAAAACGAATGGGAACATTGCTGAGGGGATGGAAATCTAAATCCCGAATGTTCGCTGGTTCCGAACTTGGTTCCTCATACTCGTTCGATTGGAGTACGTTGATTGCATTCAATAAGGTGTGAACGATTGTGCGGTTGCGGTTCCAATCGATCGCAACCACCGATTCGGCAATTTGAAGTGCCGTTTGCCGGCCGTCGATCAAGCTTGGCTGTAAAATGCTATCGATTTTCTCTGCAAGCCTCTGAGTTGCAGACTGCTTTATTAAGGTAATCTGTTTGTCCGATTCCTTTCGACGGATTCTATTCTCCGCAATGGATTGACGAACTGCGGAAAGCCACTTCTTGACATCGTCAATGACAGGCTTGTGCCTAAGAACATTAAGTGTGCTCTCGTTCGGCACCGTTTCATCAAGTCGCTCTCGGATAGACTTCAACCGCGATGCAATGTCAGCGTGCAACCGATTCTGATTGGCCGATTCCTCCGCGATGCGTCTATGTATCGGCATGACAATGGAATGGATGCAATCTGTATCAAGCTTAGTATTGACGGAGCTACCATCACGCTTCCAAATGGATTGGTTGTTTGAGTTTTCGGCGAATGGAACGTTATCCACGGTTGCCGCATTGACTTGCCATTTCATCCCAGAAGCAACAAGTTTATCGATTTTTATGTTGCGATAAGCCGCACTATTCCAATCAAACTTCAATGCGGATTTGGCAATTAGGGTTGGCTGACTTGCCGAAACGCCCTCCTTGTCTAGCACTGTCAGCTTCGGATGGACTTCGATATTGTTAAGCGCGATCATCCCGTTGAACAACGAAATCTCGAACGAGCCAACATGGACGGTTGCGTTAAATTGCGAGGACAACCGATCTTCGATGCACTTGCGCACGATTAGCTGAAACGACCAAAAGCCGCAGCCCAACACGATTGTCGCAACTAGAACTTGTCGCCGAAATTTCATGCCGACTTCCCAGAAGGTTTTCGGTTCGATTCTCGTGCATGATTGATGTGAGAAAGGAGGTACTTGAGCGATTCTTCGCGGTTGGTTGGGTAAAAGTGCGAATGTCCCGAGTCAATAGTGATAGTGGCCATATGGCCCATCACCGGCTTCGGCGATGGGTCGCTTTTGCCATTTTTTCCGTCGATGGATTGTGTTGGCGGCATGTTTGCAACAGCCATAGTGGTTCCTGTGTTTAGGGAAATAATACTTGGATCTGGACTTTTCGTCCTTTGTTTCTCGCCTCGGTTGACCGAAACGGGACGTCGGTAACGCACAACTTCGATCACGGTTTCACGCATGATCGTGTCGCTACCATGCAACTTGGCGATTTCGTCATTCTGCTTTGGTTGTACCTTGAATTTCGAAGTCGAGTCGTTGGACACACAAGCATCTGCTTGGATAGGAACGACGGGACCATCGGGTTTAAAATCGGTTGCCAATGTGGCTTTAGCGACAGGCCTCCCCGATGGCTCTTGTGACTCTGCGTGAACCAAATCTTCATTCAAAACCAGCCTGAGTGCTTGCGTGGGTCTTTCTCGCCTTAGAGTAGACTGGTCTAGGATTGATTTTCTGTAGTGGTTCGCATCGTTTGCAATCTGAATCAAATCGTGGCTCTCAAGTTGATGCTTGGCTTGGATGTGCGACCACCAACAAGCCAAATACGTTGGCAGGAAGCTTGCTATCCCGAGCGCAAGTCCGCCGCAAACGAGCGTGTTGTCAATGCAGGTCCAAGGGAGGAAAGGGTATTCATACAACCGCTGAACCGTAGCTGCAACGATCGATTGCCTGAGCAACATCGAACCCAAAACATGGGAAATTGGTTCGAACCATCCACTAAAAAACCATAGTGAACAGGCTACGAACCAGCCTATGAGTTGGTTGACTCGCAGCGAGGTGATCAACACAACGAGCGATAGAAATACGATGTTATCCTTGGGGATTATTCCAAGAACGACGCCCATTGCCACGCCGGATGCGATTTGAGTAGGTGTGCGATACTGTGAAAGGATCGCAGCGATTCGCTTTGAATTTTTGCTGATCCGTTGGAGCATTTTCCTACTGAAATCTTGGAAGCGTTAGGAACCTACCAAAGAAAGTCCACATGGTGAACGCCATGTCGTAGCAAACTCGTTGAACACCACGCTAGAAAGATCGGAATGCGGCGGCAGAAAATAGAGTCGAATGTGCAGGCTTCTCCGAATTTGCGGACAAGCGGCAACGCTAGCTAAGGCTGAATGACACACCATTACTTGAATTTCGCATTTCTGTCATGCGTTCTCCAAAACATTAAGCCATTTGGCGATAGCCCCGGTTGTTAGTAAAACGCGAAGCGTTGGCGGAAACCGGGGCTATCGCCCGCCGGCTCATTGAGCAATTCTAAGTTGCTCGTAAGTACCAAAATAGACCATGCTGCTTGATAATCGCTCAGCTTGGGACCCCAACCGCTATTCACGGATCGGCTTCGTCGCGATTCACAAAGAAGGGCACGCCATTTGCTTCGCAACCTTCTTTAGTCATCTGACCGTCCTGGCTTTCAGGAACGAGAACCGAGTCATCGAATGTTGGAGTCAATCATGCTTAGCTGGGCACTTACCTTTCTTGTTTTAGCTCTGATCGCCGCGATGTTTGGATTTGGCGGAATCGCTGCGGGTGCAGCCTCCATCGCCAAAATACTATTCTTTCTGTTCCTAGTGCTGTTTATCGTCAGTCTTGTAGGCAACGCAATGCGTGGCCGAAACGGCATTTAGACACAGCCGACAAAAGGTGCAGGCACGCTCAGCCGTGCCGTCAACAATCAAGCTGTTGCTAGGACTCCAGGTGGACGGCACATGGAATGTGCCTACTACTTTGACTTTTATCGGCTCTGTCCACTTAGCTCTAGTAAATGACAAATGAAAAGTTGCACTAAGCTGCTGATAGTCGTTTTGTTGGTTGGCTGCAAGTCAAAGGGGCGTTCGTCGACCTTGCAGCCTCCTCCGCCGACGGAAGTCGCAGGCTGCTCCTGGCGTCAGTTCCGGTGAGGCGTTGATTGGTGTGGTGTTGATCATTGCTTTGGCAAGCAAGAATGCCATCTTGATCGTCGAGTTCGCTCGTGATTTGCGGATGCAGGGCCAGTCAATCCACGAGGCCGCCATTGCTGCAGCGAAGATGCGATTTCGACCGATCTTGATGACTTCGTTTGCGTTCATCCTTGGCGTATTGCCTTTGGTGTTCGCAACGGGAGCCGCTGCTGCCGGTCGAAACGAGCATTCTAAGCACATCGGTATGATTCTTCGAGTGAAACAACTGAGTGCCGAAGACCGATAGCGCCGGTTCTCGACGAATGTCGAGCAGTTGGAAAACCGGGGCTAGCGCCCAACGGCGCGTTGATATGAAAAACAGTTGCGGATGTGCTTAGCCCAATGTGCCCATCTCACTTACGACGGTTGTACTTGTACTGCTGGAGCACCCACCAGAAAAGTGCTTCCCAAGAAGAAAAGGAGGCCACCCAATAGGACGGCAGCAGGGAGTGTCAGAATCCAAGCCAGCAAAATCTTTTGGATCGTGCTCCCTTGGATCCCAGATTTGTTGGCCCACATCGTTCCCGCGATCCCAGAGGACAGGACGTGCGTTGTACTCACTGGCATGTGAAAGAAGTCTGCGAGGCCAATCGTGATAGCTGCAACCGTTTCAGCGGCGGCACCCTGTGCGTACGTTAGGTGCGTCTTGCCAATCTTTTCCGCAATCGTAACCACAATTCGCTTGTATCCGATCGTAGTGCCAATACCGAGTGCCAGTGCAACACCAACGATCACCCAAAAGGGAATGTATTCGATCGCCCTCTTCATCGAGCCGTTAGCAGCATCCACCGCCTTTTTGGATTCGCCGGTTAGTTGGATGTCAGCCAGTTCTTTCCGAAAACGAAAAATCGATTGACGGACTTCCCAACGTCTCTCGGGTGGGACTTCATAAAGGGAGCTTTTGCCGTCCAACAATGTTTTGATGTTCAGCAATTCCTTCTCGATTGCGGGTGTTGATTTGCCAGCAGACCTCAAGGCTGAATCGATTGCAACCGCCGATTCGTGTACTTCGTTCGCTAACTTCGGATGGGTCAAATCCATGGAGTAGTAAGCAGGCAGGAAACCGATAAGGGCTAGTAGGATCAAACCCATTCCTTTTTGGCCATCGTTAGATCCATGCGCGAAACTCACGCCACCGCAGGTTGCTAGCAGGACGCCTCGAATCCATGAGGGAGGATTATCACCTTCTCCGGGAGGATGATATAGGTTGGGATTTTTAAAGAAGACTCGCATCAACAAAAGAAGGGTCGCAGCGAAGAAAAATCCGATGATGGGCGATATGACCAGCGCCTTGCCGACGTCGAGCGCCTTGGCCCAGTTAATTCCTTCGAGGGTTCCCGATGTCATCAAGCTGTTTGTAAGTCCTACACCGAGGATCGAACCGATCAAAGTATGGGAGCTCGAAACCGGCAAACCCATCCACCATGTTCCCAAATTCCAAATAACTCCGGCCAGAAGCAGAGACATGACCATCACGATGGATTTAGCCC
>Ga0247844_1009228_pt1 | contig 10379 bp, 12 predicted proteins | sample LaCtaG_FD_192421 | JGI IMG/M metagenome (GOLD analysis project Ga0247844, IMG submission 192421) | Freshwater microbial communities from meromictic Lake La Cruz, Castile-La Mancha, Spain - LaCruzMarch201714.5m_1 | ecosystem: Environmental > Aquatic > Freshwater > Lake | place: Spain: Castile-La...
AACCTGCCCCTTCCGTACCAAGGTCCCGAACGGAGGTAAATCCGGCCATGAGTGTATTTTTTGCATGTACCGACGCCCGGATGGTTCTCAATGCATCGGTTTCTTTTAGCACCTGGGTATCCCAATCGGTAATATTATATGGATATAAAAACAGGTGCGCATGACCTTCAATCAACCCTGGTAAAAGGGTTGCATTCTTAAAATCGAGCACTTTTGCACCTGAGGGAATAGGGCTCGATTTTTCTACAATGTCCATTATTTTATTACCCTTCACAAGAACAGCCTTTCCTGTCCACATTTTTTCCCCATCAAAAAGACGATCGGCGGTGAGATAAAAAACATCTTGTGCCAATGATCTATTTGGGCTAAAGCAGCTTGCATATAAAATCAAACAAAAAGCGAATTTGAACAGATTTTTCATTTTAAATTGAGTATGCGATGTGAGAAAAGGATTTCCATTCTAAAATTAATTAATTTTGTCAAATTAATTTGCATAACCTGATGATTCAATTCTGCCTTCTTAGTTGGTTCACTCTTTTTTCATTTGCTTCTGACGATCCAAAAGAAATACTCCAACCCTTTTTGGATAAATTAGGACAACCTGAAGAACAAGTTCGCATTGCCTGGTTTGGAGATTCTGGTATTGAAGCCGATCTGATTACACAAACTATTAGAGATAGTTTACAAAAATGGCATGGAGGAAAAGGCGTTGGTTATATGCCTGTTCTCTCCAGAGCGCCAGGATACAGAAAAACCATTACGCATAAATTTTCGACCAACTGGCTTTGGGAATCACTCGAGCCAGCGGCTGCCTACAAAAGGAATCCAGGCATTTCCGGACATGGTTTTTACAGTTACAGATACTCTACCAGTAAACAAGAGGCACCCTGGGCCTTATTTCGGGCAAATAACACCTCACCACGCATTGATTCCTTCCCTCAGGTACGCCTTTTTTATGGCAAAAACAGATATGGCAGCCTAAACGCTAAGGTGAATTTTTCAACAGATAGTATTTCAGGAGAGGTAGGTTTGCGCGATACTTTCCTCGTTAATGATCTTTTATTGTATGAAAATCCAACCAAACAAATCAGGATAAGTGCTCAGATTCCACCGGAAATTCCCCTGTATGGCCTGAGTATGGAAAGCAAGGAGGGTGTATTACTCGATAATTTTAGTTTACGAGGGTTAGATGGACCCCGACTGACCAAAATTCCAGTGAATATGCTGGCAGGGTTTCAGGAAAAGCTGAAATACGATTTAATCGTCTTTCAATTTGGATTGAATGTTTTAGGACCCACTCAAACGGATTACCGATACTTTGAGATTAAAATATTAAAATTAATCCAGCATTTTCAACAAGCATTCCCCGGTGTACCCATACTTATTATTGGGCCACCGGATAAATGTAACGGACCGGCTGGTGGGAAATATTCGAATCCGGGACTACCCTATCTGACTGCCAGTATGCAGAAAGCGGCAAAACAAGGAAATGCTGCTTTTTTTAGTCTGGCAGAGGCTATGGGCGGCCCAGGCAGTATGAAACGATGGGTTGAAAAAGAAAGACCTGCTTTGGCAGCAGCTGATTATACCCATTTTACATTTGCCGGTGCAGAAAAAGCAGCCCATCTTATACTACCCTTATTTCAGAAATAAGGGCAGGAAATGTCCATTAAGATAAATTCTGTTGTGAGTGCTTTTTCATTTCTGCAAGCATTTCCTTTTGCAGCTTTATAACCTCATCAATTCTTAACATCCAGGCTCCAAATAATCTAATAATTAAGATGAGTGCAGACAATAAAATAATTCCAATAAGTACTACCATAATAAGCGTATTTTTAAATTTATATAAAGGTACTTAATCATTTTGCCAATTAAGGTCAGTCGTTTTATTTTTTACACATTTGAAAGAACTATATAACGGAAACGGACCATCAAACCCTTAAGATTGACAGCTATCTGTCTTACTCTTTTAATTGTGCTATCATTGAATCTATAAAATCATTTACATTTAATTCCTTTAATTCAGCATATATTTTTTTGTCCTGATTAGCTTTTTCGGCTAATTCATATTTCATCTGTTGATATTTTAATCTTGCCCAATCATTATTTCTCAAAAAATTTCGAGACAAAATATGTCTTTCCAATGCTTTGCTATCTGCTGGACAAACATACAGATGATGTTTAATTTTGTCTAAAATTTGATTTGTCCATCCAATATTTCTTTTAAAAACTTCACGATTTTCTATTCCCTGATTTCCATTATGGTAATATCCCATAGTCAAAAGGCCGGCTTTTATTTTTTCAAAATCACCTTGATGGTAATAAATGATATCAATGTCAATGATAGGTTTCGAATCTAAATCTGGCACGGAAGTACTTCCAATATGTTCCATGCTAAGATTTAAACCATGAAGTCCCTTTTCAATATCACCTTTTATGGACGCATAATCATTAATCCATTGTGTTGTATATTTTTCAATAAGCATATTCATTCATTTCGTCCCTTCATTTGACAAAAAAATCAAAAAGCTGATCTAAGATCTTTGCATTTACAATCTATCATATAATTGACCTGGTATTACTTTCAAAATTATAGCTATTAATTTCCATCTTTTCGTGATATAAACCATTTTCTTTCTCTGTTTTATCGCGTTAAAAATTTGTCGTGTTGCTTTTTCAACAGAGGCAACCCAAAATTGTCCTTCGCCTTTTGCCATATCAGTGTCAACAAATCCTGGTCTAACATCTGTCACAAAAATTTGACCCTCAAGTTTCGATGCTTTTTGTCTTAAACCTTCTAAATAATTTATTTGATATGCTTTAGTAGCGTTATAAGCAGGAGCGATTCCACTTCCGCGAAGACCGCCTACTGACGTTATAATAACCAAATGACCTGACTTCTGACGTTCAAAGAAATTGAAAGCCCAATTTGAAATACAAGTAAATCCAGTTACATTAGTATCTATGGTACGTCTTTCAATGTCAAGGTCTAGTTTTTCATTTAAGTCCCCTGTTCCCGAGCTAATAATCAACAGGTCAAGTCCACCGAGTTCATTTTTTAATGCTTCCAAATTCTCACTAATTACTTCTGTGTTAGTCACATCAAAAGTTTTTGTAATGAAAGAGTTTGGTTTTTGTGCTTTCAAATCTTCAAGTAATTCTGTTCGTCGGCCAGTAATTCCAATGTTGTAATCATTTTCAGATAGAAGTTTTGCCAGTCCTTTACCTATTCCGGAAGTCGCACCAATAACTATTGCGTTTTTCATTTCAATTTAACATTTTATGGACGCATAATCATTAATCCATTGTGTTGTATATTTTTCAATAAGCATATTCATTCATTTCGTCCCTTCATTACTCCGTCCGAACCTTTACATCTTTAAACAAGAAGGGGTTATCACTCAGCCTCAATGGCATTCCGCTCGCAGTGCTTACATTCCGGAGAATAACTTCTCTGGTTCTTACAAAAGGAAAGGTTTCTTGGTAAGAAACATCTTTCATAGCTGGATTGAAATTTGAAAAAATGGCGGGACCTTTGTAAGATTCCGGATGATTGGCATCGTTGATTTGTAGATTTTCAATCGTTATCCGTTCCGGCATATAACAGGTGTAACCGAAATCATGCTGACTGGAATTAGACCCTCCAATCAGGCTTGAATTCGCAGGCTTTCCACCGGAAGGCACGAAAACGCAGTTGCGGATTAAAACATCTCCCTGCCAGGTACTGCCATAGTCAGAGCGCAAATTTATCAAAGCATAGCCATAGATGGTCGAATTTTCCACGGTCAGCAACCCACTGCCAATGGCATTTATACCCATGTGCCCGAGGGTAGAGTTGCGAATGGTAGCGTTTGCCACTCCCATGTGGGCATCAAAACGCGAAAAGATGCATGAGTCATACAATAGATTTTTACTGAAGTTAGACCCCATAATTCCCCAGTAAGTTTTGTCATTGATATCATTGGTCTGCCTGCACTGAACGAACGACACATAGATGGCACGGTTTACAGAAATATCGTAAGTGCCCATAGAAACGGGCTTTTCTGCCGCGCCAATGGTTATATATGTTTTATGTCCTGTGAGTACGGTGTTCCGCACTGTTACATAAGCGCAATCGCCAATATTAATGAAGCCACCATAAGGCGCGCCATGTTCTCCTTCACCGGTGACGCGATGTTCAAGCCCCTGCACCAGCACATGGGAGCGCCTGATAGCGATATTCCTGCTATAATAATTGTATTTTGATTCCTCTTTATTGGCTATTGTCCTAAAACGCCCACCAGAAATAGTCAGCGTATTTTCATCCATCGGAATAGCTGTGATATCCGTAATCTGATCAAAGTCCCAGACAATTGGGGCATTCATATCCACGTTACCGTTTTTATCGACAACAAAAATATCCGTTTGTGACGAACCATTATTTTGATTGAGCCCAAAACGTATAAAGCGTTTTACCTTTGCATTGGTAACCGTTATGAGGCAGGCTCCAGGCAAAGAATGATCGATTTTCTGCTGATTTCTCTTCAGGGAAGAAATTTTTTCCAGTTTAAACGGTTTCAAATCGGAATTGACCATAAAAACCGATGCATTACGATTTTGCACCTTGGTATCATCGATGATAAAAGTTGCCTTCCCAAAATCTGTATTGGTTCGAATGAATGCGGTTCGTTCTTTTCCACTAATATAATAAATGGCATCCTCGTTGGCTTTCACTGACAGACCGTATTGATTTGCAACGGCATGCGTTGCAGCAATATTATCTATATCATCGGTTTTTCCATCTCCCCTGGCACCGAAATCGCTGTAACGAACCCATCCCCTTTTTTTAAATGCAAGCAAATTTTTTGGAGAAACATTTACCTGTAATTCCCCCTTTTCACCGGTGTTCACGACCGTTTTCCTTTTTTCAGCGCTTATTAAAATATTATCAACGAGGATATTAGTCTGCCCCCACCCTAATGTCATGCAGATGGTCAACAAGAAAATTATTAGCGCATATTTCATCTGAGCCTATTTTAATTAGAAAACTGTTCTTAAAACTACTTAAATTTCTTTTAACTCCTGGTAATTATTTAAGCTCAAGATTTTTAATCAGATTTCCAATGGTAATTTCTTTCATTTCTTGTTCTAAGTCTTTAAATCCTGTTTTATTCACTGATTTGATTTGCTCCCCTTTTCGTAAAAGATGTATTTCGTCACAAGTATCGCTTAGTGTTGAAAAAATATGCGATGAAATGATTACTATTTTATTTAGTTCTTTTAGTTTTAAAATAATCTCAGTCAAAATGATATTACTTTGAATATCAACGCCATTAAAAGGTTCGTCTAAGATGAAATATTCATTTTCCTGCAGAAGAATGGCGGTTATGGCTAACTTCTTCTTCATTCCGGTGGAGTATGTTGAAGCGTACTGCTCGAGTGGCAAGTCAAAAATGTTTTTACTGTCAATATCCACATTCGTCTTTCCGCGTGCATTGCACAATAATCTTATGTACTCTCTGCCTGTCATCATTGTGAAAAAGAAGGGTTCAGTCAAGAGTAACCCTAAGTGATTTTTTAATGGCATAACATCAGAAATTATTTCTCCACTATAGCTTTCCAGACCTGCGATACATCTGAATAGGGTAGTTTTTCCCGCTCCATTCTCTCCAACAATTCCATAGACATTTCCTGTCGAAAATTCCATAGAAAGGTTTTTCAACACCTCCTTATTGCCGAATAATTTACTTAGTTCCTTAATTTTTATCATTCAATATAAATTTTAGTTTATTGACAGATTTTAGGTAGAAAAATGGAATGACAGCCAACAGCAATGGAGGAAAAAATAGGCTAAATGCCATTAACATTCCTTCTGGCAGGTTCATTTCTACCGGATAAGCAGAATATTTCGCAAGAATAATAGTCCAAAGAAACAAAAGTCCAACCAAGAAAAAGCCTAAAATTAATGCAACCTCCGATGGATAAAAAATCAACATACTTATTAGTATTGGGGCTGTTAAAAAAGCCGCGTTTTTTGATGCATGAAGCATTTTATTTTTCAGAAACTTGCCGGGTGTTTCAGCGTGAACCCAAACATAATATTCTTGCTCAGGCTTAGAATAAAACCCCAAAGTGGTTAAGAAAATCAATAAAAATGAGAAAACACCCAAATTAAAATTATCCACATTTATGGCAATGAATGCCAAAACATAAGCCATTGGAAATAGGTAAAAGGTCCTTCTGAATCCTGTTGAAAATTCAAATGGCCTCTTTGAAAATGGCGTTGGTATGGATAGATTGAAATGAGCATGAAAAGAGACTAAAGCAAAAGAAATCGAACACAATACCAAAATACTTGCCTCAATAATCAAGCCTTTGTATAAAAGGAAGGAAACGAAAGGAATGCTAACCATTAAATTTTCCAATAACCTGATTTTATTTTTTGTTTTATCTCCAAAAGTTGACTGTAAGAAGTCCGTTCTATTTTTTTCAGAAAGTTGGAATTGAAAACTAAGGCAAGATAAGATAACTAAGTATTTGGCAAATGATGTCTTTTGAAACAGGTATTCCGCCAATAGCATAAATGCGGCAAGAGCCAAAAGATAACCCAAACCAGGATGTAATCCCGCTTTTTTAATCTTTCGGTTTGTCAATACCAACAACAAGTTAAAATAGTTTTTCATTTTATGTAGTACAGTATTTTTATCAAGGTTTTCTCTTAAAAAACATCCTTTTAGAGAGAAAAACCTGTTGTAAATGTACACATTTGGGTGAAAAATTACTGTTAAAAAGAAATCTCCATCATGTTGGTTGCTCAACTTTATAATTTGGGAAAAATGTCATTAGGACAAGCAGCAAATCTTGTTGATTTAAACAAAGCAGCGTTCATAAACGAATTGGGCAAATATAATGTTACCGTTTTTGGCGAAACGCTTGAAGAACTTGAGCAAGAGCTAAAAAATGGGTAAAGTTATAATTTCTGATAGATTAGGTACATTTCAATTGATGCGCAAAAGTACAGCAGGTGCGATTGGATAAGTTATTCCCCAATTTAAAACATGACTTAACCAAAATTAGGTTATATTTTAAATAATTTCGTAAAACTATTCATTAGATTTCTGTTACCTTTAAAATGGTAGAAATGTGAAGTCTAAGTAACTCGCAACACTTTGGCTAAAAAATTTCCATTGCCAAAAGCGGGTTCAAGAAATCGAGAGTCAATGCGTTCCGTTTCATACATCCCTATGACGAGCTACTCGCTTTTTTGATTTTACCTGTTTTTCCTCATTAAAAACAAAATAGTATGAGCAACATAAAATTATTTGAAGAAAAACATGTCCGTTCTGTATATAACGAACAAGACGAGAAATGGTATTTTTCTGTACAAGATGTTGTACAAATACTTACCAATAGCAATGATGTAAAGCAATACATAAAAAAAATGCTAACTCGTGATGAGCAACTTAAAAACAACTGGGGTACAATTTGTACCCTAGTAGAAATGAAAGCTGCCGATGGTAAAACACGTAAAATACAGGCAGCGCACACTGAGCATATTTTACGTCTCATTCAATCCATACCCTCGCCCAAAGCAGAACCTTTTAAACAATGGTTGGCACTAGTAGGTGCCGAGCGTATTGCCGAAATTGAAAACCCAGAATTGGCTCAGGCACGAATAAGAGCAACATACAAGGCCAAGGGTTATAGCGATGCATGGATAGAAAAAAGAATTAGAGGCATACAAGCTCGTGATGAACTAACCAACGAATGGAAAAACCGTGGTGTAAAAGAGGGAAAAGAGTACTCAATACTCACAGCCGAAATTAGCAAAGCTACTTTTGGTATTATTCCGAGTGAATACAAAAATTTAAAAGGATTAACCAAACCATCAGAAAATCTACGTGACCACATGACAGATTTGGAATTAATATTCACTATGCTTGGTGAAGCTTCTACTACAGAAATTGCAAAAAACAAGAATGCACAAGGTTTCATAGAAAATCAAAAAGCTGCCAAAGCGGGAGGAAATGTTGCCGGAAATGCAAGAAAAGAATTAGAAAAAAAATCGGGAGCAAAAATTGTAAATAAACAAAATTTTAAAAATTTAGACATGCCTAAAGAATTGAAAGACAATAATGATTTATGATTGTAAAATTGGGTTTATAGAAAGCATGATAAAACCCGTGGCGTAATAAATTTAAATCTTAGTCGATATGAAAGAAGAAATTAAAAAAAATAGTGTGCTTCGTTCCTCATCAGCAGAATATTTAACATTCATTGCCGCTACCGGCGATGGTGGTGTAAATGCCGTTTATCAGGACGAAAATATCTGGCTTTCGCAAAAAATGATGGGCATGCTCTATAATGTAAATGTTAGAACCATTAACGATCATCTTCAAAAAATATTTAGCGACAGCGAATTACAAAAAGATTCAGTTGTCCGAAATTTTCGGATAACTGCTTCAGATGGCAAAAACTATGACACACAGCATTATAATGTTTCGGCAATAATAGCAGTCGGGTATAAAGTAAATTCTGAAAGAGCCGTTCAATTCAGAAAATGGGCAACCCAAATTCTTCAAGAATTTACCATTAAAGGTTTTGCTATGGATGATGAACGTTTGAAAAATGACGGCACTATTCTAGGCAAAAAATATTTTGAAGAGCAATTACAACGCATCAGAGAAATACGACTGAGTGAACGAAAATTTTATCAAAAAATCACCGATATTTATGCAACGTCCCTAGATTATGATCTGACAGCCGAAAGCACAAAACGATTTTTTTCAACGGTTCAAAATAAATTGCATTGGGCTATTCATGGCCAAACAGCAGCAGAGGTTATCCAAGAAAGAGCAAACCACCAGAAATAAAATATGGGTTTATCTGGCTGGAAAGATGCACCAAATGGTAAAATTCAAAAATTTGATGTATCCGATGGCAAAAATTATTTAACTGAAAACGAAATGCAACAATTACAACGGTTGGTTTCGGCTTATTTAGATATTGCCGAAAGTATGGCTTTAAGACAAATACCCTTGACTATGGAAGATTGGGAAAGTCGGTTAAATAAATTTATAGAAGCAACCGATAGAACTATTTTACAAAACGCGGGAAAAGTAAGTGCCGAAATAGCAAGAGCACATGCCGAAAGTGATTTTGATAAGGAAATAAAACGATTAAAAAAATAAAACATGGGTGGGATTAATTCATTCCGTTTACATGCCCAAAAGGGTTTATCACAGCGGGAAAAAAGATTGACTAGCCCTATTCCAATAAAAAACCGTTTTTACCATTGCTGGAATCTTATCCCAAGTTGTTTGTCTAAAATCGCAAATTCTCTGGCTCCCCATGGTCTTAAAGTAATTTTATTTAGATTTGGGTGCAGTAGATGAGGATGAGAAGCAGATATTTTTGCATATACTTCTTCAATATTATCCGTTTCAAGCCTTAGCTCAGGATAATGTTCTTTCGCTAATTGCTCGTCTTGAAAAACCATAATCCTTATTCCGTTTTTTTCTAATACACAATAAGGTTGGGATGCAACTAAATCTTGATGTTCCATTGAAAATTGCAGGCAATCAACAAATAATTTTAGTCCATCTGAAATATCAATATAGAACACACTGGGTACTAATTTTGAAAAATTCATATTTTAGTTCATTGTTTGTGTCTGTCTAAGTTTAATTATTCAGAAAAATTGGTAAACGATTTTCCATCAAATAGGTATAAGCCTGTATTTCTCGTTCCGATCCAAATGTTTTCATTTTTATCTTCAAGCATAAACCAAACAAAATATTTGCTCATACCGCTACTGGTATTATAGTTTTTTAATGATTGTCCATCATAACACCAAATTCCCCCAACACTTTCTACTGTTGAAACTTTTTCATCTCCATTAAACCAAATATTTCCTTTCTTGTCAACAAAAATGGGATTGCCAATGCCAAACTTTTCACTATGGTTGGTAAAGGTTTTTCCATCATAAACAAAGTTGCCATGGTTTCTGCCTCCAAACCACAGGTTTCCCTTTTTATCTTCTTTTATATAACGAATCCAACCATCTCCATTGGGCTTTGAACTAGTTATGGACTTACCGTCATAACGACAAACTCCTTCTCCACCGGGTGGCATTCCTGATGCAAACCAAATATCCCCATTTTTATCTTCCAAAATGCAATCAATCATTTTGAGATGCAAACTATCTTTATTTATGACTCCATCATTGTCTAAGAAACGAGTAAAATTATTTCCGTTATAACAATAAACGCCATCACCAGTGCCAAACCAAATCATTCCGCTTTTATCTTGCAACATACTCCACACGGTATTTTTTTTGGAACTCTTGGTATAATAATGGTCACTTACTACAGGTCTGATAAAAAAAGGAATGGTCATAG
>Ga0247844_1009229_pt1 | contig 10379 bp, 8 predicted proteins | sample LaCtaG_FD_192421 | JGI IMG/M metagenome (GOLD analysis project Ga0247844, IMG submission 192421) | Freshwater microbial communities from meromictic Lake La Cruz, Castile-La Mancha, Spain - LaCruzMarch201714.5m_1 | ecosystem: Environmental > Aquatic > Freshwater > Lake | place: Spain: Castile-La...
GGAAGGTTGGGACGGGACAGTGTGACTTTATGCATAATGTCGAAGTGTCGCAGGAGTGGGGTGGTGAGTCAGAGGTAGGGATAGGGGGCAGGGTGGGGACATTATGGCATTATGCATAATGTCGAAGTGGGGGGAAAATGGTTGGGGAAGGGGTAAGGGGTAAGGAGGAAGGGGGGAGAGGTTTTTAGGGGGAGGGACGGTCCGACATTCCCAAGAATGTGGGAGTAATGTTGGAGGGGTTCGATTGAGTCAGGCGGGGGGACGCCAACCGCGGTTAGTGAATAGCCATTGGGTGGTCTGATTAATGCCTTCTTGTAAGGAAAAAGAGCCGCGACCTAGAACCTTGAAAGTTTCGCCCATGTCGATCGGGTAATCGGTGGTCATGCTCTCCACGCGGGTGGAGTCGATGTAGAAGCGACGGCCACTGATCCGGGAGATCACATCGCCGACTCTGCCCATGAGACGCAGAGTCGGGCGATTGATACGAGGCGGGGTTCGTCCGTGTAGAGCTCTGCAAAATCCGGCGGCCCAACACCAGATATCATCCGTTTCATCTCCCACATAAAGGGTTTTTCCATTCACGGCCGATTCTGGAAGGGAGAAAATTTGCTCGATCTGATCCAAAACGTTGCCCACGTAAGCGTAAGCCCTGCGAACTGGAACACCCCCAGGATGAAAATACCAACCGCGATGAGCAACCCGCCAAAACTCCCTTTCATAGCGGGTGTGCCAAGGACCCCAGACGTTGGTAGGTCGAATCATGGTCCAACAAAAAGGGAGGGAAGCGGCACGGGTTAACTTTTCCGTAATCACCTTGCTGGCTCCATAGACGGTGGCCGGGCAGTAATCCTGGTCAAACTTGGGCTGATAGCCAGGCCCGCACACGTATTGGCTGGAGGTGATGATGGCACGTTGAATGGAGGGGCAGGATCGGATAGCCGCGAGAATATTGGATACCCCATCCGTGTTTTCCCGATAACCCAATTCGACAGTCGTGGTCTCGACACAATCGGTGCGGGCCGCCAGATGCAGAACATGGGTCGGACGGAATGCTGCCACCTGACGAGCGAGGAGTTCTTTATCCAAGAGATCGGACTTTTGCCAAAATTGACGATGATGCTGAGGTTCGGGTGGGTTTCGGTCGAGATTGAGAAGGGCTTCGGCTTTGGAGAAAAACCGCTCGACTGTGTTTAATCCGATAAAGCCAGACCCACCTGTGAGTAAAAGCCTCATGAGTGTTTGTTGACCACTTCCATATAAGCTTTGGAAATGCTGTTCACGGTGTGGTCAAGGGATAGTTGGGTGGCAATTCTTTGTCGGCCGGCTCTACCCATACGAATACAAAGGTCCGGGTCTTCACAAAGCTTCCGAAGTTTCACTGCCAAGGATTGAGGGTCTGCTGGAGGAATCAGAAAACCAGTTTCCTCCGGGACGACTTGCTCTGGAGATCCTCCGATCGCAGTAGCGATCACCGGAAGCCCAAAAGCCATTGCCTCCAAGACCACTCCGCCAAAAGGTTCGGGCTGTGCGGAGGGGAGTACAAAAATATCCATGGCAGCGTAGGCGGCACGCGGATCGGGCAGTTCGCCAGAAAAAACAACCTGATTTTCCAGATTGAGGTCACGGGCCAGTTGTTGCATGCGCGGTATATGATCCTCGAATCCGGGGGCAGCGCCGCCTGTTAAAAGGACCTTGATAAAAAAGCCTTGGTCTTGCAATGCACGGACAGCGCGCAAAAGATATTCCTGCCCTTTTCGAACAAATTTAATACGACCGACAGTTCCCACGACAAGGTCTGTGGAAGAAAAACCGAATTTCCGGCGTGCCTCCACTCTCTCTTGGTCGGAAAGAGGAGGGAATTCGGCCAGGTCCAAACCATTATGGAGGACACAAACCTTAGGCGATTGGGTAAACTGACCCGCAATGGGTCGGGAAACGCAAATCACCTTTTTAGAAAAGGCTACAATATAGGCCGAGTAAGGACGCCAGACGGCACCAAACTCCTGAAACCAGTCGCGAATATGCCATAGGTGGGGCACCCCTGCACACCACGCAGCTAAGGCGGAAGAGATAACAATACCGACGTTCGTATGAACAAGTTGAAAGTGCTCCCGCTTAATCAGGGCAGTAGTTTGAAACACGGAAAAGGGGAGCCCCAGCAAAAAAGGAAATAATCTCCAAGAAGAAAAAATGGGGCGAGTGATGATGCGAAGGGATGGTTGGACGAAAACTCTGACGTGCATTTTCTCTAAAAGAAGCTGAAGAGGGCCAGAAATGGGCAAAAGAACAGAGGGGACAAATCTGTTTCGATCCAGACGTGAGACCAAGCGAAGTAAAGAACGACTCGCGCCATAAATATCCGCACTGTTATGAACAAGAAGAACTTTCATTTCTGCGGTTGATCGTAATTGATTACGTAGCGGAATTTGCCCGACAACCCTTCTTGGATATTATCTGCTCTCTGGACTTTAAATTCAGCACCTGGACCGAGAAGGGGTACGAGATCCCTCACTACCCCCGCCTCAAGCACTTCAAGGGCAGTCCCACTAATTACAGGATCCAATTGGACTTTTAACTCGTAACGTCCTCCCGGGTATTGAATAAATTGGTATCTTTCCATGCCTGTTTGAGCGTGGACCACCCCGACAAGATGACGAATCGTCAGCGGTGACACATAATCTCCCCGGGTGGAGGTAATAAAATCAGAAATGCGACCTTCGATTCCGTTTAAGGTGGGAAACGGACTGGTGCGACCGTGAGGGCGCCCCTGAATGGCCATATCGCCGATTTCATATCGAATTAATGGAAATGAATGATTGCCTAATAGTGTAACCAAAATCCTGCCGGTCTGGCCCTCGGCCACCGCGCGACCGCATTCATCGACGACCTCTAAAAGCACATGATTCGCAAAAATCAAAAGCTCTCCAGAGGAATTTTCGCAGACCATGTCAGTGCACTCCCGACTCCCATATTTGTTGTGCACTTTCCCCCCAAAAGCATCCGTAAGTAATCGCCGATTACCCTCAAATACCGTGCCCGCACAAGCCATAATCGAATTAAAGCGGGGCATGGGTAAATCATGAAACCCAGCCCACTGAACCAGCCTTTCGACAGCATCCACATAAGTCATTAGGTGAGGTAGAGGATGGGAAATCATTTGTTGCAAGGACTTCCGCATATACTCCGCATTCATGCGAAAAGCATTTATGGGAACTCTGCGCGACAAGGCTTCATCCAACCGCTTGATCGGGCTTTCAACACGACCCAGCAATTCAGGCACAGATCCCCATAAAAAGTAGTGAGGAGTTCCGTACGGAAAACCACAAAGGTATTTGGAAAACAATCGCGAGGCCCGACCTCGGTCACGAAACTCCCGATCATGGATGACCTTGACTGGCACACCAGTAGTACCGCCGGAACGAACTTCTATCCAAGAGTAGTTACGACCATTAGCCCGATGACGGCTATCCCAGAAAAGCCCTGAAGATTTAAGCTGTTGAAAATAAATAGGGAGATCGGCCTTTCTCAAAACGGGGAATCGGTCCAAACTGTCGCCGGGATTAACCCGCCTACGGTAATACGGCACGCGGTGCGCAGCATGGTTTAATAAGCATTCCAGACGCTCATCGCGTATCCTTGCAATTTGTTCGGGAGAACCTTGGGACAAACGCACAAATTCGCAGTAGTGGCCTTGCAAATCTGAACCAATGAGTCGGTGCAGAAAAAAAAAGGCTTTTTGAGAGAGGGCTGCATTCATAAAGGTAGCTCCACATGACCGCGCCAGCCTGGCGGGGTAAGAAATCGGTGTAGAATTGGTAGCCCAAGAATTCCATCTGAACGTGTCTCCCCTTTTATTTCGACACGAAACTCCAGCGGACTTACCCGGGCCCAAGCGGGATCTGGGAATTTGGACTGATAGGCCAGGAGACGAATTTTACGATAATCAAATCCCATCATTTTGCTCATGGCCAGGTCTATGAGAAAGGAGTTGCTAGAAGCCAGCAAAACACCGGTGCGAACAGGAATGGGCTGTAAGGGGCCGTTGCCCTCGCCGGCGACGAGACCATCCATGATGGATACCAAGGTTCTTTGGGCCGACGAGGCCAACCGGCCTCCCTGGGAGGGGGCGAAGCGGACAATGAGATTCAGATCGTAGACCATCCTCCATACGGAATCGTTCCCGTGCCAAGATCCCGAGCCGACGTAAAAGTTGCCCTCAAGGTTCTCACGGGTTCCCACAGTATGAATGGAGCAAATTCTTTTGAGGAATTCCCAACCGATCTTGGCTCCTCGAAAAAGCCAAGGGGAACCCTTTTGCAACTTTTCGCGAAGGCGAGCCTGCCAATAAAAAAGCCGGCTGGTTTCCTCAGGAAATTCGTCTCCCCCATTGGATGGGAACCCAACCTGATGGTGCACCAGATAAGCCTTGGATCCGTTGATGCCCACGAGATTTTTTAATGCACCTGTCACCCCGCTCTTTTGGTGGGTTTTCATTTTCGGAAGGTTGATCACTAGGTCGGCAGCCAGAACCGAGCCAGCAATGAGATACCGATGATCGCCTTGGCTATGCTTACTGGTGGTTTCCTTGGGGTCGTAATCGGAAACCCGAAAAGTAGAAGCCCGGTGGCTGATCTCTTCCAAAAGGCTCTGCTGATCTAAGACCACTTCCCGGTACCCCTCGGGATCGCCCGAGATGTTGTCCGCCAAGCGCAAAAATCCGTTTTGAGATTCCCATCGTTCCCGGCGAAAATCCAAAAACTGGACTCGGGACCCGTACTTTTGCCGAAGGCGGTCGAGGCCCGTCTGCTGGATTAGTAGGTGAAAATCGCAACTTTGCAGGGGAACATCCCCGACACGGATCCAGTCGGCATTGGGATACCTTTGTAAGCACTCATCCAAGACCTCCTCGATCATTTTCGTGTCTGTCACTAGGGCCTCAATAGGAAATACAGGCGACTCCGCATGTTTTACCCAGTTGGGCTTCAACAGGATGCGCTGGAATGAACCCTCTGGCAGACAGGAGCGAACAAAGTCACGCATGGAATCTTTAGGGAAAAAACCAACCCTAAGAAGATCATTTGGCACAAAGTCTACATACGGCTAAAGTGAATTCGGAGCAAGAGTTGCGTAATGCTTCAGAAAATAGAAATAAGAAAAGGGAATGACCCGGACCAACGAAATCTGTAGAAAAAGGTCGTGGACTTCTCAATCGTAACGGCGAGCTTCAAGCAACTTAATTTTCTTCGTTTAGCCATATCGTCCGTTGCTGACCAGCAAGGCATCAGCATCGAACATGTAATACAAGATGGTGGCACGGAAGGATTCTCTGAATTTCGCAGTCAAATGGATCATGCTTGGCCTAATCGGGCGCAGTACGAGCGAAGGATGGATAGCCAACCTGATACCGGAATGTACGATGGAATTAACCGCGGACTAAAGAAAACGAAGGGGCGCTTCTGCGGATATCTTAATTCGGACGAGCAGTACTTACCAGGAGCATTGGCGGCCGTTCTTGAAATGTTCGAGAAGCAGCCAACGTTAGACTTAATATTGGGCGATGTGGTGGTCGTCGATCCTAATGGAGAGCCCATTTGCATACGCAAAGTAATTTCACCTACAATCGAACATACATGGACCTGCCATTTTTCGGCACTAACGGCGGGAATTTTCTTTCGTCGGGAACTATTAGAGAAAGGATTTCTGTATGATACCAGCTATAGAATAGCAGCGGATGCTGAGTGGTTTGTTCGCGTTCTTGCGGCTGGACTCAAGGTAGGATGCCTCGGTCAAATCACCTCAACCTTTACCGAAACAGATCACAACCTAGGATTTGGGCTAAAAGCGCAAGCTGAAGCGCGACGACTCACTGCCGAGGCGCCTTGGTGGATGCGCTGGGGGCGCATCATTTGGCTGATCCAGCACCGATGGCGAAAGCTAATCACAGGTGGATATAAGAGCTCAACTTTTGATTATCAAATTTACACGCCGTCCTCTTTGCAGCGTCAGGTATTTCACGCGAAGCGGCTGAGGACTTTTTGGCCTAAACGAATCATGAATTTCTAACGAAAAGCAAAGCCTGCCGGCGAACAAGAAAAGAATTTTCCTGAAATTTAAAATCTGACTTAGTAAATGGCTCTAAAATATACAGCAAACGAAAGCAAGCGGGGCCCAGTGTCATGCCATAAGGGTTCAATTTACCGAGGGCCGGCTGTTTGAACTGCAAGGTTTGTGGCGGACTCCGAAGCAGGGGCGCCTGTTGGCACTTTCACAGCCATTTGGTTGGCTTTTTTAAATCGGTCTGAGCAAAAAAGAAGAGTGCTGATGGGGCAAACCTGAATCAAAAAGTTTGTGTAATCCCCTCCAAGAGTAAAAAACGCAAAGACGCCGGTAAAAAGTAGTGAACAGGCCCAGACTTGAATTGGAAGCATTTGTGACCTCGGGGTTCGTTGCACGCTATTCCACGCAGAAAAGATCAGTGATATGCAATAGATCGAAAAGAAAAAAGTGCCGACCACACCAGAAACCAAAAAAGCATGCACCAAACCCTCGTGCGGCATTCGTTGTTCAATAAAATTGCGCACGTCGGCATATTCGTCTCCAGCCTCTGCACGCCGCCTTACAACCGATAAGTACACATCTGTATCGGTCTTTGCTAGCATAGAGTCGTAGTGATACCCCTGCCCAAGGATGGGAGCCTGTTGGAAATACTCCTTATAAAACAGCTCTTTCATCCGTTTCCGCCAGTCGCTGGAGGCGCCAGCCTCGGTTGCAGCTTTCGCATCCCAATTTCCTGGTAAAAAGGAGAGGCCGCGCTGCAGGGCCAAGGGGTAGTTAAACACAGTGCCTTGCGTCGCAGCCATCAACAGCGCGGCAGCAACTGCTAGCGGCAATATCAAAAATGCGCCCCAGCGAACTGTAGCATACATCCCAACTAGTGTTGTAATCATGTAACGAACTACGGTATTGCGAAAGCCGCTCAGCGCACAAAAGACACCCCCTAAAAGCATGACAGGGAGGGCCCAGAGGCGCTCGGGCCGAAGCCATGTTCGAGGCGGAACGTAGCAAAGAGTGACTAACCCAATGGCGCTCCCGATTTGGCTAAATTGGATTACTCGAGTAACGCCAGCTTCTGCACCAAAGTTGCCTAGCAGCGTTGCCCCGAATTCGGAAATATTTACACCACTGTAAAACCTAAAAATGAGCGGAGCGGTTGAAGGCGCGAATGTTGAGACTACTCCAGGCACAATATCTACAAAAGAGCCTAGGAAGTAGATTAGAGGAACCTTTTGCAGGTCGGTCCAGCGAATACCTGGGAAGGAAGCAAGAAGAGGAATCGATAAGGAAGCTAATAAGACCTTAAAATATTTTCTTCCTCCCCACCCAGTGCCTCCTAGTAGCTTGATCCCAATATCGCCAGATTTAATCCAGTGAAATACGATGACCGCAAGAAGGCATGCTAAAGGAACCCAAAGCCAAGCAGGCCCCAGTTTCCATCCGATATTTAGACCGAAAATCAGTCGGAAAAAGATGTAGGAAGTTACGGTCATAATCGCCAGCTCTTGCACAGAAAAGTTTAGAGGAATAAAGTTTAAGTTTCCTTCAATAGGCAGGGAGAACGGAATTATCATCCAGCAGCGATCCCCAAGGCCATAAACAAAGAGGAGCAGGACACCTACTCCTAGGAGGGAGAGAAGTGGGGTGGTATTGCCAGAGAGAGTTTCACTGGTGATCCAAGGGGCGGCGATGAAGAAGGCAAGGGTGATGAGTCCGAGCATGACCTTCTGAGCGGTGAGGTTTTGCATGGTTAAATTATTAGCGGTTGGTTGGTTTTTTAGAGGCAAGGAACCTTATGGCTTTGATAGCACTTTCTTGTAGTGTGTAAATTGTTCATGAAAAAGAAGGTTGTGAACATGTGCCCGCACCCGAAAAATCCACATATTCGAAACGGCCAACTCGCGCGGCTACTGATTTTTGTTTCTCAAAGACGCAAACATCCTCTAGCCAGAGTCCTGACCTTTTTGGCTGGATGTGAGTTTGGCACCCCACTTCCTGATAGCACTTTTTTACCACACCCTCAGGGCATTGTGGTGGGCTGCCGAGTTTTTTTGGGTAAAAATGTTGTTATTGGCCAACAAGTCACGTTGGGCGGCAGGGACTTGGATATCGACCATATGCCAGTAATTCACGACGGTGTTTACCTAGGCGCAGGTTGTAAAGTGCTCGGTAAAGTCATAGTGGGCACTGGTGCTACGGTAGGTGCCAACGCCGTTGTTACCAAAGATGTCCCTGCAGGAGGTGTGGTCGTGGGTGCCAACCGGATTTTGGAGGGCCACTTGAGCCCTTATGCTTAATGAAGATCGCGTTTGATTGTCATGTCCCCTTTTGCCTTGCCCATGGGGGAGTTCAAATCCAAGTCGAGCAGACTAGGGCGGCCTTAGAGCGTCAAGGGTTGGAGGTTTGGCCGCTTGCTTGGTGGGATGACTCGATCTCTCCCGACCTTATTCACTTTTTTGGTAAGCCAACCTTGAGCTACGCCCGATTGGTGAAACAAAAACGAGTGCGCCTTGTGGTTGCAGATCTTTTGACATCCCAGGGATCTCGAACTGCCTGGCAAAGAATGCCCTTTTCGATCATCTGTTTTTTAGACCGATTAGTTGGGGGAAGACTTAGGCAGAAGCTGGGGTGGTCGGTTTACGATCTGGCGGATGCCTGCATTTGTCTAACACCGTGGGAGGCATCTCTGGTTCGAAAGATGTATGGGGCACGTCATGCCCGCATCGAGATTGTGCCCAACGGCGTAGAGCAAGTTTTTTTGGAGGACCGGGGTAATCCGGTTCGTGAGGATCATCTGGTGACGACTGTGACAATCACGCCAAGAAAAAGAGTGGTGGAGATGGTGCGGGCCGCCGCCTTGGCAAGAGTCAAGCTACACGTAATCGGCAAGCCTTATCACCCTGAAGACCCCTACTATTTGCTTTTCTTGCAGGCCCTTAAGCAAGCCCAGCCATGGGTGGAGTATGTCGGCCCCATTGAAGATCGTGGCGTACTTGCCAGGGAGTATCGAAAAGCCGCGGGATTTGTTCTTCTTAGTGCGATGGAGAGCCAAAGCCTCTCCGCCCTCGAGGCGGCGGCTTGCGGTTGCCCCCTCCTTTTGACTGATCTTCCTTGGGCCCGATCATCATTCAGTGATGGTGCTAGCTATATTCCCCTTGCCTCGACTGAAATCACAGCAGGGTATCTGCGGAGGTTCATGGACGGAGTCTCGACAGCTCCAAAAGTGCCACAGGTATCATCATGGGACGATGTGGGGGCCCGGCTAGCTCAGATCTACCGCGAAGCAATGACTTCCCGATAAATCTCCAGATGTCTTGATGCGATTGTTTTAGGGTGGTAGCGAGATTTCATAAGATTTCGCGTTTGAGGCGAAGACAAGCTGGGCCTTTGAATCCAAGCTGTTAAAGCACTTGAAAGCCCGTTCCAATCTTTAGGGTCAAAAAGTTCTGCATCCAGAACACCCGATGCGATGTCGCAGATGCCCCCTATCTTGGAAGCAAAAAGTTTAAGTCCTCGGGCAAGAGCCTCGGCAACTACCAATCCAAAAGATTCTTCCAAAGGGAAGTGAACCAGGACTTGGGACTCATCCATACATTGAATCAATGATGATTCATCGAGAACACTGAGCCAAGTGGCCCAATCAGCGTGCCCCTGTCCATTTAGCAACGAGAGAAACGCTTTTCCGTAAGAGTCGGCCCCACAGGAGCCAACAAATTTAACCATAAAGCGTGTATTCTGTTGACGCAGTTGAATGAAAAGTTGAAGAAGCTCTAACTGTCGTTTGCGTGCACAGATGACGCCAACCACCAGGAGGGTTGGAGTTTCAGCTGGCAGATTGTTTCGAATAATTGGGGTAAAGAAAGAGTCACGGACCGGGTTGGGAACAAGCCATGTTTTTTTAGATCGAGTAGAGACAAGAGATTGGGTGTAGTGCGAGTTGCAAAAAACGCCCGACGTGCGCGGCAGGGTGAAATTCTCAAGCTTTGCAGCCCACCAGTGAAAGCTGGCGAAGTGGGCATGGTAAATGCGAGCCAGTTCGGCCATATTGCCGTGGATAGTGATAACATTGGGGAAGCCTGAAAAAACCGCGCTGATGCCACAGTCACGCTCGGTTCCTTGGCCGTGAACAATGTGAGGCTGAATTTCTCTTAGCTTTTTACGAACAGCAAAAATACAGCCAGAATAGCCCGTGCGGAGCCAACCAATTTTCGGAACATGAAGGGAGTGAAACCAGGTATTATCAGCAAGTTTTTTTGGTGAGGACATCAGATGTTGGGTGCAGGAAAGGATGTGAACCTCGAGATTGGACAAAGCGGCAAAGCCCT
>Ga0247844_1009232_pt1 | contig 10365 bp, 18 predicted proteins | sample LaCtaG_FD_192421 | JGI IMG/M metagenome (GOLD analysis project Ga0247844, IMG submission 192421) | Freshwater microbial communities from meromictic Lake La Cruz, Castile-La Mancha, Spain - LaCruzMarch201714.5m_1 | ecosystem: Environmental > Aquatic > Freshwater > Lake | place: Spain: Castile-La...
ATGAAATAGCAATATAAATATCTAATTCATTATATATATATATATGAATTGTATATTTGAAGATGATATACTTGTATTTAGAGATGAATTAAAATACACATTAGATGAAACAATAAATGAATTAAAATTTTTATGTTCTATTGAAGAAATTAAACAAGTATATTTAAATAATCAAATTAGATTAGTCAGTTTAACTTCATTATTAAATTAAAAATAATTAATTATCTTGTTTAATATCAGGTTCTTTTTCAATTGTATTGATTTGAAATGAATATTTAAATAATTTTTCAACTTTTTCTTTTTCATTAAACTTTTTATCTAAATTTTCCAAATCAAAATATATATAATTTATTCTATTTTCATAAATATTTATATCAGTAAATAGTAATTCTTTTTCTAGTTTTAGCATACTGATTTTTTTAATTAAATTAGTTGTATATTGTTCATAATTCATTAATTATATAATAATGTAAGATTATTATTTAAATATATAATTTTATAAAGAACTAGGTATTACTTTTAATACATTTATTTTATTTTCTGGAACATAATATTTAGGGTTTTCTTTATCAACAATTGAATTCATAAAAGTTTCTAATTCTTCTTCAATTTCATCATTATTATTACTAACTAATATTACATTCAAAAAATTAAATAATAAACAACAGTTTTTAAATTGCTTTTCATTGATATTTGGAACATAAAATGAAAACATTTTATGATATATTAAAATATTAGTTTTTTTCAATTCACTTAAATTAAGTACAAATATAATATTTTTGTTCTTTTCATCACTAACTTTTTGATAAAATTCATTATATGGTTGATATTCATCACATTTATTTTTTATTTTGATTGGTGCCATTTTTGTGGTATAATCAATGAATATAATTTTCTTTGATTCGCATAAATTTTGAATAAATTCCATTTTTCTAATATAATATTATAAAGTATATTTTAAATATATTTGTTGAATATTATAAAATATTAAAAATTAGGTATTAATTCTAATTTTTTAAAACCCTGTAATAAAAGATGTTTATTAAATTGTTTTTCATTAATTTTTGAATTGAATAGCTTATATATTTTATAATATAATTCTTTATTAATTTTTTTCAATTCATATAAATTTATACAGAAAACAACCTTTTTATATTTTTCATCATTTGTTTTTTGAACTAATAATTCATATGCATTGCATTCATGATATAAAGTATTATTAATTGAAATTGGTGTAAATTTCGATGTATAATCAATTAAAACCATATTAAATTTTTTACATAATATTTTAATTATTTCCATTTCTTAATATATAATATTAGAAATTATTTTTTAAGTATATTTTTAAATTTCATTATACATTGAAATTTATAAATATTTGATGAGTATTAAAAAATTTTCCTTAACTTGTTGTAAAGTTGTTTTTTTTTAATTTCTAATTTTTCCATATCCTTTTGAATAATACTATCAACTAGTTGTTTAATTTTTTCTTCTTTTTCATTATTCAAACTTTCTAAATTAAATTTTCTTGTTTTTCTTGCCTTATCAATAGATTTTATATTTAGTTCATTAAATGTTTCAATATATAGGTTATTTGCATCAATACCAACAACGTGTTTAACTAATGAATTTTCTAAATTTTCCAAATTTTCCAAATGTTCAATAGATTTTATATATAGTTCATTTGCATCAATACCAACAACTAGTTTAACTAATGGATTTTCTAAATTTTCCAAATGTTCAATATTTTGAATATCTGACATTATTATATAATAACTTACAAATTATATTTTTAAATACTTTTTTTCAATCTTCAATTTTTAAATTATTAATTGATATTTCAGCATTTTTAATAATTTTATTATAATATGATTTTAAATTAATTATATTTTTATTTTTTTTAAATTCTTCATATATTTCTGGTGTTTCTTTTAATAATTTAATTTTTTCTTGTTGTGCTTCCAATGCTTCTGTTAATCTTTTTCTGTATTTAACTTTGTTGGTTTTAAGTTTATCATAGAAAATTTTATTTTTTTCACGTTGCTTTTCCTTTATTTTTTTATAATTTTCTATTATTTCACTATCTAATAATAATTCATACTTTACAACCATTATTATTATAGCATAGATATTTTAGATAATATAGATATTTTATATATATTTTATGTTTTAAAACTGATAAAAACAAGGTTTTCAAATAGTTTTTTATTATCTGTATTATCAAGAAAATCAACATTGATATCTACCAAATATTGTTCTTCATCATTGTTAACTTTAATAAAAATAGTATTTTTATGAAATATTATATATTCATTTTCTTGTAAATATTTTTTAACATTTTGTTTTGTTAAGTATTCATTATTATCTTTATAATATTTTTTTATAAGTTGTTTAATTTTAATTTTATTTTGTTTAATCTTTGATATATAATTAACCAAATCAAATGTAGAAACCATACATATATATTTATGTATATTTTTTCTTTTTATAATTAATAACTTTTTCTAAGTCAGCACTATTTAAAAATACAGCAGGTGATATAAATTTTGTATTTTCTTTTGGATATTTAATATTTATGTTAAATATTGGATCAATCAAATTAAATTCATTATATTTTTTTAGAATAAAATCAGGAATATTATATTTATTATTATCCCATTGGATATACCACCCATATTTACCATACAAAATATAAACTGGTTTATCATTTTTATAATATGATACGTTAAAATCCTCTGTTGGTTTTATAAAAATATTAGAAAAAACAATTAAATTTACTGCTTGATCAATAGTAAATGATTCATTATTAATTTTATCTGGTACACTATATAATATTTTTGAGTATTCATTATCTGTACATCTTAAATAAAATCCATATGGTCCTTTATTCAAATAAATTTTTTTAAATGTTTCATCAGTTCCAAGTAATTTTCCTTTTGGATTATTACCATAATTTGTATTACCTAATAAATGTTCCTCTTCATTTGTTAATATGTTATAAACATTTGATGATTCTATATTTTCTCTTTTTTCAGGTAATAAAGAATCTTTAGATTTTTCAATTGTATTATTTGTTTTATTTTTTGATTTTTTTGTTGCATTATTAATAATTTCTAATACCATTTCTTTTGTTGGTTCAATATCTTTATATTTTGGTGGTATTGAAAATGATATATTATCTTTGCTACATCTTATATAATTTTCATTGAACTTATTTTTGTTAATATAAATATTTCCATAATCTATGTTATTTTTTATAATCTTAATTGAAGTATTATTCATTATATTATTCATTATATAATATTTCCTTAAATGTATATAAGTTGTATAAAGAAATAATAATATATATTTTTATTAACATGAACGATTTAATTGAACAAATACGAATTTTAAAATTAAAAAATGAAGAAAATAATAAAATTATTAATTTATTATTGAAAGATAATAATAATAAAAATAAAAAAAGAGTATATAATAGTAATTATTATGAAACAAATTTAAATGATCAACAAAAAAAAGAAGAAAGAAAACAAAGACGATTATTTTTATACCAACAAATGAAAAATGATCCAGTCAAATATAGAAAATATTTAGATAAAAAAAACTCCTATATTAAAAGAAAAAAAGAAAATTTAATTTTACAAAATGCACAAAATTTAAATTTATTAACTGAAGAATTAAAAGAAATTGATATATTACCAAAAGATGAATTAAAAGAAATTGATATATTACCAAATGATGAATTAAAAGAAATTGATATATTACCAAATGATGAATTGAACGAAGAATTGAAAGAAGCTATTTTAATATTACCAACTGAAGGCCCAAAAGTAGATAATTATATTTTACAGAATGTAGGCACAAAAGAAGATATAATAAATTTACAAAATGAAGACAATAATATTTTACAAAATAAAATAATAACATATGAAGACCCTATTATTTTTAAAAAGAAATTATTATATTATATAACAAATTATAAAGCTATTAAATTAAATGAAGAATTGAAAACAAATTCAGAAAGATAAAAAAAATATGTAAATAGTATATTAATATTTAAATTACTTAAAGGAATAATATACACTTTAATATATAGTTAGATGAATAACAACAAAAAAAACTTTATAAAAAATCATTTCAATATTTTAAACAATGTATTGAATAGTAATACAGATGATGAATATTCAAATAAATTTTTATCTTCACATTATAAATTAACTAATGATTTATTAATTTCAAAAGATGATTTACCTAATAAACTTCTATTTATTGAAAATCATTATAAACTATTAAATATTTGTTTATTTTTTGATGAAAAATTACCCATTAGAAATTTAAAATTAGACCTTAAAGATTCAAAATTAGACATTAAAAAACTAAAATTATTAAATCCTAATTTATCTAATTCAAATGAATTAAATAATGACACTGATGAAGAAACAGATGAAGAAACAGATGATGAAGATAAAATAAAAGAAAAAATAAAAGAAATTGACAAAGAACTTTATAAAGAACAAAAAAAATGTTTAGAAGAAAACAGTAAAGAAGCAAAATTACACCTTAACTTTTTTAAAGAACAAATTAAAGAATTTGATGACAATGAACAACTTAAAATAATAAAAGTTCAAATAAAAACTTTTGAACAAGTTATTGAACAAATTGACGTTTCACAGCTTCCAAAATATGAAGGTGCAGGTTATATTTACCAAAATGAAGAACTAATTAAAAACAAAAATGAACAAATTGAAGTTATTAATCAACTAATAAACAGTTTTAAAATAAATTTAAATGTTCAAAATACTGAACAACTTGAAATTATTAATGAAGAAGTTTCTAAAGTAAATGAAAAACCAATTATTATAAAAAATAAAACTGTATACAAAACTAAAAAACAACTTGAAAAAGAAGATAATGAAACATTTGAAAATAGATTTTCAAATAATAATTTGAAAGATTCTAATTTATATAAGGAATGAATTTAAAGTATAGAATATATTATGGAAAATGATGATTTAATTGATTATAATTTAAATTCAAAATATTGTGTATATTCATGTGATAAACCACCTGATACTATATTAAATGGAAAATATTTTTTTAATTGTAAACCAGATGAATATTTTATAAAAAAACCTTATTTGTCAAAAGTATTAATAAATCCTACTTATAAAGATATTTTTATTAATATATGTGATGAATATATTGAAACTACTGAAGATACACATTATTTTTTTGAAGATATAGAAATAAAAGGACAAATCAATGAACAAGGCTTAATTGAACTTTCTTTAATAATGGGTAGTTGAAATATTTTTTGTATGTTATAATAATAATAATAATGGTTAAATTATCAACATTAAATTATATTAATAATCTTATATATTTAATAGAAGATTATAAATATAAAAAACAATATAGTTTTAATGAAATCAAAAATTTATTACAAAATGAAGATAAACAAATTATTGAACTATTATATAATGAATACTAAATACTAAAAAAGAACCATTAATTTTTTTCTTAATTTGTCATTTTTATTATTTAATTTTGATATTTCCTCTTGTTGTAAAGATTCAATAATTGCATTAATTTTTGATTCTTTATTATTTATTCGTTCAATTTTTAAGTTTTGTCTTGCTTCCCTTGCTTTTTCTAAATTTTTTATTTTTGGATTAACTATTTTTTCTATAATTGGTTCATCAGTTTGAACAATTTTTTTATCTTCTTTTGGTTTTCTTCCACGTTTTGGTTTAATAGTTGTTTCATCTTGTGTTTTTTCTTTCATTTTTGGTTCACGTTTTGGTTTAATTATTGGGGTATTACTTGATTCAATTATTTGATTTTTTTTCATTATTATAAATATACTTAGATATTTATTATTTTTATTTATTTAATAAATTTTCATTTTGTAATTTCAAAATTATTAAATATAAATTCTAATCTTTTTTCATTACAATATTTTTTATTTCTTTTATATTTTTTAAAATAATCATCATATTTTGTATTTTGTAAAACATCACCAAATATTTGTTTTATTTCAAAAATACATGTTCCACCTTCTTTTATTTCTAAGATATCTCTTATTAAATCTTTTATATCGTTCATATTATATATTGTATTATAATAAAATATATAATATTTAACTATTATTTAAATGATATTCTTTTCTTGATTTTAATTCATCAAATGAAAATGCCGTAAATTCTTCAATTAATAAAATTTTAAAATTATTAATTCCATGTAAATCAAACATATTAAATAATTTTATTAAATCTTTATTCCTAAAAACTTTATTATCTGATTTAAATTTTTTATATTCATACTTATAGTATGTCATTCTTTCAGATAAATATTTTTTGGTTGTACAGTTTATATAAATTTCTGGACATTTATTTGAAATGATTTTATAAAACTTGGCATTATTTAAATTTTTAACCATTCTATATTATTTATTGTTATTTTTTATCTTTTAAATGTATATTTTATTGATACAATTTTTCATAAATTAAATCAAAACATATTTTATTGATATTTTCTTCAGTAATTCCAAATTTCTTTTTTAACATATTTGAAAAAAATACTGGAGGACTTGTATTCCACATTATAAAAAAATATGAAAATAAAAAATGAACTTTTTTAAATTTTTCACCTGGTAAAATTTCCATTAAGTATTCATCATTGATTTTTAAATATGAATATATTTTTTTAATCTCTTGGAATTGATATGAATATTTTATATTTTCAAGAAGAAAAACAAAATAATTTAAATCATCACATGTACATATACTTTCAAATATTGAATGTATACTATAATCAAATAAACCAAACAATAATTTAATAGTTCTATAATCTATATTATGAGCACAAGCTACTTGAATTAACATTTGGTCAAAATGTATAAATACTTGTTTTTTAAATTTTCTGATTACATGATAATTAAATAAATTTTTGATAATAAAATCACCATTTATACATTTTTTTAATTTGAAAGCTTTTGTACATTTATATAAAATATTTGCTTCAGCCTTTTTATTTAATTCTATTAATTCACTTGTAGTATATTTGAAATTTATTTCTATATCTTCCCTATGTTTAAGTTTTTTAAAATATTCAAGACAATCTAAATTATATTTGTTCATTTTACCACTTTTTATGATGTATTGAACAATATAAGGTAACATTAATGAAACTTTTTTGAATGATTTGTTATAGATGTAATCAAAAAGTTTATATTTTTTGAATTTAATACATAATGATAATATTTGTTCACTATGAAGAAAAGTTTGAAAATCAATTATTATACTTGGTGTTAATAAAAATTGTTTTTTTCTTTCAAGAATTCCTAAATCATCAATAGTCATATAAGGAATTTCAAAATATTTAATGTTAAAACTTGATTTTTTAAATACTTTATACAAATTCATGATGTATTCATAAGTAAATAATTTGAATTTTTTATCTTTCTTGAATAGGTTATTAAAAATAATTGTTCTTACGTTACAATCTCTAAATTTATTTTTATTTTTAAGTGATAAACAACTATAAAATATAATTTGATATTCTAAAGGTAAGTAATTAATAATAATGTTGCTAACATCTGCATTTTCAAAAATATTTGTCATTAATTATTATTATATATTATTATTTGTTTAAGTATATATTTACCATTCCAAATATTAAACCATTATAAATAACCAATCTTTTACCCAATTACTAAAGCTTCTTCATTTAATTGATTATTCTTTTTAGTATTAAATAAAAAATTAATTGATTTATTCTTTTTATTATTGTTTTATTGCTTAATAAACATTTTTATAATAGGAAAATGATTATAAACAATTCATTTTATTAATATTGTTCAAATTTTTAGATGTAATATTGATGTAATTTTATAAATATTTTTAACATTTTGTATACCATCAAAGCCCCACAGTATATGGCACAATATAAAATCCATTTATTAAATTCATGAATATTTTTATTTCTTTATTTTTTATGTTTTGACAATTATTATTATATTATTTTTTACTTGCTTGAAGTTCAAGATTAATATTATTATTTTCAATAGATTTATTATTATTATTCTGATTGATTTTTTATAATATTATTTGTATAATTATTTATGATGAATTTTTATTACACATCATGAAAAATTATTTATTCAAATATTATTTAAAAAATGGTTGTAATTCTTGATGTAAAATTATAAATATTATTAATACCATCAAAAGCCCCACAGTATATGGACCAATAAATAAACTATTTATTATTTATCAATAGATTTTTTATTCTTCTTCTGATTTATTTATTATTATTTTATTTATTGTATATATATTTACGTTGAATTTATATTACACATCATGAAAACTTATTTATTCAAATATTATTTTAAAAATGGTTGTAATTCTTGATGTAAAATATAAATATTATTATTGAAATAATAATGATATTGATATTGATATTGCTTTTTATGTTTTAAAAATGATATTTATATTAAAAAATGAAATTGCTTGATATATAAAAATGAAAATGATAATTTAATTGATAATGAAATTGATAATAAATTAATAATGATTTCATTATTATTAATGCATCATGGAATATTATTTATTCAAATATTTTATAAATATTGGTTGGTAATTTAGATGTAAAATTAATGATATTATTATTCAATAATAATAATATGTATAATTGATTAATCAGAAGATATTTTTAAAGATTCAATAGATTCATTTAATTGAACACTTTTTAAATATTTGATATGCTTTTTAGTTTTATAATGTTTTGATAAATACCCTCTTGAAATTATATCACCACAACAACATACATATTTTTCTTCATTCCTTTCTTTAATTTTTTCTTTATTGTCTTCAATATATTGTTTGTTTGTTCTTAATGGAATTCGTTTATTAAGGCAATCCATGGAATAAATATAATGTGCTACTCTTGCTTTTAACCCATCAATTGAAGTACATTCTACATTTTCTAATAAAATAAATTGTATATTATCTTCACCATATTTTTTAAATAATGCATGTACAACACTTTCTTTTTTTGTTCCTTTCTCAACATGTTTCAGCTCATTTTTATAATTTGCAAGTGATTGACTCAAATATTTATAACGTGTGGAACTTATATATATTTCATTTGGTTCATGTTCACATATTGGCACCATCATATAAACCTTTGCATTATTAAAATCATCATAATCTAACTGCATTTATTTAAACTTATTGTTTTTTCTTTATATATATTTTATTTTATTTTAAATTATTTTTATTTTATTTTTATTTTGATTTTTTGATATTGATATTGCTATTGATATTGATATTGATGAAGATATTAATAATTTGGTTATGTCTGATGGTATAGCTTCAATATATTTTTTTAAAAATCATTGGACTAACCATTTGAAATTTATGTGATATGGTACAAGAAAATTATTATTATTATTATATCAGTACTTCAAGTTGCATACAAAATATTAGTAGAAGATACACTGAAATTTTTTTATTAAAACCATACAGACTTGAAAAAATAATAACAATACCACGAAATCGCCCGATTTCGTTTAGTAACATATAATTTTTTATTACAGATTCAGATTCTACGCACCAAAAATGAGTTAGATTACATAAGAACTTTATATTGGTTCTTACGTTTTCATGTTCCAACTTGGTGAACCACTTGAACCAAAAATTATCTGAGTCAACAAAATGACCCTTCACACGATCCAAGCTTGAAGAGTCAAAATTTTGTTGTTGGTTGTTGGTTGCAGCTTGGACCATTTTCGTCCTATGTTGGTGTTGTTCATCACTCATCAAGATTCAAAGAAGGGTGATCAGTCCTCCAATGTCTCAAGATGACCTATTCCATGCTTCCATAAGAGGTGGCCAGTCTCCGATGGTTGCACATCATAGGATTTGAACCCACTGCTACAAGCTCAGGATTCATCACACTCGCCGGTGTGATATGATGACATGAGTTTTACGTTTGGTTGTGTTTGAATTTATAAGACAAGACGAGGACAGGTGGCATACCGCAGTCTGTGCGGGTGACTGAACCAACGAATTTTAATTTGGAAAAAAAAATTCATTTCAAAATGGACAAGTGTCTGAATCCTGATATGTTCGCTTTCTTGCTTGCTTGGTTTAGTTTGTTTCGTTGGTCTGATGTAACAAATAAAACACTGAACTATTTGTTTGTTTTCCATCAGATCAACGGAGATTTGAAAAGTTTTAAAATTCTTCGTTGGACAACGTAAAAGCTTTCTACAATGGAACTTTTATTTTGTTTTGAACGATGCGTTAGCATCGGAGAAACAAGCTTTTTAACAGTGCCATCGTAGAAGGCTTTTACTATACT
>Ga0247844_1009237_pt1 | contig 10360 bp, 9 predicted proteins | sample LaCtaG_FD_192421 | JGI IMG/M metagenome (GOLD analysis project Ga0247844, IMG submission 192421) | Freshwater microbial communities from meromictic Lake La Cruz, Castile-La Mancha, Spain - LaCruzMarch201714.5m_1 | ecosystem: Environmental > Aquatic > Freshwater > Lake | place: Spain: Castile-La...
CCAGGCTCTGCTGGACGATGCGCTTGCGCTGGTACCGGCCAGGAGGGGTTCCGTTATGCTCCTTGAACCAGGGGGTGAATTTTTGACGGTTTTCGCCTCCACCGGAATCCCCTCGGAGTTCGGCGAGCACCCCTCCATGCGCATCGAGGATAGTATTGTAGGGGAAGTAATATGTAGCGGAAAACCATTGCTGATCAATGTCATGGCTGATCATCCGCATCTTGCCGCGCGCCTTAAAAGGAAAAGTTTTCTGACCTCCTCTCTCCTCTCGGTTCCGCTGATAGTTACCCCACTGACGGGGCAACAGTGGACTCTCGGAAGTATCAATCTGGCGGACACTCAAAATGAAAAGGGCTATTTCACCAGCAACGAACTGAAGCTGCTTGCCGCAGTGGCCGCACAGGCCGCATTGGCAATCCAGAATTTGCGCCTGATGAGTGACCTGAAAGAGGCAAACCAGCAGAATGTCGAGTTGACAGAGATGACAGGCATCCTCTTTTCACATAACAGCCAGCTTGCGGAGTTGCATAAAGTAGGGGAGGAAATCTCGAAAACAGATAGCGTGGAAGGTGTCTGCAGTCACCTCGTTAGAGCCGCTGTAACCGGGTTCGGCGCAGGAAGCGCCGCCCTGCTGCTGCTTGATGAGGACTCAAAAGAGTTACAGGTTGCCGCCGCAGCCGGATTGAAAATTGCTGCGGGGACATCTCTTGGCAGCCAGACAGACAGCAGGATCGCCGAGGCGCTTGAAACCGGCAGGATTAAATACTCCAGCGGTTCTAACAGTCCGCTCAAGCTATGCGGTAATTCGATAGATGAGTGGGGGCTGTTTCCGTTTAAGGGGAGAAGCAGTAAGCTCGGCGTTTTTGTTGTGCAGAAGGGTTTAGAGGACATCAGCGACTCAATTGCCATCCTGCTGAATAGTGGCGCCATGGTGCTCGATACGCTGATGCTGAATGAGCGTCTGCGGAAAGAGAGCGCCAAGCGGGCTCTTGCGGAAGCACATGTAAAGGTTTTGAGCGGGATGCTCCCTATCTGCTGCTCCTGCAAGAAGATTCGCGACGACAATGGCTATTGGGAACAGGTCGAAGTTTACGTCCGCGATCATTCGGAAGCCGAATTCAGCCACGGCATCTGCCCGGAATGTATGGAAAAGCTCTATGGTAAGGAGCTTTGCGACAAAATTTTGAATAAGGGGCAACAGTGAATAATATCAGCGGGACGTTCGAGGAACTATACAACCTGATGGCGGACATCAAACGGTTTGTCTTTTCCACCACCCAGCTTCTCGATCCGGAGGCTATAGTTGATATCATCTCAAGTCAGCTCCAGCAAAGCGCCTTCCCGGAGAGAAGCGCTCTCTGGCTCGTTGAGGGGGATCTGATTACCGAAAAAGCCGCCGTTGGTCTCGTCATTCCTTCTGACAAGAGGCGGAGTTTTGCTCTCAATTCTTACAGGACTCTTATTACTCTGATACGCAAACAGAAAATCATCTGGTCTGTCGATCCATTGGAAGGTGAGCAGCTCTTCCCCGGATTTCACTCCCCTACCCTGTTTCCGATAAAGCGACACCACACGGCGTGGGGTTTTATCGTCATCGACGGCGTAAGCCATGATCGGCGCGACAATTTCCAATTCCTGAGCCAGTTCATCTCACTGCTTCTTAACATGACCTTTTCCCACCAGGTGGTTACTGAACAAAATGAAGAGCTGAGCGACCTGACAAGTGTGCTCTTCAACCAGAACGAGCAACTGGCCTCCCTTTCAAAGGTGGGAGTGCAGATCGCCGTAGCAGACTCTAATGAACAGATCTGCCGCCTCATCGTCTCGACTGCGGTAAACGAGTTTGGCGCCGACAGAGGAGCGCTGTTCCTGCTCGACAAAGGGTCGAATCAGTTGAATTGTCTCTCAGCAATCGGCCTTGCAGGGATTGAGGGGGAGAGTCTTGATGGGGAGCCGTGCAAGGAGATCATCTCCTGCATTCAGAACGGGAGAATTGCCAAATATAGCGATACCTCGACTCCGCTCCGACTGGCAGACAATTTGATAGAGGAGTGGGGGATATTCCCGCTCAAAGCGAAAAATGGTGTGCTCGGAATCCTCGTTGCCGATTTCGGCAGCCAGGATATCTGCGACATCCTGGCTATGCTGGCAAACTACGGCGCAGTTGCCATCGATTCATTGGCGCAAAAGAGAGAGAAGGAGATAAATCACGAACTGCTCGAAATAAAGTCGGGCGAACTGGCCGCAGTAAATGAAAAACTTGGGCTGTTGACCGTTACTGATGAACTTACCGGACTCGCCAACCGCCGCTATTTTTTGGAGCGGATCGCTATGGAGCTGTCACGCGCGAACCGTTACGGCTCTCCACTCTCACTTCTCGTGATCGATATAGACCGTTTCAAATCGATCAACGACACCCTTGGTCATGCCGCCGGGGACAAGGTACTGAAAGAGCTGGCTCACCGCATTGCAAAGCAGGTACGACTTTCTGATCTGGTGGTTCGCTACGGTGGGGACGAACTCGTGGTGCTGCTCGCCGACACGGAGCTTGAAGCTGCAGGGATTGTGGCGGAACTGATCAGGGATGTTGTCCGTGAGAAACCGGTAAACACAGGAGATAGACCGGTAACAATCAGTATCAGCGTTGGGGTTGCCACCTTCCCATCCCCCTCAGTCAAGAGCGGTGAGGAGCTGTTCAACGAGGCAGACAAGGCTCTCTACCTCGCTAAAGAGAGGGGAAGAGACAGGGTAGTAATGGCGGATGGAAAAGCTTGTTCAACAGAGCGGGTGCAGAAAGCCGGGCAAAATGTCGCCCAGGTCTCTGAGGCGTTGCGGGAATCTGAAAAGAAGTACCGCGTGCTTTTCGAGGGGAGTCCGATCGGCATTCTGGGCGCCGATATCGAAAACAGGCGGATAGTGTTTGCCAATCCTCGTATCTGCGCAATGTTCGGGTATTCCGAGGTTGAAATGCTGCTGTTGACTATTGAAGCGTTGTACCCCGAAGAAGCGATTGAGAGGGTGCTTTCAGAGTTCGGCTCTATGGAGCGAAATGAAAAATCCGTCTTTAACTCGGTTCCTTGCCTCCGGAAAGACGGCTCTGTTTTTTACGCAGAAATAGCCAGTTCAACAACAGAAGTACATGGGCAGGATTGCGCAGTCGGCTTCTTCACAGATGTCTCCGAACGCTTGCAGATGCATAAGGAGCTGGAACAGCAGTCGCACTATCTGCAGGAGATCAACTCAGCGATGTTTGCCCTGACCGAGATCAATGTCGGTGTAAACCGGATCATCACCAGCCTCGCAAAGGCGACTACAACAGAGGAAACCTGCCTCCTCCTGGTCAGGGCAATCTCTGAAGAGTTCAATATTCCTCGGCTTATCATGGGTATGCCCGGCAGGGACGGTACCTTTAGAGAGGCTGGCACTCACGGCTTTCCGGAAGATACCTCCAGTAATGATATTTGGAGCAGACTGCGGCCGGAGAAGATGGTGCCGCTGCTGATGAAGAGCGGACGGCGGCTCTGGAAAATGGAGCTTGATGCGGCGGCTGTTGACACCACAGAGGTCTTTACGGACTGCTCCATCTGGCCGCTGAAGGGGAAGAGAGGGGTTCTAGGTTTCCTGGCAATCGATGATCCGGGGCCTGAACAGGGGGATCTGCTGGCGATTTTTCTGAACCAGGCGGGCGCTTTTCTGGAGAATGTAATGCTGTATGAAGAGATGACCAGGATGAACGAAGACATCCTGGCGGTTAATATGAAACTGAGGGAGACGGATGCCCAGAAATCCAATTTTCTGAATATCGTTGCCCACGACCTCCGTACCCCGCTCACCTCCATCAGGAGTTATGCCGACCTGCTGCTGATGTACAAGGACGAACCGAGCGAGATAAGGGAGGAATTTCTCGGCATTATAAGCAAGGAGAGTGTGAGGCTCGGGAACCTGATAGGAGATTTTCTCGACATCGCCAGGATCGAGTCCGGCAGCTTTAAATACAAGATAAAATCCGTAGACCTGATGGGATTGATCAACCATGCGCTTTCAGTCTTCCAAGGTGAGGCTTACCGGAAAAAGATTGCGCTTGTCGGTGAAGTTGACCCCAACCTTCCGGAGATAACCGGGGACGAGGGGCGTCTCGGGCAGATGCTGGCTAATCTCCTTTCAAACGCGGTAAAGTTTACCCCGGAAGGGGGGCGCATTGAAGTTGAGGGGAGGATGAGTTCAGATAACGTTGAAATAACCGTGACCGACAGCGGTGGCGGGATCGATCCGAAGAATCAGCAGATGATCTTCGAGAGGTTCGGACAAGTTGAAGATCGTGGAGACGGAAAGGTCAAAGGTGGAACCGGCCTCGGCCTGGCTATCACGCGAGAGATCGTGGAGAAGCATGGAGGGAGTGTTCGGGTGGAGAGCGAACTGGGGCGCGGCGCAAGGTTCGTGGTGACGCTGCCGGTTATTAAGGGTGATGATGAGAATTAATGAAGCACAGGGTATGCCCCAGCCCGCCCAGACTGACACCTCCGCCAAACGCCGACGAAACAACTGCCGTCGTTTAACTGCGGTGACTGCCTTCCCATATTCACTCCTGTCACAAGGCCACCTAAACAATGCTGTCAAAATAGTAGGAAATTTATTCGGGACTTTGCCTACATGACAATTTACATGACAATCGCATTTATAAAAAACAGGGACTCAGCAATATCGCATAAATCCCTGTAATTATTGTGGCGCACATGGGAATACAATAGTTGCTGTAACATGCTTATTTATAAAACAATTATACAATCTGATTCTGTGTGTTACCCCTAAAGTTACTCCTAAAAATATTTGTGTACCAATTTCACCACGGCATTATTCCAATTGATTATACGCTAGAAAGTTACCGGAATAAAATCTGTATCGTACTTTATGAAACAGTAAAAAACAGAGGAAATCGCGCATCATCCTACCATATATCCTACCTTTTGACTTTGCTTGCTGTATAACTAGCAGTTATTGCTACATTATTTATAAGTTTCTTAGTATACAGGTTACTAAACTACAAAAAACCGCCTATTTTAACCTGATCTGGTGGCTTAAAATTCAGCCGTCATCTTCGCCGGTCATCATCCACCAACCACGCCGCAATTATCGAACAGCCAGCCAACCCACATACAGTTGGCAACGTAGTAAAGCACGACATTTCCAACGCCATGCAGACGCACGCACAGCCCCGTAGAGCGACTACAGCCCCACAGGGCATAGGGTATCAGCCCTTGCAAGCTGTCGCGCCTGTAGCGTGTCGTTGCCGTAGTGGCGGGGGGGTCGTTGACGTATAGGGGTATAGATTATTATGTTTTAATGTTATACATCTGCTCCTCCATTTTTTTTCACTTTTCACAAGGCTAATTCCCATTTTTGGGAACAAGTCAGGCTGATCATCAAGCTTGGCGACATTCTTTCCTTACCAATAGTAAGGTAACGCGAGTTAGCCGCGACACTGAGCGCAGAATTGAGCTGAATTGATTTGAAGGGGGGGAACATTTCGTTACACCCTATCCCAATATTGGGAAAGGCTAGTAACCCCGACATGTAGAATATTCTCCATAAAAAAACCTGCTCACCAATTAAGGCGAACAGGTCTCTTCCTGCTGCATGGTGGCTGGGTCAACCCGGTAGCAACGCTACCAGCGCACGAATATCTGTTTCAGTGGTGACATTTATTTCCGTTGGTGAATAGCTGCCATCAAGTTTCCACGATTCAGAAAGCCCTTTGATTGCCAGATTCAAATCCGGCGAGTTTATTACCTTAGCAAGGATTGATACTCTGTGGTTCCGGTCAATTTGGTTCCTGGCCATCAAGTCCCGCATGGCAACTTGTGACTGCTCTTCTGCCATGACCTTAGCGGCTAACACCGACAAACTACCCTCCTGAGCGTCAGGATAGGCAAGGCGCGCCGATTGCTTATTGCCTAACCCGAATGCTTTCGCTTCCAGAAATACACGCTTGGCGGGAGAGGTAATAGCCATAAGGCTTTCCGGCGGTAACTGCCGTTTGTATTTCGCAATCTTCTTGTGTAATCCCGGCGGCGATATTCCCAAAAGTGCAGCTGCCTCTTTTAGCATTAATTCGCCGGAATCAATGCGAGCGATTGTGTCTATAAAATTCTGGTCAATGTGGAGCTTCGTTTGTGCCATGTGGTTAATCCTCCGTATTGTGAATTTAGAAAATATTTCTCAGTTTGGCTAATTGCGTAATGTGTCATTTTTGTCACTTAACAGTGATGTTCAATCTGTTCAAGTCGCCCCGCCTGCATAATCGAATACAGCTCATAATTTGCGGCTTCGAGTGAAGCGGCTCTTCGCTCCATAGCTCCGTACATTGCCAACAGTCTGTCAACTTGGTTTGCTGCGTTCTCTGCGGTCGCGTTGGCGTTGGCTGTCATCTGCATTGATAGTTCACAAGTACGTTTCGCGGCTCGGTGCCAGGTCAAGGAAGGCACTTTATCTGCGTGACAGAAAGCGACTGCCTTGTGCTGCCGGTCAAATTCAATTAGCCGCTCAATAGGGTAGGCTCTTGCCGCTGCTATCATCTCCGGAGTATCCTTGGTGCTGTTTTCGTCACCAACTAGGTGCCGCGCCAGAGTGTCAACAACGAAGAGTGCAACCTTTTTACCAGTACGCTGTTCAATCATTTTGATTTCTGACATTGCCAGCGCAACCCCAGCGGCATCCATCGTGATGACCTGCTTTGACGTGTAGAAGTCGATACCGCCTGACACGTTGTGGTATTTTTTCCATGCGTGGCCACGGCGTTTAAAACCGTTCCGGCCTTCACCGTTGAAATAGACGACAAGTCCCTGCATACAGGGGATACCGTTCCAGAATGTGCCAGCGGCCACGGATAATGACATATCCAATGCAATGAAGGTTTTACCGTCTCCGCTCGGTCCGAATAATTGACAAGTGCATCCGGCCTCAATAATGCTGCCGATCAACTCTTTAATCTCGATGACTTCATCCAGCATATCAGCGAAGGACTGAAACAGCGGTTTTTCAAATGCCTTAAGTAGTGCAAGTGCCTCCAGCTTGGTGATGTTTTCAGCGAACGGGATATTTTTCTCAGTGAGAATCTTCTTCAGGTCAAAAAGTGATTTCAATTCGTAATCTTCGGAGGTCATTATTTCACCGCCTTTGCTTGGCGATATACCCAAGCTCTACAGGCTGCGAATCGTTTGACATTGACCATTAAATCACCGCCAGCGTAAGCGATCATCAGGTCGCGGGTAACATCATCATTTACAAATTCAATCGTTACAAGTGCATCCCCCGGCTGTCGGAAAATAGCCGGTTGTCTGCCGGTGCAAACCATGTACACTGCACCTAAATCGAAGTCTGTTGTTGTCTGAAAAGCTGATTGTCTGAGTTCCATACTACACCCCCAAACTTGATACGAGCGTATCAATATCACTCAGTTTCCAGACAGTGGTGCGTTCCGTCAGCTTAATCGAAGCCGGGAACCTTCCAGTTTTGCATCCCTCCCACCACGTACTTTTTGAAACAGGCACAATCTGCAACACCTGTTTCAGCCTCAGTAACCGTTCCTGCTTCTCCTGCAACATCTGTTTTAACTGCTCTGCCATGGTTTTTACCCTTCTCCCAATCCGGGATGAAGTAACAAAAAAAGCCTGTACCAGACCACTGACAATTAGATTGTCGTTGTGATCTAGTACAGGCTCTGAATAATCCGAGGGTTCAGTCTGTTACTTGGTCAGAGCGGAACACGTTTTAGCCATGGTAAGCGGTCGTGTCTGCCGGTTGTCAAAGATACTACTTGGTTGTAAATACCACTTTTTGCAGGTCGTTGTGTGCGCCGTGCAAAGCTAATGAGCCAGTTGGTTTATCTGGAATATTGGCATGAACACGTCTGACATACTCAAACGCCACCTTTAAATCGTTTTTAAATACTGCCGGAATATTTGCATTGATTATGCCGCCAAAATTAATCATGAAGGTCTGGGACTGTTTGCCGGTTTCTCTCCACACACGCTGGAGGATACCCCACGGATTCAGCCCCAAGCCCATAGCATCTCTGTCAACAGTAATATCCAGTTTTTCTTTGTTCAAAATTATTTCCACGTGGCGGACGTTATCACACAATAATATGCATCGTCAATATATATTTGCTATGCGACTTTAAGTGTTGCCATGTATCAGGCTGTTTTATCGGTTATAAGCGTCATCCTGTGGTAACAGTGCTGCCACCGTGTCCTCAATGTGGTACAGCATGACTTGGATGTCCTCCCATGTTTGCCGCGAAATGATCTTCCATCCTTCGGGGAGTTTGTCAGCATCGCCGGCACGTTCAAGAGAAGAACCAATGAGACTGGTGTACGACCTGATATTAAGCAGCTTGATTTCCTCAAGAGCTTTTTTAAGGAAATTATCTTCACACTCTTTTTTACTGGATGCTACAAGCTCGTTGATTGCTTCAGAAAATACGGCGCATTGTGGACATGTTGAATCACTCATTTCTCTACCTCCTGGTAGTAGTCGCCCTGGTGGTGAAGCGGATAGAAACACGCCAGGAACGTGCTTGTCGGGTCGCGATTCCCTATCTACCCGCTGTAATACTTATGCCGCCCGTTTAAACTGCAATACCTTTGCTCCTTGCTTCAGCCCGTCCAGATAATCAGCCCATATCTGCATCATCTGTTTTCGTTCGGCAAGATGTGCCGTCCGGTTGTATGCTCTGCCGTTCGGGTCTTTGACTGCATGAGCGAGTTGATGTTCGATGAAGTCAACACGGAATCCTAGTATTTCGTCAAGGATGGTTCTGGCGGTAGCCCTAAAACCATGTGCAACGATAGTATCGCCGTCAAAGTCCATCCGCCGGAAAGCCGCATTGATTGTGTTATCTGATAAACACCTATCGCGCCCACGAGTTGAAGGAAAAACATATTTACCGTTGCCTGTCAGCGGTCTAATAGCTGTAAGTATATCTATCGCTTGGACTGATAGCGGGACAAGATGAGCAACTTTCATTTTCATTTTGCCAGCCGGAATATTCCATTCAGCTTTTTCAAAGTCGATTTCTTCCCATTCCATCTGCCGCAGCTCCCCAGGTCGAGCGAATAGCATAGGTAGTAACTGTAAAGCAGACTTAGCAACGAAGCTGCCGGGGTAATTGTCTATTGCCCTGAGTAGCGGTGCGAGTTCTTTCGGGTCTGTTATAGACGACATGTGCTTCCGGGTCTTACTGATCGCCGGTAGATGTTTACTCAAACTGGTAGCAATATTATATTCTGCTCGGTCTGTTCCTATTGCATAAACAAATACTTGACTTGCTATAGTCCTGCATCTGCGAGCGGTATCGACTGCCCCCCTACCCTTCACTCTGTCGAGTATGCCCCGTATATCTTTGGCTGTAACTTCCGTTATCTGCTTGGCTCCGATATGTGGAAACATATCTTTTTCCATGCGGGTCATAATTGTTTCAGAATGCTCCTCCGTCCATTCGCTGTTTTCAACTTGTTTTTTGTGCCACTCTCTGGCAATAGATTCAAAGCTGTTTGCAAGTAATTCAACTCTGGCTGCTTTGGCGGCTCTGCGATCCTCTGATGGATTGACACCTATTGCCAACAGTTTACGGGCTGCTTCCCTTTTTTCTCTGGCCTGAGCGAGCGTTATGTCGGGGTACACACCGAAACTGATAGTTTTTCCCCTGCCGTCAAAGGTGAATTTAAAGCGCCACCACTTTCCGCCGGTCGGGGTAACAATCAAAAACAACCCTCCACCGTCAAACAGTTTCTTTGGGGTAACACTTGGCTTTGCCTTTTCAATTTCTGTTGCAGACAGTGTTTTTGCTATTCGTGCCATATAGGGGTAACTCCTTTCACTGTGAAGCGGCTATAAATAAGGCTTTGAGCATTTTAGGGGTAACTTCCACCAAAATATAAAAACGATAATAAGGGTAACTTTTAGGCATAAAATACGATAAAATTGCCAACTGCAAAACTGTTACCCCGTATGTTACCCCTAAAAAACACGGATTGCAATAGATAATATTGGACGGCAAAACACAATAGACAATAAAAAAGCCACTATTTCTAGTGACTTCAATACCACAACGGATGGCATAAAATATGAATTGGCGGAGGCACATGGGAATCGAACCCACCGAGCGAATTTCTCATCCACCCCACCGGTTTTGAAGACCGGGCAGCCCGCCAGCGACTGACGTACCTCCGTTGGTAGTGACTGGCACTTATAACCTGTTGCTTGCTGTCCGTACAAGCAGTTTTTACTATTGCTGGGCACCGATAAGTGTGGGGAGTGCCACACCGGCATTTTCAATACTATGAGGAGCAAGATCAAGGTT
>Ga0247844_1009248_pt1 | contig 10346 bp, 5 predicted proteins | sample LaCtaG_FD_192421 | JGI IMG/M metagenome (GOLD analysis project Ga0247844, IMG submission 192421) | Freshwater microbial communities from meromictic Lake La Cruz, Castile-La Mancha, Spain - LaCruzMarch201714.5m_1 | ecosystem: Environmental > Aquatic > Freshwater > Lake | place: Spain: Castile-La...
AAAACATAAAACTATCCGATAGTTTAGTCCAATCAAAAAATAGCGAAGAAATTGAGCTAATTTATGAGCAAAACATTTTTGAAAACAAGTTTAGTACTTCAATCAATGAATTACTTTTTGAAAAAGCCATTTATTTAAAACAAATAAAAAAATACGATAAAGCAATACAAACTTTACTTAGAATAAATGAAAACGACTTATCAGACTCTTTGAAATTCAGCTTATATTATCAACTTTCAGTATTGAATTATTTAACAAATAACCATGCAGAAGTAGAGCTAAATATTAATAAAATTAAGTACTTTATTCTCGATTCTTCTTATAGAAACAAACTGGTTTTACTGGAAATTTTGAATTTAAATAAAAGCAAAAAATGGAAGGAAGCTAAAGCCTTATTGATTGAAAACACAAAAGGTAAAATGGATACAAATAGTATCAATAATATATATAAAACTGCTTTGAATTATAAACCAAAAAGTGTTAAAACAGCTCAAGCTTTACAAACTTTTTTACCAGGAACAGGACAAGTTTATATTGGAAAAACTTTGCATGGTATAGTAAATACTACATTCATATTAAGTGGTTTTACTTGGGGTGCTTTTAATGTTTATAAGGGTTATTATATTACTAGTGTTTTTACAGGCTTTATATATTCTTATTTGTTTTATAATGGTGGAAATTCATACACTTTAGACAATATAGAAAAATACAACATAAAAAAAATAAATACTATCAATCAAAAATTGAACTCAAGAATTATTGATATCTTGAATTGAAAACATTAGTAATAAAAAAGATAAATATACTGAAAAATAGTTGGTAAGAAGTTAAATTTTAAAGTAAATAAAACTTTCTATGTAATCTAAATTGTTAAAAAACTCATTTAGACGAATGAGGTTAAGAAAATGTTTATGCTTCATAAAATGTTTAGTGGAACAACTTTAGCTAAACTTTCTTCATTCATTTTATCAATAGTGCTTTTCACTTATTCTACAAATTATTTTACAGTAATTTGCCATTTTTAGTTATACGCATAAAAAAAGCCTGAATAAAAAAATATTCAAGCTTTTTTTGAGTCAAATGAAATTAACTACCACATAAAGAACTTAGTGTTGTCTTCGTATTTGCTGATGTCGTTTTTAAACGCACCGATTAATAAAACAACCCAATCAACTAAAGCAACAACACCGCAACCACCGCAAGTTAAAATGTAACCAATACCAGTCATAGTAGCTGTTCCTAAGTAAAAACGGTGAACACCTAAAGTACCAACAAAATAACATAATACAACAGCAATCCAAGCATTAGAACCTGTAACTTGTGCTTGTTCAGTTGGAACATTAATCATGTTAGTGCTGATAAAATCAACACTCATAGGTGCTGCATCTGCAGCTGTAAATGAAGCTTCAACAGCTTGATCATTTACAAAATAGTTTTCAGCTTTAACTGAAGTTGTGCCAGCAATAACCATAACTGCTAAAACACTCATAATTGATAAAATTTTTTTCATTTTTTTGTTTTTATTTTAAATTGAGTTGGCAATATAATAGAAGAAATAAATTCTCCAAAAAATAAAATAAACTTTTTTACAAGCCAATTACAAATGCTTAATTATGAAAGTATTTAAATTTAATCACCTAGAGCTTGGGGCAACATTTAACACAACAAAATCATTATTTAAATACTTGTAATGTGCAGTAATAGCAATCATTGCTGCATTATCTGTGCAATATTCAAACGCTGGTACAAAAGTGTTCCAACCAAGTTTTTTACCTTGGTTTTTTATTTCATTTCTAAGGTAACTATTTGCTGAAACTCCACCAGCAAGTGCAATGTTTTTAATACCTGTTTGTTTGCTTGATAGTAAAAGTTTTTTTATTAAATGAGAAACTATACTATGTTGAATAGAAGCACATAAATTATCTCTGTTTTCGGTTATAAAATTTTGATTTTTAATTATTTCTTTCTTCAAAAAATAAAGAAAAGATGTTTTTAAACCACTAAAACTAAAATCTAAATCCGGAATATTAGGTTTTGCAAATTGGTAAACCACTTGTCCTTTTTTTGCATATTCATCAATTAAGGGACCTCCTGGATAAGGTAAGTTAAGCATCTTTGCTGCTTTATCAAAGGCTTCTCCTGCTGCATCATCAATGGTTTTACCAATTATTTTACTTTCAAAATAATTGGTAAAAACTGCAATTTGAGTATGTCCGCCACTTACAGTTAAACATAAAAAAGGAAAAGTAGGAATAGGTTCATCTATAAAGTGAGCTAATACATGAGCTTGCATGTGGTTGACTCCAATCAATGGAATGTTTAAACTCTGAGCCAAAGATTTTGCAAAACTACAACCTACCATTAATGACCCAATTAAGCCAGGATTTTGAGTAAAAGCTATGGCATTTAAATCACTTAATCGAACATTTGCAGTTTTTAAAGCTACATCTAAAACTGGAACTATATTAGCTTGATGTGCTCTGCTGGCTAATTCAGGAACTACACCACCATACAATTCGTGAACTTTTTGACCTGCAACTATATTGCTTAAAACTTTTTTGTTTTTTATAATTGAAACTGCTGTATCATCGCAGCTAGATTCTATGGCTAATATAGTATAATTGAATAACAACATATTTATGGTTCAAAAATTGAGTAATTGAATTTATTCTGTAAAATAAATTCATATATTTGGCGAAACTACATTGAAAAAACTACTAATTAAAATATCGTACTCATTTTTGGGCATTTTCTTTGCCTTGTTGCTTCTAGTTTATCTAATTTTCAACAGTTCAAATTTTCAAAATTTTATTATTCAAAAAGTTGATTCTTATTTAAGTAATGCATTTAAATGTGAAATAAACATTGGAAGGTTCAACTACGATGGCTGGACAACATTTAGCTTAGAAAATATTTATTGGGGTGATCAAAAAAAAGACACTTTATTTTATGTAAAAAATTTGCAGTTTGATATAGGAAACATTGAACTTGATTCATCAAAATTTATTCTTACAAAAGTAAATATTAATGGTGGTTTGTGTAAAATAATAACCTATCCAGATAAAACATATAATCTTGATGTTTTATCAAACATAGAAGATAAAAAAGACACAACACCACCTGATCCAAATGCTCAAAAATTCAAACTTATTTTTGATGAGGTAAATGGAACAAATTGCAGATTTAAACTCATTGATTCAACTGTTAAATGGGATCAAGCAGGCTTTAATCCTTTCGATCAAGATTTCTATAACATAAACATAAAAGCAAATCATTTTAAAATAATAGAAGATTCACTGCATTTTTTTGTTAAGGAATTAACTGGATTTGAAAAATGTGGTTTGCAAATAAAAAAGATGGCATGCAAAACTATCATCTCCCCTACTATAATGGAATTTGCAAATTTAGATATGCAGTTAAACAAAAGTAAAATAATGGATTATGCTTGTATGAAGTTTGATAACTATGATAGTTTATCAAGCAATTTTATAAGCAATGTAAAACTATTAGCAAACTTAAAACAAAGCTATGTTCATATTTCGGACATTGCATTTTTTGCGCCAATGCTTAATCAATACAATTACGATGCTATTATTACTGCAAAAGTAAAAGGTACAATTGATAATTTAGATTTGCGAGATGCACATTTAAAATATGCAAATAATACTACATTTAATGGCCGAGCAAGCATGAATGGTTTGCCCAATATTGACCAAACTTTTATTGAAATTTTTGCCGATTCCGCTACATCAGTAAAAAAAGAATTGGATAAATTAGCAGGAATGGATTTACCAAAAGAATTAGAACGATTTGGTTTGTTAAAATTTAAAGGAAGTTATACTGGATTTTTTAACGATTTTGTGGCTTATGGTAAGCTAGAAACTCCATTTGGCAATATAAGTTCCGATTTGAACATGAAGTTAACAAATGATGCTTTGCATTCAATTTATTCGGGCAAGTTAGACATTACCAACTTCAATTTAGGAGAACTTTTAAACGATAACAAACAATTTGGAAACCTAAGTTTAACAAGTGAAGTAAATGGAAAAGGATTTGATTTAAAAACCTTAAAAGCAACTACAAATACCAATATTCAAAACTTTACTTACAATGGTTATAATTATAAAAATATCCAAATAAATGGCAACTTTGATAGAAAATACTTTAACGGAAAACTTTTAATTGATGATGAAAACATAGGACTAAGTTTGATTGGAAAAGTAGATTTAAACAAAAAAATACCTTCGTTTTTATTTGAAACAAAAATTAAAAGTGCTAATTTTAAAAAACTAAAACTTTACAATAAAGATATTATTGTTTCAACCCAAATAAATGGAGACTTTTCTGTTAAAAACATTGATCAAAACAGTGGTGATTTAATTATTGAAAATACCATTATTGAATACAATAACGTGGATTATACTTATGATAAAATTGGAATCAAATCAAGTAACGCAGGTACAACAAACAGAAAACTTATTTTTCAAAGTGATTTTTTAAATGCCAACATTCATGGTGAATACAATTTTTTAAATCTTCACAAATGCTTTAACAACATGCTTTGCAAGATAATTCCGGCATATTTAACACCCTTTGCTGAAAAAGAAATTACACATCAAAACTTTGATTTTTACTTAAAACTAAACAATACTCAAAAAATTTCACCATTGTTTTTTCCAGAAATTGACATTGATCAAATGGAGTTAAAAGGTAATTTTAGAAATAAAAGAAATAAAATGGAAATATTAGGTTTCATAGAAACGATTAGGTATAAAAATTATTACCTTTCGGATGTTACTTTGAAAACAGATATAAAAACCAATCATACAGCACAGTTTTTATTTGGTATTTCTAAATTTTCGCAAAGCGATACAGTAATTATGAAAGAGTTTGCTATTAACACAAATGCAAGTGAAAACAAAGCAAATCTTGAAATTATAGTTCAAGATACTTCTAGTATTCTTTCTTCAAATATAAATAGTACTGTACTATTTTCTCCTAATTTGATAAAACTAAATTTCAATAAATCGAATATCAATTACAGTCAATCAAATTGGATAATTAATCCAAATGGTGTAATCAATTTTTATGATTCTATTATTAAAATGGAACAGATTTTATTAAGTAATTCCAATCAATTAATTGGTTTAAATGGTCAATATGATTTAAACTCAGGGAAGAAAAACTTGTTACTTACTTTAACTGATTTTGAGTTAAATAACATCAATTTATTATACCCCAAATTATACATCAATTTAGATGGAAAAACCAATGGAAATATTACTTATCAAACAATGCAAGATCAGAATATTTTCAATGGAAATCTATGGGTAAATAATTTTAAGTTAGATAATGATTCAATTGGGGATATTGAACTGATAAGTTCGTATGACAATAAAAATAAAAGACTAAGTTTTGAAGCAAATGCATTGAATGGGAAATTAAATAATTTTGTTGCCAAAGGATTTTGGTTATTAAACACCAATGCTATTGATGCAAGTGTTAGTTTAAATGATGCCGATGCCAATGCTTTTCAATCGTTTGCAAAAGAATATATAACCATATATGAAGGAAAAATAAGCTTAAAAGCTTTAGTAACTGGTACACTAGAAAAACCAGATGTTGATGGATTTTTGCAAATAAATAACTTAAAAACCAAAATCAACTATTTACAAACCATTTATCATTGCACTAGCACCATTCATTTCAACAAAAACATCATTGAGTTTTTACCATTTTACATAAGCGATATAAATAACAATTCAGGTAAAGTAAGTGGAACTATAAATCATCATAACTTTAATCGTTTTGATTTTGATATAGATATTAGTAATTTCGAAAACTTGATGATACTAAACACCAATTCTAAAGATAATTCATTGTATCATGGTATAGCTTATGGAAGTGGAAACATGACGATAAGAGGCCCATTAAACGATATTGAACTAAACATAGATGCAGCAACAGAAAAAGGTACAAAAGTGGCCATTACACCTTTTGGTGTAAGCGATGGTGAGGACGAAAACTTGATTCATTTTTACTCACCTGATACAACCAACAAATTAATTATAAACCGTCAACAAAGTTTGAGTGGTTTTTCAATAAATTGCCTTATAAAGGCAAAACCAAATGCTGAAGTACAAATTATTTTTAACGAACAAACAGATGATAAAATAAGGGGAAAAGGAATTGGAGATATAAAATTAGAACTAACAAGGCAAGGTGCATTTAATATGTATGGTGAATATTTAGTAACTGAAGGTGATTATGTATTTACTGCTTTAAATATTGTTCCTAAAAAATTTATTTTACAAAAAAGCACAATCAATTGGAGTGGAGATCCGTTAAATGCTCAACTAAATATAATGGGTGTTTATAAGCTAAAAACAACAGTTAATGAATTAACAGGAACCAATAATACAAATACACAAAACGGTGCTTCTGATCAAAAAACAAATGTGGAAGCTATAATGAATATAAGAGGAACTTTAGTTCTGCCCGAATACAAATTTGATTTAAACTTTCCTGATATTGATAATTCTATGAATAGTAGCAGCATTTCTGATTTAAACTTAGCTGTGAATAACTTAAGAAAAGAGCCTGAAAATATGACTCAACAAATTATTAGTTTAATTGTATTTGGAAAGTTTACAGCCATAAATAATAACAATAGTGGAGGTGTAAATAATAATATTGGAGTTAATACTTTGTCAGAATTAGCATCTTCTCAAGTAAGTAATATTGTAAACAAATACATTCCAAATTTCGATTTGAATTTTGACCTTCAAAATGCAATTGATCCAACCAAAAACCGAAGCGTTATTATATCAGGTTCTACAAAATGGTTCAATAATAAACTAGAGGTTAGAGGCAGTTTTGCAACCGATAATTCGCAAAACAATATATTGGCTCAATATAATATTTCACAAAATGGAAATTTTAAAGCAAGGGCATTTAACAGATTAACACTTGACCCTATTTTTAATAGAAATATTACCACACAAGGAATTGGTCTTTTTTACCGAAGAGAATTTGATGGTATAAAAGATTTGTTCATAAAACGTCCTTTCTAATTTATTTTTACAAAAGTTCTTATTTAACTTTTTTTATAAAAATATCAGAAACATAAACTCAAAAACTAACATAGAAATGTATAATAACTTTTAGTTTTTTGTAATTGAAAGTTTATTAAGCAGCAAATCAAAATACAATTCAAAGAAAATATTCTAATTCTTTGTGAAATAATCAAAATAAAAAATCCCAAGTTTTGCAACTTGGGATTTAAATGGCGGAGAGTTAGGGATTCGAACCCCAGGTCCTGTAACAGACAACAGTTTTCAAGACTGCCGCAATCGACCACTCTGCCAACTCTCCATCTGCGAAAGTAAGGCTCTCGAACATTTCACACAAATTTATTTTTATGTTTTATAAAATAAAAAACCCCAACCTTTAATAGTCAGGGTTTTTTATTTAAAAATATTTTTTTAAAGCTAAAAAAATTTAGCACATATTGAATAAAAATATTTAGTTCACCATTATTTTTTTAACAAAACTTTGGTTTCCTATCTCTACTTTTACAAAGTAAATACCGTTATTTAGTCCTAAAGTATTTTTGTCTAAGTTTAAAACATGGCTGCCGGTGTTAATTTTTTCATTTACAATGGTAGCAATATTTCTACCTAAAATATCTAAAACCGAAATATTCACTTGTTTTGAGTGATTTAATTCAAAAGATAAATTCGTAGATGAGTTAAATGGATTTGGAGCAATATTAAAGTTAATTGTATTTGCCAATTCATTGTTTACACTAACTTCTCCTTTAGAACTTACTCTAACTGCATCTAAATAAAAATTTGAACCTCCTCTACGTGTCAAAGTTATTTTAAAACGAATGTTTGGAACTGCTGGTGCTGCTAAACTAACTTCACGCCATTTTGAAATATCGCTTGGTACAAAACCAGTTGTCCAATTTAAATAGGATGGTCCAGTTGTTGAAATTGCTGCTCCTATAATTGCTGCACCAGTTCCACTCATTTGGGTCCAGGTAGTTCCACAATTGGTAGATTGATAAATTCTTAAATCATCAGAAGATTTTGTGTTATTTGGTGGAGGACCAGTAACTAAAGCAGATGCAAAAGCAAACCTAAAAGTTGGTAAAGTTGCACCTGATAAATTAAACGAAGGAGAAATTAAACTTTGTTCAAATCCACTTGAAGGTACTGAATTAAATGGATCATCCTCTAATTTCATACTTGCAATTCCATTGTATGAAGTTCCTACAATTCTTGTCCATTTAGCTCTTCCATTTTCTGAAACAAATCTCCAACCTTTTTCATACCAATCATTAGCATATTGCCAATCAGCATAATTTATATTAGCTTGCAATGCATTGTTATCAACAACTGTTACATAATTTTTAAAAATAGTATCTACTGTGTTTCCGTTTGTGGTAATTGATAGTTTAACATCATAGTTTCCTGGTGTGTTGTAAGTAACGCTTCCTGGGTTTGTAAGTGAAGAAGTAGCAGGTGTACCACCATTGAAAGTCCAATTATATGCTGAAGCTGTTCCATTATAAATGTTTTGATTATAAGTAACTGCACCACCTGAACAAATATTTGTATTGTTTGAATAAAACGAAGGAATTGCATTACAAGTAGTTGTAGGATTATCTATTCCTGTTTTTACTCTATTGGATGGAGAAAAAATTTCACTTCTATAGGTTTCTATACAAAAATGCATCCTGGCTTTTTGTTGGTAGGTAAACATGTTCTGACATCTTTCTTTACAATCAAAATAATCCATATAATTTTCTTGTTGATCAATTAAATCTGGATTATCGGTACCACAAGTATTTAAAGTAGCACTGAAAGGACCACTTCTTGCACCACCAGGATTATATGTAGGAGGTGTATCAAATAATCCATCGTTATCGGTGTTGTTACAACTGTCACCTTGAAACGGATGATATAATCCCAACCAATGTCCAATTTCGTGTGTTGTAGTAGTATTAAACACATTTCCTGAAGGAGTTAATTGTCCAAAAACATTATAATTTAACATTACCCCATCGGTAGAAGCAGATGATGAACCGAATGGAAATTGCGCATATCCAATAACAGATCCATTTGAAACTTCTCTTAAAATTCTTTCAACTATCCAAATGTTTAAATAACTTCTTGAATCCCAAACACTCAATTTTTTTAGAATATCATCTCCTAAATCAGTGTTTTGAGAATAAACCCTAACAATACCTTTAGTACAATTTCCTCTTGGATCTTTTTTAGCTAATCTGAACTCTATTTCACAATCAGCAGCTATATCTTTAAATATTTCTCTTCTGTTTACTGAATCTGAATTTAAATTTCTAAAGCTTTTATTTAAAAAATCAATCTCACTGTTTATTTGTGCATCTGAAATATTATTTGCGCTTGAATTACCAGAATGAATAACATGAACAACTACAGGAATTACATACTTAGGTGTTGTTGCTTTGCCTAATTTATTGGTTTTTTTTAAGTCATCTAAATTAACTGTTTGCAAATAACTTTTCCAATTATTATTGAACTTTTCTTCTTCAATTTTCAATTGTGGATTTAAAGATTGAAGATGTTTGTTGTGTTCATCTGTCCCACAAAATGAACTTTTTTGTTGAGCTATACTATGCAATCCAATGGTAAGCATAGTAAAAGTGTATATCAATTTTTTCATATTTAAAACGGTAATTTGGTTAGCAAAATAATAAAATTTACAAGTATGTCAATAATAAAATAAAATAGGTTGCGCATGTATGTTAAATTCTTTTTTGCTCCCACACTTCCATTTCAAACATTTTACCTTCATTTATTTTAAACCGAATGGCTGTACAAACTTGGTGAAATCCATGATTACCAGCAGCACCAGGATTTATATGCATCATATTAAGTAAAGGGTCGCGCATAACTTTTAGTATATGAGAATGGCCGCAAACCATCAAATCAAATGATTCATTTTTTACAATTTGTTTAAACTTTGGGGAATAATTATTGGGATACCCACCAATATGAAGCATACAAACTTTCAATTTTTGAACTTCAAAAATCAAAACTTCAGGCATTCTAAGCCTTAATTCTTGCCCATCAATATTTCCCCAAACTGTTTTTAAGGGTTTAAACTTTTCCATTTCTTCAAAAGTTTTTAAATCGCCCCAATCGCCAGCATGCCAAAGTTCATCACAGTTTTCAAAAAACTTAAATAACTTAGGATTTATATAACTATGAGTATCGGAAAGTATTCCTATTTGAATTATCATTTATGCTTTATTGGGTTTTGATATTAACTTTAAAATGTAGCTTCTTTTATATAAA
>Ga0247844_1009249_pt1 | contig 10346 bp, 4 predicted proteins | sample LaCtaG_FD_192421 | JGI IMG/M metagenome (GOLD analysis project Ga0247844, IMG submission 192421) | Freshwater microbial communities from meromictic Lake La Cruz, Castile-La Mancha, Spain - LaCruzMarch201714.5m_1 | ecosystem: Environmental > Aquatic > Freshwater > Lake | place: Spain: Castile-La...
AATTTGGCGAGGCTGGCACAAAGAATTCCTTTTCCGAGCGAGGAGGTGACGCCGCCCGTAACAAAGATGTATTTTGTCATGGTATGTTTTACTTGTTACGGGATGCAAAGGTAGGAAAGGGATTGGGAAAGGAGCCGCGGTTTCTGATTGGGAAGAAAAGTTTTCTGGAAAAGTGAGACGGTTTTGTGTTTGGGAAGGAGGGTCTAAAGGGCCTAACAGAAGGGGGGGTAAAGAATTTTGGGGCACCCGGGAGTGTTCAGAGTTCAGTAATCCCACCCAACTCATATTTAAAAACTACCCTTTATTTCACAAAAAAGCCTTGAATATTGACCCGATAAAGTACCTTCACACACTAAAAGTATAGGAAGTCTGGATTGAAAACCTTATCTAACATACCCAGCCATGAAAATCATTTTCTCTTTAACACTAGTGTTCTTCAGTTTGTCTTTATTCGGCCAAATTGAAAAGAAACATCTGGCGGTCAAAAATGCTTGTTTCTATTCTGGTGAAGCATTGCCAAAGCAATTATTCATTTTACCCACAGACACTATTAAAGGTTTGTGTGAGGACATATTGAAGGCTACAGGAACAGAACAGAATTTTCAAATATTAGCTGCCAATGTACCTTCTGCTACCGCAATCATAGACAGCAACGGTATACGATACCTGCTCTATAGTCGTAAGCATTTTATTACCAATGAGGATCAGGCTTATCAAATCACCGTGTTGGCCCATGAAATCGCCCACCATGCCAACAAACACACTTTACAATCAGAACGAAGAGAAACAGAGGAAATAGAGGCGGATGAATTTACGGGATTTGCCCTATATCGTATGGGAGTATTACGGCATTCTATGGATAAAGTTATCCCATCACCTCAAAATCTGCCGTGCCCACCTTATTGCAAAGGAGAGGAATTAAATATTGACGAAAAAAAGCAAGCTATCCTTCGTGGATTCAACCGAGGGGAAGCCTCTGTCATAGTCTCTCCACATGCAGCTTTTGAAGATGATGGCTCAGGCAATTCAATTCCTGGCATTCCTGAATTCCCCTTTCCACCGCCAGAGCCTTCGGCCAGCTATCAATTATATCCTTACTTTACAGGCAGCAAAAACCTGTTTGATGTAGAACAAAAATTGCGCCAGGCGCTTGAGGCATGTGGTTACTACGAAAAACGCTACTTCTATGTCAAAAATGGCTTCGCATTGATCACCCGCATCGAACAAATGCAGGAGAACGGCACCCCACTTATGGAGAATCGCTGGAATCCGAAACCCATACGCGAAGAATCGTTCAGTCTTTCAGGATTTATCAGCGCCCTCTTTACCTCAAAACCAGGCTATTTCCGCGTGTTTGTATTCATTGCGACCGATGAGCCTTTCGTCACCAGTACAGACAGGAAAATTACCCGAGACGATGCCATGGCATGGCTAAATCAGGGATGTTTTAAATTGCCCCAACAAATAGGGCAGATAAAATTCAGCGCCAATACCAGTGTGGTAGCTTTAGTGTATGAGTTTCAAATAACTGAGGCCGATCGCAATAAAGCCAAACAAAGCAAACCCAGTGCTTTGGACTGTGAAACACATTTACGTAGTTCGAAAATATTAACCGCTTTAAAATGAAGCAAGATTGGCTTTTGGTCAAAGATGCCCGGCGAAAAGTAATACGATGGTGGAACCCGATTGCAGCATTTGCGCTGATTATTGGTTTACTCCAAGTGGTGTTCGGACGGTGGTCTGAGACAGAAGGATGGGCACTTTTTTGGCTGGGAGTGAATATTCTTCCGGGTACGATTTTGCTTCATTTAAATGCTTGGTTGAATAAATATCCCGAAAAGATTGTGCCTTATGGGGCATATCGGTCATTATTATCGCTATGTGTTGTATTTTTATTGATTGCACTTTTGACTTTGCTGTCGGTAGGGCTGGTAATCCAAATGCGGGACGATTGGGGGCACCGGGATTACTTGTTGCAGTCCTTTAAGTGGACCATACCACTCAACCTTTTATTGGTAGCTGGAATTGCATTGATCTTTTATCGCAGAGAAAATGTGGTGCGACCTAATGCCCGGATTATTCTCGATGTGGTGCAACGTGAATCGCAGATTGCCCGAAAAGAAGGGTGTGTTCAACGAATGAAATGTCTCCAACTACTCATCAATAACCAGATGCCTGCAGCTTTCATATTACTCCGAGAATTTTTCCCTGCCAATTCAGGTAGTTTTGACCACACAATTTTATTGCAAGGCCGTTTTAATAATCTTCAAAAAATGATAGACTTTCAAACTATTGAGAGTGACAAAGCACAAATGGAAATAAATAAAATTATGGTTGCATTGTTAGACCTGATTAAAGAAATCAATCGGTAACAAGCTTTCTTTTCACCAAAAATTATATACTATGCGTACAGTTACTTCCTTTGCGCTTCTTCTTTTCAGTATATTACTGGCAATAAATGCTGAAGCGCAACCGACAAAAAAACTAACGGTCCTAAATGGATGCAGTTTTGCAAATGGTACGCCTAGTAGCGAACTGATAGCGCTCGAGGCAAGCAAAGAAGCCCGGCAGCTGGTTGATGAAATTTTGGCGTCTAACCCTACGGTGATTCAGCCTAAATTTACTTTGAATGCCAGCAATGTTCCCAACGCCATGGCCACAGAAATTAATGGCGTTCGGTATATTATTTACAGTGAATCATTTCTGGAAGCCCTGAAAAAGCAGTCTTTGACGATTTGGTCTGTCAAATTTTTGTTTGCTCATGAAATCGGTCATCATGTGTACAAACACGGCTTTGGCAAAAAAACGACCGAGCAAAGTTATCAGGACGAATTGGAAGCCGACGATTTTGCTGCACGGGTGCTCTGTCGCTTAGGAGCGTTGAAGTTTGAATCGGTAGCAGCCATAGATATCTTTGACAAGGATGGAGGTTCTGATACACACCCAGACCCGGAGGTTCGCGCTTTCAGAGTGGAAAAGGCCTGGGAGGAAGAGTCTAAAACCTTGCCGACCTCTACTGCTTTGGATAAAAAACAACTGATTTTAGATAAGACATGTTTCAAGAACCCTTGGAATTTGATCAATGAAGCAAAGGCAGAGATAGATGGTGAAAAAATAACTATTAACATTCAAATTCCACCCAAATACGGCAACCGGAAGTTTCGTATTTGCCTTAAATCGAATGAAAACGCGGTGATACCCGAGTCCCGCACGCCAGGGAGTGTAAAGGGAACGGGGTATGGGTTGCCTTATTCCCCTAACCTGACCATCGTTTGGAATTATAAAATGGAGCGCTTTTTGCGGGATCAGGTTAAAGAACCGGGTATGTTTAAGGTGTATGTGTATGATATACTCAATCAACCGAAACCTGCATCTTCCCGATCGAAGATTCTCTGTGGAACAATCATGGGGGTAGGTACAGGTGCTGCGATTTATGGTTTAGTAGGATTGAAAGATGCCAAAAATACTTACGGCAGTGAATACAAAGATGTAACCCCACATCCACAAAACCTGTATAATCCAATTAATAATAAGTATATTCGATCCCAATACTTTATTGGTTTTGGATTAGGGGCGGTGGCCACAGGCTCTTATCTTTTGATAAAAAAACTTAAAAGGGATAAGCAGGCGAAAAAATCCATTTGTTATCAAAGGGAATCAAATTTTGAAATAGATCCATCGCCTTCTTTGGCAAATAGCATGGGCATCAGATTAAATATAAGGTTTTAGATTTTTATTACCTTCCATTTTTGCTGGTTTTAATAACATAAATCTTATCTTTTGTGCTTCCCTGGACAGTTCCATGCCCTGTAATAAAGAAACCGTCATCGGATGTCTGTTGAACTGAAAAGCCTTCGTCGTTGTTTTCTTTTCCAAAATGACGAGGCTGCTGGCTCCATAGATCATCACCCATAAGGTTTGTTTTTACCAAGTAAACATCATTTTTCCCATATGTAAAGCTTTGAGTAGAACCTACAAAGATAAACCCTTCATTATTTTTCAATACATCAACATCGTAACCTGAATCAGAAGAGGGTCCTCCATATGTTCTAAACCATTCAGGTGATCCATCTGGTTTAACTTTAAGCAAAAAAACATCCGTTGATCCATTTCCAATACTACTAGTATAACCACACACTATATAGCTTCCATCGGACAATTGGCGGACACTCCTTGCTTCATCATCCTTGATTAATGAATTGCCACTGATATTTCTATAGCTGGGGTTCCATTCAATGATATCTCCGGTATTGCTTAGCTTTATCAATCGAATGTCTTTATCGCCAGCTGAAGACACAGATGAACCACATATAATATATCCATTGTCGCTTGTTTGGCGAACACAATATCCTTGTGAGTTTCCTGCTCCAGTGGCCGCTCCGATTGATTTTAATCCATTCTGATCAAAACTCGAGTCAAGAACTCCACCATTAGTGGTTTTTACAACAAGTATTTTACTTGGTCCTGTTCCGTTGCCTGTTGCGTAGCTGTAACTTGTCCCAACCATTATGTAACCACCGTCACTAGTATTTTGAATCGAATAACCTTGATCACGACAATTAGCAGTAGCGCTATTACAGCTATTGTTTCCAAAGGTTTCATCTATGTAAACAGTGGAAGCCATATTACTACCATTAACCTTTAGGAGTAAAATATTATAATCCTCTTGTGATGTAGGGCCGGGATCAATATCACTAGTACCACAAACGACTAGATCCCCACCGGATGTCTCAATGATAGAATTACCGACATCATAGCTGTCAATGCCATCAGGAGAATGATGCTTGGTTTTGTTCCATAAATCACTCCCCTTCTCGTCGAGCCTCCAGAAAACAACCTCATAACCATCAGAACCGGCTGTTCCTAGTGCCGAACCAGTTACAATATACCCACCATGACTTAATTCAATACCCGACTTTCCTTGACTTATTCCGTCCGCCGAACCTATTGTTGTGCCATATTTTTCAAATGTAATGGCTCCTACGGTAACATATATCATCGTAGTACTCGAATCACCATCTTTATTGTACGCAGTTAATTTGACGCAATAATCGCCTGGAAATTCAAAAAAGTGTTGAGGGTTAGTTTCCATATTGCCCTCTGTTACCCCGTCATCAAAATCCCAGAGGTATTTAACAATATTATCTCCAATCGAAAGGTTGGTAAATTGTACATTGCAGTCCGGAGTCGAGCAATTTGGAGGATCCGCTGAAAAATCAGCTTTAATTGGATTTTTCAAGTATTCCAATGAGCACGAGGCCATGAAAACAATAAGTGCTAAGCCAAGGAAATAAGTAGTTTTTTTCATAAAAGTTAATTTTAGGTAACTGGTTACCATGATCTGCCTTAAATAGAGCAGGAATGAAAAAAAATAACTCTGGGGTCGAGTGGAACTACGCCCGTGAGTTGCATTTGAAACTTTATTCTGTGGTTATTTGGTATTAAAAACATGTAATCAAATCTGACCCCACCAATTCATTCCTCCCTACAACTTTACCCCATACTGCACCACCATCCATACATCCCTAGGCTCCTGAACCACCTTCCCCCCAGTCAGTTTCCATTGCCCAAACGGTTGCTTATTTTCAGTCTTCAGGTCTTGCCCTACATCCAATAGCGCAAATTGATCCAAGTTGCCGATAGCGGCGCCTTTTTGAAGATCAATGGCGCCAGTCGGCCCTTGCAATTGAGGCGCAGCAGAGAAGGCCCCTTTGTCAGTAAAGAGCCGTATACTTTGTATCGTAACAGACTTGACGCCCTGATATTTTGCAAAAAATGGCAGGCGTTCGTGCAGGTTGCCCAGTAACAGTTCCGCGGATGCGCCTTCCGGATGCAGGAAGCGGTACCACTCATTCGGAAACTCGTGCCTAAAACTAAAGGCACGGAACAATCCCTCCGTTTTGCTCCATTCATCGGCGTTTTTCACATATTCGCTCAGGTAACTGATGGCATCTTGCCGGAGTTTTTCGCCGCCCTCGCAGGCAGTGTAGCGCAGGTGCAGGATGATATCGGAGATGGTGTCGTAATCGAATGCCCGGAATTCTTTGGGCAGCTCCAGGCGCCAGCGGCTGATGGCGCCTGCGCCCTCGAACGGCATGAAGCGCTCGTCGCGGAAATTGAGTTCGAATACCCCACTGTCGTTCTGGCCCTGGCTGACCGCAATGGCCGTAACCGGCACCGGACTATACACAAACCGCTCATCACTTTCCTCGATGCGTTTGGCGTAGTCTTGCCCTGCAATATTGCTCTTCCGGAATTCATGCTGTTGGAGTCGCAACGTACAGTTCAGGCTGGTGTAAGGCCCGGCGATACAGGGGATCGTAACGGCTACTGTTTTGATAAGCCGCTTGTAATGCCCAGGGTAGTCAAGGTCGAAAAGCGTTTCTGGTAGTTCGAACTCGCAGGCGCCCGTTTCTTTGAGTTGGATGAGCGCCAGGGGATTGATTTGTACCAGCGAAATGGGTTTGTTTATCTCGAAATCATGCCCCTTGGTTTCGATATAAGCATTTTCCAATTGCTTGAGCGACAGATAAAGCCGCTCCCCCGACAGCAGGCCGTCACGGGCACTGTTCCAGTAGCCGAACTGAATATAGTTGGAAGTGGTCAGGCCTTTTTCGAAGCGGAACACCTTCTCTGCTTTTTTGGCCATGTCGTAGGCCATCTTATACACCTCGTAATAAGTGGCTTTGATTTGCTCGGACATCCACTGATACAGCTGCTCGTTGGAGTATTTGTCGCGCATAAACGCCTCCACTTCCCTGGCTTGTTCGATTTGCATCTCCTGGTTGGCGATTTCCTGCTGTGCCAGCTGGACGCGGATTTTTTGCGCGGTGATTTGCTTGTCTATTTGCATGAGCTCGTAGCCGGCGAGGTTGGCCTGGAAAATGCGATCTTGTAGTTGGCGAAGAAAGCCACCTTTTTTTCCGGCACTATTAGATTGAAAAGATAAGTGCCCGGCTTTAATTTGTAACCCCTTTGCAACTGCGGAAGTAGCATGCCCCAAAAATGTGCCTCCCCAAAAAAGACCTGAGCCAATACCTATAGGTTTGACATCTACCTGGAAATTTGGCACAGCATGGAAAATCCCCGCTAATGCTTCTGAAATACCAGACCCCAAGCTCATTTCCGCAGAATCCTTCGATTTATCCATATCTTCTTTCTCAAAAGCAATCAACTTCAATCCGCTTGCCTCTTTTACAGGTTCTATTTTATCTTCTAACTGTTTAAACTCCGCATCAATTCCCGGAATATTTACATCCTCGCCAACCAACTGCTGGTAATATTGCAAGCGGTATTCCGGTGTTCTCCGATTTACCTGTAGGGATCCAAGCGAACTTTCCGCTTCTTCCAGTTGGAGTTTTTTCAGGTTCAAGGTCATGCTGAGCAATCGGGTTTCATGGGTGGCCCGGAGCAGAGACATCGTTTCGTTGTCTTTTTTCTCGAGTGCGGAAAGCATTGCGCCTCCCAGAGATTTCACCTCGTTGGTCAGTTCCAGTGCTTTTTGCAGTAAGTAATTGAAGCGGTAATTAGGTGCTGGGGTATTCAGGTCATTTAGTACGCTTCCGATACTAAGGCCTTGGGAAGCCGCCAATACTAAGAGGGCGGGGTCAATAGGCGGTTCGAATAAGGCCAGTTTCCGGAATACACCTTCAATGTTCAGGCAGTGCCGTATTTTAAACAAGCGATCGGCCACCGTATCCCAATAACCTAACAACTTGGGGTTACTGGGCAGGCAGAAATATAAACCGGTGGAAAATCCATACGCGTTTCCATTATGTTTGCGCCCCCGAAATTCGAAGACCTTGGTCACTTTATTGCTGTATGGGAAAAGGTGTTCCATATTCACCATGGTGTTGGAGAACGCGTCCCATTTATCAACCAAATCCATAAACGATTTAGGCGCGACGATACCCCGTTTGGGTACAAATTCCGGGCGCGGGCCGAGTATATGCCCGGCCATAATATACAACTGCGTGGCCTGATTGATGCTCTCGATGGTATCTTGCCGGAATAGGTAGTCGCCCCAGGCGACCAGGTTGTCTAAGTAGCGCATAACAACCCACTGCATATACGAAGACGTGCGCCCCCTGGCAATAAGGTGCGGAAGGAAAGGATTGTCCCGCCATTCATTGATATTTTCATCACTTTCGCCAGCGTCGAGTGAAGTCATGTAGCCTTCCAATACATCTTTGGCATTGGTTTCCCGGAAAGGCCGGAATTGCCAAACATGGTTTGGTGTGCCATCGTATTTGATTGGGTTAAAAATATAATGCCACCATTCCATCGCTTCTTCAAAACGCTGCGATTTATGTAATCGGTCTGCCGTTAGGGCAACGGCGTGAAAGAAGAGTTCCCAATTGTATATAGCATAGGCGCCTTTTTGTTCGTGAAACCTTTTAGGTGTGCTTGTAGATAATTGACCAAAATCAACATCCGACGTAGGGTATGGCCCAAGCAGATACTGAGGATCTTTCCGGTATTTTTTAGAGAATAAAATTGTGTCATCATCATTTTGAAGTGAATAGTCGGTCATTATTTTATCCAGCCCATTCTTATTGAGAATACCTAAATAATTCTTTGATTGCGGGTGGTAAAAAGTTTCAATTTTCAGGCGTCCGCCTCGATAATTTGCAAAAAAGAGATGACGATTGTTAAGAAGAAAAAATGGATACAAGCCTTCCCATGGATAAAAATAATAAAAACGCCCTCCAATGATCAGTTGGTGGAGTTGTAATGAATGTAAAAGTTGGTAAGTAGAAGAAGGACTCTTAAGCACGCTTCTGTTGTTAACCCTAACCTCTTTAGGAAATTGATCATCTGGCTCACAAAAGCCAAAATTCGTAGGGAAGTTTGGCATTGGCCATACTTCTACGTCTGTATCGACTAGCAATTCATTGGGGCCCTGCTCGAATTTCCCAATTTTTACTTTTCTGGGAACGTATATAGGAGGGCCAAATGGACTAAGCATTACTGCAGATACGCACCAAATTTCTAAAAAACCACTTGTTTTGGTTACTGAGGTATATGGTAAAAATTTAAAGGTTTTTATAGTAGCACTTTGGCCAATTGCCTTCTTTGATATTTGTTTTTGAGTCCATTTGCCTTGTTTGTACTCACTCCAGCCCATTTTTATTTCCCAGTATTCTTGTGGCTTATTGATCGTCATCCCCTCTTTTACTTGAATACTACTTCCTTCATTATTTGATTTAGATTTCTTCATAAGAATTGGGAAGAATACCATCAATCTGTTATTCCAAACCACTGGTGTCAGATACGTTCCATTATCAATCACTTGATCATTTTGGTCTGTATGATCATAAGAGGGAATATCCATCTCCATTTTTTCCCAAGCACTCCAATTTCCTGTTTGATTATCGCAGCGGCGGTAGTAGTAGATATAAGGTGCGCTTTCGGTTCTACCAAAAACGTGTATGATCGAACGCGTATCAGGCGCTTTTTCAAACTCCTGGTACATCCCCACAACCTCTAATTTTGCCACCTCATTCACCTTATGCAGATAGGAAATCAAGGCCTTTTCCACATTCTCCTTACTAATATCATTCTGTAACAACTCTGCTTCCAGTTCCTGGAAAAACGGACTCTTATCATCCCGCAATTCCGGTTCGATCCAGTTTTCAGGATAGAGGAACACCTTCCGATTAGCCTCCCACACCCGGTAGCGCTGCATCCACTCCCAGCGCTCGTCATCAAGCCTGTCTGCCGGAACGCCTTGATTGGCGCGCAGGCCAAGGAGGCATTGTTGGACAAAAAGTTGTACCGAAGAAATTGCCTGTTTGATGCGGGATGTTTCCATGCAGGAGTCCATTTGCACATCAATGAGGAAGTACTCGAACAGCCCATCCGCATCATAAACGCCTGCATTAATAATTTCGGGTTGAATCAGGAGAAAGGAAACCATTGCATCGCGCTGGCGCTTGCGCAGTTCATCGCTGACGGGTTTGATGGCATCTTCCCATTCTTCTTGCTGGTAACGGGCATGTATGGCTTTTCGGACGCACCGCCCTATGCGCAGGTTGGTGGTAAAATCGGATGAAGGCTGCGCCCAGGTAAATAATTGGGGGAGTTCCGTTCCGATTTTTCCCGCCACCGCCATCGCCTCCCGGAGCTTAAACAGGTTTTGGCCGTCTCGAAATTTCAAGGGGTCATCCAAGTTGAAACGACTGGAATGGATCAGCGACCTGATATCAGCGGACGACCATTCGGTGAGTTTAGCAATTTGGTCCACCAGTTCCTGTTTGAGGACCTTTGCCGATAGGCTTAGGTTTTCCGGGCCGTCGGGATCATGCGCCCAGCGCAAAAAGTCTAAAACACGCAGACCACTTTGC
>Ga0247844_1009251_pt1 | contig 10343 bp, 12 predicted proteins | sample LaCtaG_FD_192421 | JGI IMG/M metagenome (GOLD analysis project Ga0247844, IMG submission 192421) | Freshwater microbial communities from meromictic Lake La Cruz, Castile-La Mancha, Spain - LaCruzMarch201714.5m_1 | ecosystem: Environmental > Aquatic > Freshwater > Lake | place: Spain: Castile-La...
ACTCTGAGGCCAGGATCGCCACGTTATGCAGCGACCCCGATAGTGCCGTATTAAGCCTTTTAGTGCGCGATAAATTCGGAGCTTCAGGACTGACCGGGGTTCTGATAGCACGCAAAGAAGGAAATACAGGAATCATCGATTCGCTTCTCATGAGCTGCAGAATATTAGGTCGAAACATTGAAAAAGCTTTTGTCCTGCAGGCCTTTACAATCTTCGAACGATCCTGGGGGATCAATGTTTGGCGGGCTGAATTTATCCCGACGCAAAAAAATCAGCAAGTGGCTGCGTTCTGGCCGTCCATAGGATTTCAGGAAATAGACCGTCAGGGTGGGCATATCTTCTTCGAATTGCCGTTTGCCGTACCGAAGCTGGAACCTCTATCTTACATCGCTATTGTGGAGTAACGAAACATGCAAAAGCAGGAACAAAAGCTGAAAGAGGTGCTTTCAAGGATATTCAACGTAAGTCCGGATATTATTACCGATGATGCATCTCCTGATACCATTGAAAACTGGGACTCTCTCCGTCACATGAATCTGGTACTTGCTCTCGAAGAAGAATTTGAGATCGAATTTACTGATGATCAGGTTGTTGAAATACTCAGTTACAAGCTTATCAAGATCGTGCTCAGGGAGCATGGCGTAGAATTCAATTAAAAATACGGCCAGGGTTCATATGCAGTCGATACATACAATTTTTGAACGCATGCGGTGCAAAAAATCTGAGGCAGCCCTGTTCTGGAATGATCAGGAATATAGCTATTCAGATGCTATTATTATGGTCGACGCCTGGAGTGAGCTCTTATGTGAATATCACATAGGCAAGGGCACGGTCTGCGGCTTCATTGCAGAGTATTCACCCCAGGTGTGCGCCCTTGTTTTTGCACTCATGAAGGCAAAAGCCATCCTTGTTCCGTTTACCACCGCGGTTGAACACGAATTACCAGAATTCATAAAAATCGCTGGTGTCTCCTGTTTATTCCGGTTTAATACTGATGACACTTGGACATTTGAAAGATGTGATGACACTGTCCCGAATTCTCTTGTAGAGACCTTTATTGAACGAGAGGTGCCCGGTCTGATCGTGTTTACATCTGGCTCCACCGGCAAGCCCAAGGGTATATTGCAGGATTGTAACCGGGTCATGAAAAAGTTTGTCGAGGAACGTACTGGATGGCGTACGGTTCTTTTTCTCATGCTTGACCACTTCGGCGGTTTCAATACGTTGCTTTCAACCTTTGCATACGGTGGGACTGCAGTTTGCTTGCCTGATCGCAGCGCCGAGAGTGTCTGCCGGATTATTCAACAATCTCGTGCTACACTGTTGCCAACAACGCCAACATTTATCAATCTTTTGATCGCCTCCCGCTGTTACAAGAATTTTGACCTGTCATCGGTCAAGCTTATAACCTATGGTACTGAAGTGATGCCTGCATCTACTCTGGAGAAAGTGAGAGAGATTTTTCCGAATGCTCAGATTAAGCAGACTTACGGTCTGTCAGAGCTAGGGGTATTGCGCTCAAAATCCGAAAGCGACGACTCGGTCTGGGTGAAAATAGGCGGAGCCGGTTTTGAGACGAAGATTGTTGATGATACCCTTTGATGAAGAGGGTTGGATGTGTACCGGTGATCATGTCGAGTTGCGCGGGGAATACATGCGCATCTTAGGACGTAAGTCAGAGATGATAAATGTCGGAGGGCAAAAGGTTTTCCCGACCGAGATTGAAAATGTTCTTCTGGAAGCTGAAAATATTCGAGAAGTAACTGTTCTCGGTGTGCCTCACCCCATTATGGGTCAGGTTGTTAAAGCAAAAATTTCACTTGATGTGCCGGAAGATCAATTTCTTCTGGCAGAGCGCCTTCGCAAGTTCTGTCTGGAAAGAATGGCAAGATATAAAGTACCGGTGAAGTATGAAATTGTGAATGAAGTCGATCTGCGTTCCGTCCGTTTTAAAAAAATCCGATCAGAGAAAAAAACTACGGAAGGAGTGGTGTGACTGTGATATTAAAAGGCGATATAACAACATTAAGACCAATAACCATAGATGACGCTGAATTGACTTTCGCATGGAGAAACGGCGAGAGAGCTAAATTGTTACAGCGAGGTGCCACGACAATAGATGAACAACGAATATGGATAACTGCAAAGCTTAAAACCAATGAACTAAACTTTGTAATTGAATACCGAGACACTCCCGTAGGGATGATCGCACTACTTGATATCAGCCATCTTCATAAATCTGTGCAGATGGGGAGGTTGCTATTAGGAGAAGAAGCCTTTGTCGGAAAGGCACCGGTAGCCTTTGAAGCAGACCTTATGCTCTGTGATTATGCTTTTGATGTTTTGAAAATGCATAAGATACATGGGGATATCATGGAAGATAATTACGGCATGCTTAAGACCAGATTTTATCTGGGATACAAGCAAGACGGGATTTTGCGTGATCATTATGTGTATGATGGAGAGTACAAAAATACAGTTGCAGTATCAATACTTGAAGACGAGTACCGTAAGGTTTGCCGTCCAAAGCTGGTTTCTCTTATAAAGATGATTTCAAGATACAAATGACGTTACGGATATGCTCGACCAGCTATGGGAGTTACTACGTTGAATATTGAAAACTGTAGAATTATTGAACTGCCTAAAATATCAGAACCCCGCGGTAATTTAACCTTTGTTGAGGGTGGAAACCATATCCCCTTTGATATTCGCCGTGTTTACTACCTTTATGATGTGCCGGGTGGTGCAGAACGAGGTGGCCATGCCCACAAAGAGCTTCATCAACTGATTATTGCGATGTCCGGAAGTTTTGATGTGATTCTGGACGACGGACAGAATAAACAGCGTTACCATCTCAATCGTTCTTACTTTGGTTTGTACGTTTGCCCGATGATCTGGCGCGAACTTGACAACTTTTCATCCGGTTCGGTATGCTTGGTTTTGGCTTCCAATATTTATGAGGAATCAGATTATTTTCGTAACTATGAAGAGTATGTTTTTGCACTGAAGAGGAACTAAAGATCACTCCAATTTTGTGGTTTTTGGGCAGAATATGAAAAAGGAAGGCTATAATGCACAATTCAATTGACTGTCTTCTCGTTAACGCAACTTATAACCGTAACAAAGAAATTGACAAGGTTGTTTCCAAAATGCCTAACATCGGTATTCTTTCTTTGGCTGCTACGCTACTAAGCAACGGTTTAACAGTTGAATTGCTGGATACAGATCTCAGATGTATGGACAACGACGAAATTGATACATACGCTGCCGCGATGGTTTTACCCCCAAGATTTATTGGAGTCTCTTCCACAACATTAGCAATTAAACAGGCTTTGGATATCTGTGAAATATTCAAAGCCAGGTTTCCTGATACGATTACCATAATCGGGGGGCCACATGCCACCCTCCTCCCGGACGAAGTTCTCATCTCACAGTATGTGGATTTAGTTGTTCGGAGGGAGGGAGAATTTGCTTTACTGGAAGTAATACAGTCAGTTGAACCCCTGGAAAAAATCTCTGGCATTTCCTTTAAAAGAGACGGTAAAACTGTTCACAACCCTGAACGGCTTTTATTAAAAGACCTTGATTCTCTCCCTTTGCCCGCATATCATCTTATCAACATTAACGAATATAGGCCGAGTGTCGGTTGCTGCCAGCGACTTCCTTTCATGCCAGTGCTTACAGCAAAGGGTTGTACTGGTAAATGTACGTTTTGTGCAACCAACCTTTTCGGTAGTCGCATTCGGTTCAAGTCTTCCGCCAAAGTGATCGAAGAACTTTCCTTCCTTGTTGACAATTTTCAAATAAAGGAGATTGTTTTCTACGATGATGTTTTTACAGCCTCCCAAAAACGCACGTTCGAAATCTGTGATCTGATAATAGCTAATAAACTGGATTTGACATGGAGTTGCCTGTGCCGGGCTGATCAAACACCTCGGTCTTTGTTGGTGCGAATGAAAGAGGCTGGATGCCATACTATAAGTTATGGCGTGGAGAGTGGGAATGAAGACATCCTTAAGACAATTAACAAACAGATCGACTTAGCAAAGGTTGAGGAAGCGGTTTTCAACTGCAAAGAGCTCGGTATTAACCAGAGGCTGGCATTCATGTTTGGCAACCCAGGAGAAACGTTAGAAACGATGGAACAAACCTTTCAATTCGCAAAAAAATTGGATCCAACTCACGCGCTTTTTAACATTACCACACCATACCCAGGTTCTGAAATGTATGCATGGGCAGAACAGAATGGATTGTTTATTACGAAAGACTGGATGAGGTTCAATGGAATGGAATCCTTGATTACCCTCCCCACTGTTACAAAAGAGGAAGTGGAGAAATATTGTTATATGGCACGTGATTACTTTATTCAACGTCACTTTTCAAAATCCGAATTGGGTAGCAGAGAATAAGGAGGCTTAGATGAAGACGCCTCAAGATTACTTAAGGTTTTCTCAGGATTTAAAACCTGAAGCCTGAATCTTTTGACGTCAAAAAACAGAGCAATCGTAGTAATCCCGAGGCTGGAAAATGGTTTAATCCAATGCCTAACCCGGATAAGCCAGAACCAAACTGGAAAAACCAAAACCATTTCACTCGGATAGAATCTGATAAATTCGGATAAAGGCGGATCAAACTTTTTTTGGATTAAACTGGAGCACAAACAGATCCGGGTGATTTTGGGCTTATTCCACCGACGTCGTCGCACTCAGACAAAACCCTGTGTGATGAAAAGGAGAATTTATGCAGTTAGAAGCTATCTATGATAATGGGAAATTGATATTCGATGGAAACTTTGATTTTGTACATGACCGATTCAGAGTGAAAATAGAATTGCCTGATGCCGAGGTTGTCGGGAAATTAAAGTCGATAGAAACGACTCTACCACATTCGAATTTACAGACACTTAAATCTGATTTGAGAGCTATTTATAAAACTGCTATTTCCGATGCTGATAGCGTTGATGATCAATTAACCGAAAAGCAACATTCCAGGTGGGGCTCTGCTCTGCTGCAGAGCACTTCTATAAATGAAGGAACATTATAAATGAGCAATGATGTTTTACTTGATGTTAATGTTCTCGTCGATATCTGTACGGAGCGCCAACCTTTCGTTGAAAATGCTCTAAATGCTATAGAATCTGTTTGGAATAACGGAGGCACGGTATTTCTTTTAGCTGGAGCGTTGCAAACGTATCATTATCAGGTAGCAGCGGAATTACAAATACAGGCAAATGCAGAAGGTGTTACCCTTGGGCGTGCAAAATCTATCAGGACTGCACAAGCTATGCTGCGATTATTCGAGACTCGTTGCCAATGGCTTTCTTCTTTGTCTGTAGACAGTACTTTTGCAGATACGACAGATCCTGAAGATGATCAATTCATCAACGCAGTAAACCGCAATAATGGCTATATAAAGCTGCTTACCAGAGATGTTGACATGATTCAGAGATGCCAACATGCAGTGGCACCTCAAGAGTTCAGGTTGCATCAAAGTTCAATTGAATCTTTGCAGATCCCTTTTCTCGATCTCAAGGCACCGCACGTAATTATACGACCAGAGTTGGAAGTAGCCTTTGATCGTGTCCTTAATTCTGGCTGGTACATCCTCGGCAAGGAAGTCGAAGCATTTGAGTCTGAATTTGCGGATTACTGTGGTTCAAAATATTGTGTTGGTGTTGGCAACGGCCTGGATGCTCTGCATCTGATTCTGCGAGCTATGGACATCGGTGAGGGTGATGAAGTTATTGTGCCTTCCAATACTTATATCGCAACCTGGTTGGCCGTTTCGTATGCCGGTGCAATTCCAGTACCGGTTGAGCCAGATGCCAGAACGTACAATATTGATCCGGATCTCATAGAAGCAGCAATTACTTCGCGTACCAAAGCCATTCTTGCTGTTCATCTTTACGGCCAACCTGCGGACATGGATCCAATCATCAAAATAGCAGAAACGCATGGATTAATGGTTATCGAAGACTCTGCACAGGCTCATGGAGCACGTTATAAGGGGAAAAGAACCGGTTCTCTTGGTCATGCTGCGGGCTTCAGTTTTTATCCGGGGAAAAATCTTGGTGCCCTTGGTGATGGCGGTGCTGTGACAACTGATGATTCCGAACTGGCCGAACGCATCCGGTTATCACGCAATTATGGATCTAAGGTTAAGTATCACAATGAGGTAAAGGGTTATAACAGCCGCTTGGATGAATTACAGGCTGCTTTATTGCGAGTTAAGCTGAAGTACCTTGATGGATGGAATGCCCGGAGGGTGGGACTGGCGGAGATGTATTTGGATACGCTTGCTGATTCTAATGTTATTGTGCCGTTTGTGCCTGAATGGGCAGAACCGGTCTGGCATCTATTTGTTGTGCTCAGTAATAATCGGGATCATGTTCAAAAAAGTCTTGAGAGTGCTGGCATTGGTACTATGATTCATTATCCGATTCCACCTCATCTTCAACCAGCCTATAAGGAATTGAATTTTACAGTTGGCAGTTTTCCGATCGCAGAGAGCACTAGCCAACGCCTTTTAAGTTTGCCTATGGCTCCATGTATGAATTCAGAAGATGTTTCAAGTGTTTGCCGGTGTCTTGTATTTAAATAAAGTACAAAGGAGTTAAAACATGAAGTTAGATGTAACATTACCTAGTTTATATTCCGCTGAAGGATATAGTTTTATCTGGAACTATTTGCAGGAACAACAATCCAAGGGAGCCAATAAATATGACTTAGAGCGTTTACGGTTTCTGACCTACTGCATGACCAACCTGATGCACTCAAAGGCACAGCTATTTCAAGATATGTATGTTCTGTACAAACTAAACTCGAAGCGAAATGGCTTCTTTGTCGAATTTGGTGCTGCTAGCGGTGTAAATGGGAGTAATACCTATCTACTGGAAAAAGAGATGGCTTGGAATGGAATTCTGGCGGAACCATTTCCGATATATCACGACAAGTTAGCAACGAGCAGGAATACAGTTATAGATCATAGGTGTGTTTGGAGTAAATCAGGAGAAAAACTTGAATTTCTTGGACTAGATTATGCTCCAGAACTATCGACTCTTTTAAGCTTCAGGGATTCTGATGGTCATGTAGTGTAGCGACGAGGAGCCATTCCAATAATATTTTTACCGTGGAAACGGTTTCACTAAATGATCTATTAGAACAGCATTCCGCACCACACGAAATAGACTATTTATCCGTGGATACTGAGGGTACAGAGTTTGAGATATTGAATAATTTCGATTTTCAGAAGTACCAACCGCGTATAGTTTCAATCGAGCATAACAATATGCCAGAAATACGTGGTAAATTATTTGAACTCCTAACTGCAAACGGGTACGTGCGAGAGTTTGAGGATTTTTCATCTTGGGATGATTGGTACTGGTTGCCAACATTATAAGGGTAGTAGGCCTTCTCCCAAATAAAGCAGCATTATATTTATGTCATCAAAAGCAATCCGAAAGACTAGGAGCAAAGCTTTATGGAAGTTGAACAGATTCCCATTATTTCTGTTTCTTATAACTCGCCCGATTTAATAGATGTACTCTTGACTTCTCTGCGCAGGTATTACAACAACAAAGTTTACATAATTGATGGTTCTGATGATTCCTATATAGAGCCTATAAGGACTATAACAAGTAAGTTCGATGGCGTTGAATTCATTCCTTTTGGCTATAATATCCATCATGGACCTGGCATGGCATGGGCGATAACAAATCTACCGATTGCCGGTAAAGTGCTGTTTCTTGATTCAGACGTTGAAGTTGTTGCAAGAGGATTCATAGAGTCGCTGGACAGCTTCATGGCTCCCGAACTTTACGGCGTTGGCGGATTTCATAGGGTCAATGAAGATGGCTACGATCGGCATGAGGATGGGCCCATAGCTTATCTGCACCCGGCGATAATGTTATGTAATTTGGATGTGATGAAGCAGTGGCCTCTACCTATAAAACATGGCGCACCGATGATACAAACAATGTTGGCTCTGCATAGGGCAGGTGCAACAAGCTTGATTCGTCATGTAGAATGGGTGCGAAACGATAATACCAAAGGAACGGAAAAAAAATTTATCAAGCACGACTGGCAGGGGACGGTAATTCGCACTCAAGGGTATCACTACGATTCTCCATCAGGTAATAATTACAATCACGATTTATTCGCATGTATTGCCCCGAATGCACAAAAATTAATAGAGGTGGGTTGTAATAATGGATCTCTTGCTCGGGCATATCGAAATTTAAATCCCATCTGCAACTACACTGGAATTGAAATAGATCCTGAAACAGCTAACTCTGCTAGACAGCATTGCGATTTTGTTTTGAACATGAACATTGAAACCGCTGATGATGTCTTCTATGAGGGTGCACGTGATTGTGACCACTGGATATTTGGTGATGTATTGGAGCATCTTAGAGAGCCTTGGTCCGTTTTGTCAAAAATAAGAAAAGTCATTCCACCACACGGGACTGTTTTGGCGTGCATCCCAAATATTCAACACTGGAGTGTGCAGGCTCGAATAAATATGGGTGATTTTAGTTACGAACCAGGTGGTTTGCTAGATCGTACTCATCTGCGTTGGTTTACAAGAAAAACGATAATAGAGATGTTTCAAGGTGCAGGATTCAGTATTGTTTCACTATTGCCCAGAGTGTTTAATGAACCAGCTAGAGAGAGATTTCTACCAGCGATTAGTCTGATGGCTGGATATTCAGGAACAGATCCTGATGAAGCAGTCCGTGATGCACTTGCGCTGCAATATGTTGTCAAGGCGTCTCCAGCTTGAATTAACTCGAGTTTGTCTTCGAAGTCTATTCTGTTTTGAGAATAAAGCTGGTAACTGAAATGGCCACCATATTATAGTGCGGTATTTCAAAAACACAATTAATGAACATAATGGACAAGGCATATATGAATAAATTTATAACTATGTTGGCGCTGCCGTACACTGAGCAACTTGGCTCACAGATGTGGCATTTTGCTGCACTGTATAATATTTCAAAACGTAGTGGGCATCGCATCGTTTTTTTTGAGGAGCATTGCAATATTGGTCGTGGTTTATTGCTAGATCGGCATTTTACAAATTTGCCATTTGAGCGGATTTCGGTTAAAGATGTTGAAGCTGATAATATCTATTATACATATCCACTTAAACTCCATTTTGCGGTAGAAACTGCTGTGTTTAGGTTGGATCCTAATTATAATTATAATTTTAAGGGTTTTTTCCTTTGTTATAAGTATTGGTGGCCTGTCCGCGAAGAAATTAGACGCATGTATACATTTAGCCCAGATGTTTTAGAACGTGCTTATGATGTTGTGCAAACTCAACGACGTAACCAGTGCAATCTAGTATCAGTCCATATCAGACGCGCTGACTTTGTGGATCCCAATGGGCATTCCGTTAATCTTACTCGAGACTATTATAACGCTGCATTCAATGAATTTGGAGATAGTAACGTACAATATTTTGTCTTTTCTGATGATATTGAATGGTGCCGTGCAGCCTTTGCTGATAAAAAAAATGTTTCTTTTGCCGAGGGCAATGACACCGTCGTTGATATGTGTGCAATGTCTTTGTGTGACCACAATATTATTGCGAACTCAAGCTTTGGTTTTTGGGGTGCTTTCTTTAATAACAATCCGACCAAAAAAATGATCGCACCAGCGCGAGTGATGTCATCCGATTCAATTATTCCAGGTCAAAATTATGCTTGGGTACCGGATGAATTTAACCTACTTGACGTTGGTAATGACTGAGTTCTTCTTTTCCAATATCCCCCCAACCCGGTGGGGTCAGTGTTTGGCGGTGGTGTCAGGCTATTGCAGCACGCAGGAATCTACAGAGTTTGATAGGTCGGCACGTACGTGGGCCATTCCGAAAATCCTGATAAATTCTTTTTAGTCTTTGGAAATGAACAGTGGTTCGTTGTCCAAAATGATCCTCGGTCTTCTAGCCTGTTTGGGGTCGGAGCAAACCAACCTGATATGGCTGTCTGTTGTCAATCATGGATAAATAGGGACATCCATGATAAGTTTTGTCAAGGGGAAAACGGAGATTTCCCATAACCTCACAGACTCCACCGGTGGCCTTGTTTTTCTCCTTCATGCCGTCTAATCTTTTTAATCTCTCCAAGTGATCCGCACGATCATGCGACCAGACATCCATTTGCTGCACCTGGTTTTTATTACCTGCTGATTTCCATGACGTCGTAATCGGCGTCATGGAAATCAACAACTACACCAGTGCAGAAGATTGAGTTAGGGCCAACCCGCCAGCCTTGAAACACTTCCAAGGGCGTGCAACAAAATTCTGTTCACGCAGTCCCTAATTCGGCAAGGCCTGGCGGG
>Ga0247844_1009252_pt1 | contig 10343 bp, 9 predicted proteins | sample LaCtaG_FD_192421 | JGI IMG/M metagenome (GOLD analysis project Ga0247844, IMG submission 192421) | Freshwater microbial communities from meromictic Lake La Cruz, Castile-La Mancha, Spain - LaCruzMarch201714.5m_1 | ecosystem: Environmental > Aquatic > Freshwater > Lake | place: Spain: Castile-La...
GTGAAAATTTGCGTAATTTGCGTTCAAAAACAACTTTTACTTTTCCTCTTTGTACCAACCTGCATACATGGCGTAATTATGGGCAATGCGTCGGTTCATTTCGTTGGTTTTTTCGGGCTCAATTTCCTTTACAAATTTGGCGGGAACTCCGGCCCAAAGTGTATAGGGTGGAATAATTGTATTGCTTAATACCAATGCGCCGGCTGCTACAATAGCTCCTTCGCCAACATGGGCATAATCGAGCAAAGTGGCTCCCATGCCAATAAGGGCATAATTATCTATTTTGGCTCCATGAACCGTAACATTATGTCCGATAGATACAAAATCGCCAATTTCTACAGTCGATTTTTCGTATAAAGTGTGCAGTACCGAACCGTCCTGTATATTTACATTATTGCCTATGCGTATGGCATTTACATCGCCACGGAGCACGGCATTGAACCAAACGCTGCAACCGTTTCCCATTATTACATCGCCAACTATGGTTGCATTTTCGGCTAAATAGCAATCGTCGCCAATTTCGGGCACAAAACCCCTTACTTCTTTTATTAATGCCATGGATTTAGTTACGAGTTACAAGTTTTTAGTTACGACGAGATATAAGATTTACAGTTCAAATAAATTGTTAGTATTGGCGGGATGTTGCAAATTCAACACATTGTATAAGAGCTGTTTTGTATACCGAATCTTCGAAGATATTTAGCTCGTTAATTGCCTGAATTTTAAACTCATTCATTTTATTTTCGGCATATTCTACACCACCCATTGAACGAGCAAATTGCATTATTTGGTCAATATTTGAACTTGTAAAGTCTTTGGAGTGAATTATGGAAGCTACATTATTTCTTGACGCTTCGTCCGAATTTCGCAACGCGAAAATAAGCGGTAAGGTAACTTTACCATCCTGCAAATCGTTGCCGGTAGGTTTACCAATTTCTATATCCTTATAGTAGTCAAAAATATCGTCTTTTATCTGAAAACAAAGACCGAGTAACTCGCCAAAACGAAATAAATGTTGCTGTTTAACGCTATCAACTCCGGCCGAAATAGCACCAACTTCGGCGCATGTGGCAAAAAGCAACGCTGTTTTTTTCTGAATTACTTTAAAATAGTCAGCTTCCGAAATTTCAGTTTTTTGCATATTGGTCAATTGTAGCAATTCACCATCTGAAAGTTCCATACCTATGCGAGCAATGGATCTGAGTATATTTAAATTTTCGGTTTTTGTGCCGCAAATAAGCGAATTTGACAACATATAATCGCCCGAAAGCACTGCGACTTTATTGGTCCATCGAGCATTTATAGACGAACGCCCTCGTCGCTCCAAAGTGTCATCAACCACATCGTCGTGAATAAGGCTGGCATTGTGCAACAATTCAACAGCCAAAGCAGCATAGTATGCCGAATCGTTTATATTCCCACACAAACGAGCAGATAAAAGCGTAAGTATTGGTCGAAGTTTCTTGCCACTTGCCTCTACAATATATTCGTTTACATCGGCCAACAAAGGATTATCTGTCTTTAACGCTTGTGCGAAAAAAATTTTGAAAACCTTTAAATCTTCTGTAATTGGCTGACGAATACGTTCTATTAAACTCATTTGTGTTTTTAAATATGAAGTACAAAAATAGTGAAATTAATTTTTGCAATTAAATAAAATCCTGTATTTAAGTATAATTATAGCTAAAAACAAGGTTCAGCGAAAATAGTTTTAGCAATTTTAATTATTAACAGCATTTTGAACAGAAATTAACGGAAAAATTTATTTAATTCGTCGAAGTAATTTTTTGACGATATTAGCTTATCTTTGACGCCAAATCTGATTTATGGAAATTGTTATGATTTTCAATTCAATACATTATAATTTATGCAAAAGATAAGTCAATTTATTTTAAAACTTTTTGGTTGGAAATTGAATGTGCAGGTCGATGAGCCTTTGAAAAGCATTATCTGTGTAGCTCCACATACCAGCAATTGGGATTTTCCTATTGGAAAATTATCGTACGTGGCATTGGGGCGCGAAGCCTCATTTTTAATGAAAAAATCGTGGTTTTTCTTTCCAATGGGCTACCTTTTTAAAGCGTTGGGGGGCGTTGCAGTGGATCGTTCGAAGAAAAACTCTGTAACCGACCTTATGGCCGAGGAGTTTGAAAAGCGTTCGCATTTTCATTTGGCCATAACCCCCGAAGGCACTCGCAGTTTGGTTGACAAGTGGAAAATGGGATTTTACCATATTGCCGTAAAAGCAAAGGTGCCAATTCAGATTGCTTATATCGATTATAAAAAAAAGGAAATGGGAATCCTCGATGTTTTTTATCCAACTGATGATGAAAAAGCTGATTTAGACAAAATTCAGCTTTATTACAAAGATATTACAGCTTGTTTTCCTGAGAAATTTAATTTAAGTACTAAAAAATAACGAGATATCAACTTTTACGGCTAATATTTTCGGTTAATTGTTTGTTATATAAATAATTATTTGTACTTTTGCTGCCGATTTAGAACTATGTGAAGGGGACTACAGTCCCCTTCTTTGTTAAATTACCTCATCAAATGATTTTTAAAGAAACTGTAATACAGATAGTTAGCGATTATATTGCCTCTTCGGAGTACTATCTGGTAGATGTGAATGTAAGCTCGGACAACCGAATTTCGGTCGAAATTGATGCTTTCGAAGGCGTTTCGCTCGATTATTGCATTGAACTAAGCAAACATATTGAAGCGCAATTCGACCGTGAAGTTGAAGATTTTGAATTAGAAGTAAGCTCAGCTGGACTTACCGAACCATTTAAAGTACTGAAACAGTACGAAAAAAACATTGGCAACGAAGTGGAAGTGCTTTCGAAAAATGGGATTAAAATAAGTGGAGAATTGACTGCTGCCAACGAAACTTTTTTTACAATAACCATCGAAAAGAAAGTACAGGCAGAAGGTGCAAAACGCAAAGTAATTGTAAACGAAGATATTACATTTAATTATAACGATATAAAATATACAAAATACATTATCAGATTTAAATAAGCTATGAGCAAAAAAGAAACAATCAACCTGATTGACACCTTTTCGGAATTTAAAGAACTGAAAAGCATAGACAGAAGCACTCTAATCAGTGTTATGGAAGAGTCATTCCGAAGTGTAATAACCAAAATGTTTGGAAGCGACGATAATTACGACGTTATTATCAACCCCGACAAAGGTGACTTTGAGATTTATCGCAATCGAGTGATTGTGGAAGACGATGAATTAAAAGATACCAATACAGAAATTTCGCTCACCGATGCTAAAAAAATCGATGAGGAGTTTGAAGTTGGCGAAGATGTAACCGATACGGTAAATTTTTTGGACTTTGGTCGTCGGGCAATTCTTACACTGCGTCAAACCCTATCGTCGAAAATTCTTGAATTGCAAAAAGATAGTGTATTTGCTAAATACAGCGAAAAAGTAGGTCAGATTGTAAGTGCCGAATTGTATCAGGTTTGGAAAAAAGAAATGCTCCTAATCGATGATGAAGGTAACGAACTTTATTTGCCAAAAACAGAACAAATACCAACCGATTTCTACCGCAAGGGCGACACCGTACGTGCAGTAGTGGCAATGGTTGAAAATAAAAATAACAACCCCAAAATTATTGTATCGCGCATTTCGCCGGTTTTCCTTGAACGTTTGTTTGAGCTCGAAGTTCCCGAAATTCACGAAGGTTTAATTACCATCAAAAAAATTGCACGTGTACCCGGCGAACGCGCCAAAGTGGCCGTTGAATCGTACGACGAACGTATTGATCCTGTAGGCGCATGTGTAGGAATGAAAGGTTCACGCATACATGGCATTGTACGTGAGCTTCGCAACGAAAATATCGATGTTATAAATTTCACCAATAACGTGAGTTTATTTATTTCGAGAGCTTTGAGCCCTGCTAAAATCTCGTCGATTCGCCTGAACGAAGCCGAGAAAAAAGCAGAGGTGTATTTGAAACCCGACGAAGTATCGTTGGCTATTGGTAAAGGTGGTTTAAATATTCGCTTGGCAAGTATGCTTACCGGCTATACCCTTGATGTTTACCGCGATATCGACGAAGAAGATACCGAGGATATTTACTTAGACGAGTTCAGCGACGAAATTGATCAATGGGTTATCGATGCATTTAAAGCTATCGGATGCGATACTGCTAAAAATGTATTGGCAATTCCACGTCACGATTTAATTCGCCGTACCGACCTTGAAGAAGAAACAATTGATGAAGTTCTTACTATTTTAAAGGCTGAATTTGAAGAGTAACCTTTCCGATATTTTAAGCATCAATTTATTCAAACGAGTAGTAATCTACTCATTTTTATTACAAAAATTATAAATTTATATATGTCTATACGATTAAGCAAAGCCTGTAAAGATTTAAATGTCGGTATGTCTACCGCCATCGAATTTTTAGCAAAAAAAGGGTATAAACACACGGTTGATTTAAATACTAAATTATCCGATGACGAATATCTTATGCTTGCCAAGGAATTTAACAAAGACATGGCTCTCAAAATGGAGTCGGAAAGGTTAAGTAACGAGCGTCATTTAAAGGAAAAAGCTGCTACAGTTGCTTTGGATGGTTATACGCAACCCAAACAAGAGGCAAAGCCGGAAGTTGTTGTTACAGATATCCCCAACGATACTAAACCTCAAATAAAAGCTGTTGGGCATATCGATTTGGATGCTCTTAATAAACCGCAGCCAAAACCGGTAGCGAAAGCACCCGAAATAGTTGAGGTGAAACAGGTGGTAGAAACACCTGCACCCGCACCTGTGCCTGAACCAATTGTAGAAAAGCAGGAGCCTAAAGAACAGGCTGTTGAAGTTGAAAAAACGATAGAGAAAGTTGAAGCTAAAGTTGTTGAATTGCCTGAAAGTCCAGTTCAGAAAGTAGAACCGGTCGAAGTTATTGTTCCAAAGGTAGAACCAAAAAAAATGACTGCGCCTGAAAAGGAAAAGCCAGCTACCGAAAAACCAGTAACCGAAAAACCTGCTGTTGAAAAGATAGCTGTTAAAGCACCGGTAAAAGAAACTAAACCGGCTGTAAAAGTTGAACTAACTGAGAAATTAGAACAAGTAGAAGCGCCGATTTTCTCATTGAGTAGACCAAATACTGATAAAGGTCCTGTAGTAATAGGAAGTATAGATTTAAAATTAATTAATCAGAGCACTCGTCCGAAGCCCAAAACTAAGGAGCAGAAACGCAAAGAGCGCGAAGAGAAAGGAAAAGTTGACTCGAATAAAAAGCCACTTCAGATAACACCAAAACCAACTGGCGATGCTGCAATTGAAGCAAAAAAGAAAAAGCGTGAACGTTTTTCGAATCAAAAGGTTGATATAAATAAAGTACAGCAAGGTGGTCCAGCAGGTGGAGGAAGTGGTGGTTCACAACCTTCGATGATTAAAAAACCAGTGCCGCAAGGTGCCCCGGGCTCTAATAGCAATGCTGCTAAACCAAATAAAGATAGCAAATTTAAAAAGCCGCTTAAAACCGTTGTAAACGAAGAAGAGGTTCAAAAACAAATTAAAGAAACACTTGCTCGATTGGCAAGTGGAAATAAAAAAGGCAAAGGAGCTAAATATCGTCGTGATAAACGTGATACCGACCGCGCAAAACAGCAGGAACAAGCACAACGCCAGCGCGACGATGATAGTATTATAAAACTGACCGAATTTGTTACGGTTAGCGAACTTGCTACCATGATGGATGTTTCGGTAAATCAGGTTATTGGTACTTGTATGAGTATTGGTATGATGGTATCTATCAATCAACGTTTGGATGCCGAAACAATTAAAATTGTAGCCGATGAATTTGGTTTTAGCACCGAGTTTGTGAGTGCCGAAGTTGTTGATGCTATTGGAGATGAAGAGGTAGATACAGAAGCTGATTTAGAATCTCGCGCTCCAATTGTTACTGTTATGGGACACGTTGACCACGGTAAAACATCGCTGCTCGACTATATTCGTAAAACAAATGTAATTGCAGGCGAAGCCGGAGGTATAACGCAGCACATTGGTGCTTACAATGTAAAACTCGAAAACGGTCAGCGCATTACTTTCCTCGATACTCCGGGTCATGAGGCATTTACCGCCATGCGTGCTCGTGGAGCTAAAGTTACCGATATTGCCATTATTATTGTAGCTGCCGACGACAATGTGATGCCTCAAACTATTGAAGCTATTAACCACGCCGCCGCTGCCAATGTTCCAATGATATTTGCTATAAATAAAGTAGATAAGCCTGGTGCAAATCCCGAAAAAATTAAGGAAACGCTTGCTGCCATGAATTATTTGGTGGAAGACTGGGGTGGTAAATACCAATCGCAGGACATTTCGGCCAAACATGGAAAAGGTATTGAGGAATTACTCGAAAAAGTATTGCTCGAAGCTGAATTACTGGAATTAAAAGCTAATCCAAACCGTCGTGCAATCGGTTCTGTCATCGAATCGGAATTGGACAAAGGTCGTGGTTATATTTCGACTGTGCTGGTACAAAACGGAACGCTGAATCAAGGCGATGTGGTACTTGCCGGAACGCATTTTGGTAAGATAAAAGCCATGTTCAACGAACGTAACCAGCGCATAAAAACGGCACTGCCAGCTGAACCTGTTTTAATTCTTGGATTAAATGGTGCACCACAAGCCGGAGACAATTTTAACGTGATGGCTACCGAACAGGAAGCACGCGAAATTGCGAACAAACGCGAACAATTACAACGCGAACAAAGCTTACGAACCAAGAAACATTTTACACTCGACGAATTAGGCCGACGCATTGCATTGGGCGATTTCAAAGAGTTGAACATAATTGTAAAGGGCGACGTGGATGGCTCGGTGGAAGCACTTTCGGATTCGTTGCTTAAACTTTCGACCGAAAATATTCAGGTGAATGTTATCCACAAAGCAGTGGGTGCCATTTCCGATTCGGATATTTTGTTGGCAGCAGCTTCGAACGCCATTATTTGTGGTTTCCAGGTTCGTCCAACAACTTCGGCACGAAAGATTGCAGAAAAAGAAGAAATCGACATTCGTCTTTACTCCATTATTTACGACGCAATCGAAGAAATCAAAGCGGCTATGGAAGGTATGCTCTCGCCCGAAATTAAGGAAGAGATTACTGCTACCATTGAAATTTTGGAAGTATTCAAAATTACCAAAGTGGGTACTATTGCGGGCTGTTTAGTACGCGAAGGTAAAGTAAAACGTAACAATAAAGTACGTATTATCCGCGATGGCATTGTAGTTTACACTGGTGAACTGGATTCACTAAAACGTTTCAAAGAAGACGTAAAAGAAGTGGGTACCAACTACGAATGTGGTTTGAATATTAAAGGCTACAACGACATACAAGTAGGCGATATGGTGGAAAGTTTTGAAGAAACGGAAGTAAAGAAAACACTGTAAAGAGAGTTTATAGTCTACAGTAAATAGTTTATAGTAAAACGCCCCTGAAACAAATTGTTTTCAGGGGCGTTTTAGCATTATTAAATTCGATGTTTAATCAATTAATCGTTATACCGAATAATGGTTTGAGCTCTGTCGGGTCCTACCGAAACAATTTTTATTGGTACTTGTAATTCCTCTTCGAGAAAATTGAGGTAGGTGTTGAATTCTTCCGGAAATTCATCTTCCGATTGCATGTTGGTCATGTCGGTATTCCAACCAGCCATTTCCACATACACAGGCTCAGCGCCATCGCTCAAATCGAATGGGAATTGCTCTGTTTCTACGCCATTTATTTTATAGGCAACACAAGCATTTATTGTATCAAATCCGTCCATCACGTCGCTTTTCATCATAATGAGCTGCGTAACTCCGTTTATCATTACGGCGTATTTGAGTGCTACAAGGTCAATCCAACCACAGCGTCGCGGACGACCGGTAACAGAACCGAATTCAAAGCCTATACGACGCATACTATCGCCTGTTTCGTCGAACAGTTCAGTTGGGAATGGTCCACTGCCTACACGCGTGCAGTAAGCTTTAAAAATGCCGTATACTTCACCAATGCTGCGTGGGGCAACACCCAAACCAGTACAAGCACCAGCGCAAATTGTATTGGAAGAAGTTACAAATGGATACGAACCAAAATCAATATCGAGCATAGTGCCCTGAGCTCCTTCGGCTAAGACTTTTTTGCCGCTTTTCAATGCGTCGTTTACAAAATGCTCACTATCAATCAATTCGAAGCGTTTGATACATTCTACGCCTTCGAACCAAGCTTTTTCTAACTCATCCAATTCGTAAGCAAAATTATGCTGTTTCAAAATTTCTTTGTGGCGGTCGGTGGCAATTTTATATTTTTCGTTGAAATTACTCAGAATATCACCAATGCGAAGTCCGTTACGACTTACTTTGTCGGTATAAGTTGGTCCAATGCCTTTTCCGGTTGTGCCAATTTTTTCGACCCCTTTAGCCGCCTCATAACAAGCATCCAACAAGCGGTGAGTAGGTAAAATAAGATGTGCTTTTTTTGATATTTTTAAGCGTTCGGTAAGTGGGTGTCCCGATGTTTCGAGCGCATCAACTTCGGCTTTAAAAAGAGCAGGGTCGAGTACTACGCCATTACCAATCACATTTATTTTATTTCCCTGAAAAATTCCGGAGGGGATTGAGCGAAGCACAAATTTTTTACCTTCAAATTCCAATGTATGTCCGGCGTTTGGTCCACCCTGAAAACGGGTAACTAGGTCGTAACCCGGAGTTAATACATCTACTACTTTTCCTTTGCCTTCGTCGCCCCACTGGAGGCCCAATAATACGTCTGCTTTCATTTGTTTATAATTTTAGTACCTGCCCCCTAACCCCCAATCCCGATAGTTATCGTGGAGGGAAATAAAGAGATGTTTGTAATCATTTTTTAGACGGGTTGCGCCTTTCAATTTTTTAGATGGGGCGCACTACGCCTCCACGGTAGTTTTTTATAGGTTTGCATTTATTGCAAATGCCATACAAATAGAGTGAATAATGCGTTGTTTCGAAAGTTGCAAAAGTCTTGTCTTTCAGCATAGTTCGGATTTTTTTATCCGTAAATTCCTTTACAGCACCGCATTTCGAACAAATTAAATGATGGTGCGTTTGTTTGCCGAATGTTTTCTCAAACTTTGAAGCTTGTCCTACAAAAGGATGTTTTACAATTAAACTACAGTCTAACAAAATGTCTATTGTATTGTAAACCGTAGCAAGACTTACACGGTACTCGAGCTGCATAACACTGCAAAGAGTTTCGGCATCAAAATGCAATTCGCTTTGATATATTTTTTCAAGAATTGCGTATCTCTCGGGGGTTTTACGCATCTTCTTTTTTTCGAGATACGCAGTAAAAATATCCCTTACGGCTTCGTACGAATAATCATCCTTTACCATTCAATTTTTTTTTAGCCAACGGCTTGCAAAAATACAAATTTTCGGTCTATTTTTCTTATAAATTAAATAAAAAATGCAACTCTTGTTTCACTTCGTCAGCTATTGCGTATTGCGAGGGCTTTTTACTCTGGCTAAAGTTTTCAACAATATTACTTATTTTGGTCGCATTTTCACTACTCGTTCTGCACAGTCGCCCTAAACAAATCCCAATTGATTTGTAGCGTTGAAAATTGTCGGTTTCGGAATACGCTACCGATTTCTCAATAATTTGTTCTATTTGCCATTCAGTCAATTGATTGTAAATTCTTGATGCCAACATAAAACCAGCAATCCGACAATTTTCATTTTCGAGGTTTAATAAATCCACACACAAAGCAGGAGCATATTCGGTTTTGCTCAATAAATACAAACAAAGCACGTCGATAATTTCCTTTTGCGGAGCCGAAATAGTTCGCTCTATGGCTTGTTTGGCAGAAAAACCTTCAAGCGGTTGCAAAAATACGGAAAGGATAAGAGTTTCGCGCCAACCAATAAGCCAAAGCCGCTGTGCCAAATCGGGCGTTGGAGTGAATGTTTTAGCCATTTCGCGCAAAACTGGTAGTTCAACTCCAAAGTTTTGTTTGTAAATAACCCCTTTTTTCGTCATCGAATCGGTCGTTACGCCATTCATCGATAACTGTATTTTTTGCTTAATCTTCAAAATTTGAGCATCCAACTGCTCATTAGCTATATAAAAATCCATTTAGATGTAATTTTAATGCCTGATAATTAAATAGATATAAAAAGTATTCATTTTTTACCGAAAACTATTGCACAGAACCCTAAGCTGTATTATCTTTGCACCTCGAAACATGGTGGTTGTAGCTCAGTTGGTTAGAGCGTCTGATTGTGGTTCAGAAGGTCGCGGGTTCGAGCCCCGTCTTCCACCCATTTCTCAAAAAAAGAAGTACTTTTAAGTGCTT
>Ga0247844_1009255_pt1 | contig 10341 bp, 7 predicted proteins | sample LaCtaG_FD_192421 | JGI IMG/M metagenome (GOLD analysis project Ga0247844, IMG submission 192421) | Freshwater microbial communities from meromictic Lake La Cruz, Castile-La Mancha, Spain - LaCruzMarch201714.5m_1 | ecosystem: Environmental > Aquatic > Freshwater > Lake | place: Spain: Castile-La...
TGCGTTGAATCCAGTGGCTGCTGCATCAACTTTCAAGACTTTATCGATCATCTTCCCACCGACAGAGCCGAGAACAACTCCTCCGGTGAGCATGGCCAAGGTTTTGATTTCACCCATTACAGCTTGGCCACTGATCTTGGATTTTGAATTGCGTTGTGTTGCCATGATTTGATTATTTGATGTTTAGAAGAGTTTCATTGATTTTACAGGCAGCTTCTTGGCTTTTGCCGTGCCTCTGGACTTTACACTTTTGGCCGGAGCTGATTTCTTGGTTGATTTTCGGGTACGGTACCCGGATAGGCTAGAAGTCTTTTTCTTTGGTTTTACCAATTGGTAAATGCCAAAGGCCAAAAGACCTCCACCGATAACCGCAGGAACGGGGTTCTTTTTGATGAAATTCATGATTCCACCACCTGAAGAGCCCGAAGCGGTTGAGCTTGTTGATTCAGAAGTAGTTTGTGACATGGGTATAGGGTCATTGGTTGCTGGAAGGTTTTCGCTACTCTCGATCTCCATCATTGCGGCAGTTGCTGACGGATCGCTAGCGATTTCGCTGGATAATTTGTTGATGTCGATGTTTTCGTTTTTGCCAATCAATCCAGCCTCTTTCAAAATGTTGATGGTAGCAATGATGATTGGTGCGGCTGCTGCAACAACTGTTGCGGTTGCCGGATCACCGAGTTCTCCCAACATTTGATCCTCGATCATTCCGTTCAAATTGCCCGCTTTGCCCTTTAAAATGGCGTTTTGCAAGGCAGATCTGCTACCCTGGAGTTTGTCGGCAAACAGCTTTTCCACCTTTGCGAGAGCGTTTTTGCTTTTTTGCCAGGAGCCAGCATCGATGCCTTTGGCTGCCGCCTGTTGTTGCGTAGCATAGCCCCATTTTAATTTGGAGGCCATCTTGCCCATATTGAGCTTCATTGCCAGCAGGTAACCACCACGAGCAGCTAAGGAAAGAGGATTGTATTTTACTACGGCTTTTACAGCCGCTTTTGCTGCTTGACCAACCTTTTGTCCAACGGTTGATGCCGCTTTTCCGACGGTCTTACCAACCGTTTGAGCTGCTTTTTTCACGTTGGTGAAAAAGCCTTTGACGTTTATTCCACTCAATGCGAACTCGTCAATGTCGGAGTCCAGGCCGTTGACGGTGCTTATGCCGTTTCTCAAATTAAGCTGCTGCTCATTTTTTGCAAGAATCTCTAAAGCCTGTTCACGTTTATCTGTGTACCAATACTGGATTGCATAATCCAGCATTTTCAAGAGTGCTTGTGGATCATCAACGGTTGATACCAAACGTGGGTTTTGAGCTACTGCATTGCGTGTAGCAACCAGGTTTTGATATAATTTATCGAGGTCTTGTTGTGGGGTGGTATCACCCAAATCGGAGCCGGTTAGTGATGTTGCCATGACTGCATCGAAGTGATCGTTTCCGGAAACACCACTCAGCACTGCCACATTTATGCCTTGGAGATTCATCGTATAGTCCATTTTGTCTGAGTAGGGTTTTTCGTAATTGAATTTTGATACTACCGCATCGATTACGCAGTATCGTTGACTGTCCTCAAGCGGAACAATGACATACACATGTTGCCAGGTGTCAGCACTGTACCGCGTGATGCGGAAACTGTGGGGAATTTGAAGGTTGGTCAGGATGCTTGAAGCGAAAATGCTCATGCAGTCGCAGTCAACCCCTTCGTTTCGTTCAGCCCAGGATCTGGCTGGCCTACGGAGCTGTTCCAGCCCTCGCTTATCCAATCGATACTGAATGAACTTGTAGATGAACTCCCAAATCGCATTGCAGGTATCAATGGTCGATGACCGTTGGAGTAATGGAGCGATTCGCTTGGTGTCGTCAAGGTATTTCCAAACGACTTTCTCCATTAACTCCACGGTATCGGTGACTTCACCATCCTGTATGATGACACGATCTCTCTCATCCGGAGGTGGGAAATATGGATTGAAGCGGCTGCCGTCACGGATCGTGCGCTTGCCACTAACAATGGTTTCGGGATGGTATGTGTCAACGAGCCTTTTCATCAGATGAGCTTTTCAGGTTCAGATTGATAAAACAGGCCATTCACATAGGTGGTGAAGTACATTTCCATAGGAATTCCCAACTGGGAAATCAGGTTCTTGCTGTTGCCTTGTTTGAAAGAGGCAATCACCAGAGGTATTTTCTTAATGAGGTTGGTAACCAGGGAGCCCAGGATCGACCAATTCAGCACTATTTCGATGGTGTCAATGTTGGTGATGGTTAATGGACGGATTTCAATGACCTTATTTTCGGCCATGGATTGAGTCAGGAACCTTCCATTTGAAGTGAGTACTACGACCGGTTTTGTAACTTTTACACTGTCTCGGGAAGCATTATTCACTGCCACTTCGGTTCGAAGGGACATTCCTGCAAGGGAAACATTATGAACACGGGGGTTGACGAGAGTAAGCGATGCCAGGTCAGAGACACTCTGCATTTTCAGAAGTCTGACAAGCCCATAAAGAGCCACACCGGCCAAAGCAACTCCCACAACCTTATTCATCGTCCCGGGATTTGTATTGAGCGCACTTATCGCTAATCTTAGCGGATAGTTTGTCGAGAACCTTTTTTACCACGTAGCCGACCCCGGCAGAGGCAGCGGCATAGACCATCACATTTGCTAATGATCCAAACGTGATCGCCATCATCACGGGCTTCACGGAAACAGCTTTCACGATACCGCCAATCATTCCTGAGACGGTCGTTACAGCTCCAGTATCGAGTGAGTTATTCATTAATCTTGCCTTTTGACCAGACAAGATTCGGGAGAAGTGTTGAGAGGGAGTTGACGGTTGTTGACCGTTGTATAGTTAAAACACCAAAGGTGTTTAATTGTAGCCTAATGAGAACAATCTATCAATAAAATAGTGACTAGTAATTTTGCAAGGCTCTTTTCAATTTATCATTTAACTCATCTACTAGAATCTTGGGATATTTAACTATTACGCTATCTGCATAGGAAAGAATTAACCTTTCCAGCTCATAGTTAAGGATAATTTCAAGCGTTACCTCAAGCGTATCATTGTCTATCCATTTTGTTTTTTGAGAGCCCTGCAGCGGCTTAGTTTCCATATATTTTCCGGTCCTGCCTTTAAAGTGCAAAACCACTTTTTCCGGTTCGGCATCAACAGGTTTGGTAACTCCGATAATATCTTCAAAATATTCTTGCCAGTCTATCTTATTGTTTTTCTGGTAATTCCCTTTTGTTTCCTTTATTGAAATGATGCGGTCGATAGCAAGATTCCAGTCGTACTTTTCCTTTTCAGGATTATAGCCAAATAAAAACCACCGATTATTGTACTGCTTCAAAAAGTAGGGATGAATCACAACATCAAAAGGAGCATCATTTTCAAAAGGTTGGTAGCTGATGGTAAGCACCTTTTTATAGAAGATGGCATTATGTAATGGTCCCAGGTGCTCAATTCCTTTTAAATATTGGTTGCTGTCAAACTCCATAATAGTAGCGGATGCCTCATCCGTTGCAATGCCTTGTTGAAGTTTAGGCACAAGTTCGTTCACCCACTCAAATTGTGGCATACCCTTAAACTGTGAAAGTATGTCAACCGCAGCCTTTAATTGATTGATTTCAACTTCATTCAAAGGCATATTGTTGATGGAAAAGGACATGTCAGCATATCGGTAATAAACCTTTTTCCCATCTCGAAGCTTGTCAAGTTCTATGCTCCACCCTTCCTTGCTTTCCATAAAAGCAATATCTTCAAATATCTGCCTCCGGCTTATCCCATTTGATTCAGGGTCTATTTCAAGTAAAACACTTTCACATTCTGCAATCAGGTCATCAATGAAATACCTTCTTCCCGGATTTCTGAAGCAGTTATCCAGTACTTTATAGCGTATAAGGGCATTTTTATTCGTTGCCATATTCTAAACCTTTATGCTGTGCAGCTACACAGCATTCTTGATAGTTCTATTTGCTTTTCAATTAACTGCATGATACAAAGCACAAAGTTAATAGAAAATAATTACTTTTGTGCAGTTACACTGCACAGTTGGAATATTACTTTGCATATTGTTCTTTGAAAGCCTGCTGCACGATATTGATTTGTGCCAACTGGAAGCCACCGCAAGGCGGTTTCAGATCGGTTGGTGTTCCCCGATTTATCGGGGGATGAATGTTTCTTGGTTATTGTTGGCTACACGGTTCTTTGAACTGTAAGCTGATGGTACTGTTGAAATATTATTATTTATATTATTTAGATATAAGTTGAGTTCATAAACAAAGAATAACGCAGCAGGCTTCATTGAACTTTTTATAAAATTATGAAACTGGAACAAGCACATATCGACCAAATCAGAACTGCCTTTGAAAAAATGCAGTCTAGGGAAGATTTGCTTCATGTATTGAATGAAGCGAAACCACTGGTCTATGGAGATAAGGCTGTTCCGTTTGATTTAAAACAACTCACCTGGTATGCCAACCCAAAACTTGGAAGAAAGCGATATGCTGAATTTAAAATAAAGAAAAAATCAGGAGCTGAACGCTGTATACATGCACCCGTAAAAGGACTAAAGTCGCTGCAAAAAACGCTGAGTTTTGTTTTGCAATGCGTTTACGAACCGCACAATGCCGCTATGGGCTTTGTGAGAGACAGGTCAATAGTTGATAATGCCAAATTGCATGTTGGCAGTAAGTATGTGTACAACATCGACCTAAAGGATTTCTTCCCTTCGGTTGATCAGGCAAGAGTTTGGAAATGCTTCCAGCTTAAACCATTTAATCTAAATAAGGCATCTTCTGTTGAGCCACAATATATGAAGTGGGAGGATTTCAAAAAGGAATATTTGAAAACCGATGAACCTGTTACTTTCTTAAAGGGCAAGGGAAGGATGTTTACCAATACACCCTACGGAACCCTTTATGTGGCTAATAATTTCGACAAGGAAAAGGATAAGTACATCTTACTTGGCAGCAGTACATTAAAAACCAAAGCTGGCAAATCGCTGGAAGGCACACTCTGGCTGGTGAATAAAATACCGGATACAAGCCGTTTGGACATTGCCAATATCATTGCATCGTTGTGCTGTACCGAAATGGAGGTAGAACGCAAAAACGAAACTGGCGAATGGGAAAAGGTAAAACGTAATGTACTGCCCCAGGGTGCTCCCACCTCACCGGTAATAACAAACATAGTTTGCCAAAAACTTGATTATTTATTGTCAGGTGTAGCAAAACGTTTTGGCCTAAAATACAGCCGTTATGCCGATGACATCACTTTTAGTTCCATGCACAACGTGTATCAGCCCGAGAGTGAGTTTTTAAAAGAATTACACAGAATAATTGCTGAGCAAAACTTTCACATTAAAGAAAGCAAAACCCGTTTGCAAAAAGATGGCTACCGTAAGGAAGTAACCGGCTTGTTGGTGAATGAAAAAGCCAATGTGCAGCAGCGATACATCAAGCAATTGCGTATGTGGCTTTATTACTGGGAAAGGTATGGTTACGAAAGAGCCTCAAGATTCTTTTTACAGCAATACATTGTCGACAAAGGCCATGTAAGGAATGGCAAGCCAGATATGGCAAATGTTATTTCCGGCAAACTTGATTACCTGATAATGGTGAAGGGAGCGGATAATGAATTGTACCAGAAACTCAAAACCAGATTTGAAAAGCTTACAGGGAAAGTTGCATCTGTATCAAAAAACCTAATTGAAATTGAGGAGGCCGAAATAAGTAATACACCTTTGATGAAGCTATTGCTTGGCCTTACTGAACAACCTATGGTTGTTTCAGAGGAGAAAATTATTGATGTTCCTACTAAGGTTAAAGCTGAAGAAAAACCAATACCTGTGTTTCATAAACCTAAAGAGTTGGTTGCACTTTTGAAAAATTTCTCTGTAAATGATAGTGCTTTAAAATACACAACACATAGTTGGGATGCTGGCCGAGATGCTAACATGTTTAAAGATTTATCTGAATTTCTATCAATTGCAAAATTTCAGTATAGCGAGTTTAGTTATGCCTTAAAGGGGCTTAGTGAAAACCTAAATGGAAAGATTTATAACTTTTTATTCAATAAGGAGATAGCCAAATCCGGATGGGGTGATATAAATCCAAAGAAACGTATTTACTTCGGATGGAGTTCGCCTGAATTACTTGAAGCTTGTAAAAATGATATTTCATTAAACCCTGAAGATTTCATTCTGCCGGAGAAGTTTCAGATTCAGCGGTCTGGGAAAACACTACAAAAGTTTAAACACATAATAGATGTGTTTAAGAATGAGATTGAAGTTAGAGATGAAAATTCCGCTTTGCTAAACCTTATTCTTCAAAAGCATGATAATTATTTAATTAGTTTTTCTGCCCCTAAGGTTTCTAATCTGGAAAACAAAACCTTTTATACTGACATACAATGGCTCGGTAAAGCCCTTGATTTAATTTTTGAAGGAATACAAAAATACCCTCAGCATCCAGTTGTGGAATATGCTGTAACTGAAAATAATAATGACAGATTGGTACTTACCATTCTACATCGTAATTCTTTTAAGAACGGCTTGTCAATTTATGATGATAAGCTAAATCTTAAACGGGGTGACTTTAGCACCATAAAAGATAAGTTACAAAATCTATGTGATTGGTCCATAGAATCTGAATTTGCTGAAGGTGCATACCGCATTAATTATCTCGTATCGGACAATGAAAATCCGGCATATGAAAAAATAATGTCAGCAGAGGGCTTTAAACACATATTAACCTTTTATAAATAGAAGATGAAAATTGCAATAATTGAAGATAGAATAGGTCGTCTTGAACAGTATACTGATTTTGAATTGAAGAAATGTAAATCAGTTACAATAATTACGGGTTTAGAATTTGATAATCTTATAGGTTCTTTAAAGAGTAATGTCACAAAACCACTTGATCAATATGAATGTATTGCCTCTCACCGGTCTGCTTTGTCAAATGAAGTAAGAGATACACTAAAGGAATATTGCAGAATAAAGAGAAAGCCCTTGATTTTCTTTTCTGGTGGTATTACATCAAGTGTTTTGAAAGATTTAGATTTCCCCTTTCTGCATATTAATTCAAAAGAGTTTTATTCTGAGAATCTTAAATTGTTTATTGAAGCTTTTGAAGAAAATAATGCTGTTAATTTATTGGTGCTTCAGTTTGGTAAGAAGTGGAAATTGAGTTTGCTTCTTAACCTGAGGAATAATATTGCCGTGGCTTTAAATAAGGAAGCGTTAAAAGTACAATTCCCGGATTCTGAAATTGATGACAGTGAATTGATTAAAAGGGTGAGAGACTTGCAAATTAATAACGCAATAAAAGCAGATTTAATAAATGAGAAAACGAATGTAATTTTTTCAGGTGATGACTTAACACCGATTTCTTTTGAACAGGTTCAGGATATAAAATACGTAATTGACAGAGTAATAAATGAAATGGCATGAAAAAACTTTTAATACATAGCAATAACACCTCTTTCAACAATACCGAATTATTTCCGTTGGCGGAGCAGTTTGTATTTGATGTAGATTTTGACAAGGATGTTGATTTTTACATAAATGAAAATCTGACTGATGGTGGTCTGAAGCAAAAACTTGAGAAATGTGATATCGTTTTCATTAAAGTATCTCTATCGAAGAACTATTTAGAATACCTTGGTTTGAGATTGGCATATCATATTAGATTGACAAAGAGCTTAGGAACAAAAGCTTATATGCCAATTGTTTTAATTGCTGAAGAAAGTTTTCAATATTTAGGTTTAACGCATCCAGAGCCTTCAATATTTTTTACTAAAGGTGTTTATCTTATAAAGGAGTCGTTGGATGATTATAAAAAAACATTGAAATGGATTAATGATGGAAGAATAAAGCCTTTGGATGATTTTTCTTCATTTGTAAATTCAATAATAATAAATCCGCCTGCAAATTATCTTTCTCATCATTCTATTGCAAATGAATGGAGTATTTTAAGATGGGCAAAAGTGCTTGGTATAGCCACTGAAATAGAAGCTTTAAAAGATGTAAGGATTAATATTGAAAGCTTATTGTATTACAAATTTCTTCAAGCCAAGTATCCGATAGAGGCAGAGCCAGATAGGGCAGCTTTTAATATTATTGGGAAAGGTCGTATTCTTTATATTGATGATGAGTGGAATAAAGGATGGAATGTAGTTTTAGAAAAATTTGTTTCTTCTTGCCCAGATATTGTATTTGAAACATTAAAATATGATTTCAAGGATAAAACACATGAGAAAATTATAAAAGAATGCAAAAGGGAAATTGAAAGTTCAAAACCTGATTTGGTTTTATTGGATTTGCGTTTGTCCGATTCTGATTTTACAAATTCTCACAATTCATCGCTTTTAACCGGATACAAAGTATTGAAAGCAACAAAATTAATCAATCCCGGTATCCAGGTAATAATTTTTACAGCTTCTAACAAAGTATGGAATTTATTAGAGTTGCAAGCTAATGGTGCTGATGGGTTTCTTTTAAAGGAATCTCCAGAATTGACAATAAATAGTTCATATACTTACGAATCTTTAAGTTCCCTAAGTAAGCAAATGACATTTTGTTTGTCAAACGCCTATCTCAAAGAAATATGGAGCTTGTTTGATGAAATCAGGAAAGTATTTTCTAAGAATCCATTGACAACTAAGTACTTTCCAAGGCTCTTAAAGGAACAATTAAATGGTATTAAATATCAAAATCTACTACTCCAGGAGTTAGATGCAATTTTTGAAATACTTAAAACAAATAATGAAAACAGATATGGCATGGCGATGATAATGCTGTATAAAATATTGGAATACCTAAATGAGATTTTTTATCAGAAAGTTGCATGGGATAAGTCGCCAATATTTTATGACAACGTACCCGTGGATTATTTTGATAAAAACTCAAAAGAATGGAAAAAGCCAACAGATCGTTTAGATTATTATAATAAGGAGAAAAGGGCTACAGAACAAATCAGGATAAAACCCGAATGGTTAAAATCCACTTCTAACAAAATCCTAAATCTTGCTGTAAAAAAACTTAACCTTACTGATGATAGTATCTTAATCGATTTGATTTCTCTTTCTGATTACCGTAATGATTTCATCCATTCAGATTCCTCTAAGAGAAGTAAGTTAAAAGTTTTGCAGTCGAAAGAAATTTTGAAATGGTCAACTTCTGTTACAAGTATAATTAAAAATCTGTAAATTCTATGCAACTCACAGCCAAACTCACCCAGCTCCTTCCAATCCAAACCGGTACAGGTAAAAATGGAGAATGGAAAAAACAAGACATCATTGTTGAAACAGATGGTCAATATCCTAAAAAAGTTTGCGTCTCAATTTGGGGAGATAAGATCAATGAAGGTCAATTGCAAATCGGTAACTCATTGCAAATTGATTTTGACATCGAAAGCAGGGAATACAACAGTAAATGGTATACCGATATTAAAGCATGGAAAATAGAAGTAGCAGGTACAAGCACTCAAAACACTCCTGATAATACCGTTAATACGGATGATTTTATTCCAAAAGGTGAAGACGATATATTGCCTTTTTAAAAATATTTTACTGTGCAGTTACACCGCACAATTGAATACAACATTTGCATAGAAATTAAAAGACATGAGCATATTCAATCACTTTAAGCATTTAAACCTAAGTAAGGGCCAGGAAACTGCCTTAACTAAGCTGGAGGCTTTTTTAGCCAGTCCGGTGCAGGTGTTTATGCTGAAAGGATATGCCGGTAGTGGTAAAACAACCATTTTAAAAGGGTTAGTTGAATATCTAAATTCAGTTGAAAAGGATTTTGCCTTGATGGCTCCAACAGGCAGAGCAGCAAAAGTAATTAGAGAAAAAACCGGACAAGAGGCTTTTACTATTCATAAGTCTATTTACAGCTATGAGGATATGGTAGAGATTGAAGAAGGTGATTCTTTCTATTACTATTATAAAATCCGGAATAATGTAGATGTGGCTGGCAAGATATTCATAGTGGATGAAGCCTCCATGCTATCTGATGCCAAAAGCGAAGGAGAGTTTTTTCGTTTTGGTTCAAGCCACTTATTGTCTGATTTGATTACCTACACAAGAGTTGTACAGCCTAATGTAAATTCTAAAATCATCTTCGTTGGTGACCCTTGTCAGTTACCTCCGGTGGGTGATAATAGTTCAAAAGCTTTTGAAGCCAACTATCTTAGAGAGCATTTCAATCTTTCTTCTGAAGAAACCGAAATGAAGGAAGTGAAAAGGCAAGGTGGTGATAGTGGCATATTAAGAGCAGCTGCAAAAATACGCAAGAGTATTTCAGCCCGTTTCTTTAACGACTTCAATTTGCGTTCCAAT
>Ga0247844_1009272_pt1 | contig 10325 bp, 10 predicted proteins | sample LaCtaG_FD_192421 | JGI IMG/M metagenome (GOLD analysis project Ga0247844, IMG submission 192421) | Freshwater microbial communities from meromictic Lake La Cruz, Castile-La Mancha, Spain - LaCruzMarch201714.5m_1 | ecosystem: Environmental > Aquatic > Freshwater > Lake | place: Spain: Castile-La...
GTGGGGCAATAAGTGGTGAGCAAAGTTAATAACAAAAACGGTTAGGTGGGTCAACTAAACGGCGTTGGGTGGGTCAACACATTACCGGTGGTGACACGTCGAGCAAAACCAGATCAGGCGGGGTATCCGAACGGGCGATCCGCAGCGCCTTCGCACCGTTGCTGGCTACCTTTACCTTGTAGGTATCGCCAAGAATATCGCTAAGTAACGACAGATTGTCAGGGATGTCGTCAACCACCAGAATGACTGGCTGTTTATCGGTTTTCATCAGAAACCTCCAGGGGGAAGGCAGTTTTGAAAATACGGTTCACTTTTCGCCTCGTGTGAAATAATCTCGTTCAGTCTGTCCAGGGCATCTTCAAACTGATACTGCTCAATGGAGCGCCCAAAGGCTTGCATGGCGCATCCCAGAGCCAATTCCAGTTCATTTTTCACGGAACGGTAAAATTTCACTGCTCCGGCATCATCTGCTTTCAGCAGGTCGCCCAGCCTGGATATGGATTCATTGATCGTTTGCCTGTCAATGTCTGTCGCCAGCGGCTCTGTCTCTTGCTTAGCCGACCCTGGACTTTTTGGATCACCGGCATCTTCATCCATGCAATCTGGCACTGTAACAACACCGATCGACACCTTAAACCAGAAGGCACTTCCTGTGATTTTTCATAGCTGTTGCCATGTAGTTTTGCAATATGTTAGAACATCTAGGTATTTTTATTGCCGGAGCCTGACGCCGATATATATACTGCATTACTATCACTACTATCAAAGGAAAACATAATGGATATGGTGGAAATTTTCCCCTGGAACCACAATTTTGAAACCGGCATAACTGAAATCGACACCCAGCACAAACGCCTTGTCGAGCTTCTTAATCTGCTTGTCAGTCATCTGACCTTCCAAACGAACGTAGCGGGATTGAACGACATCTTTGAGCAGCTCAAAGAATATACGATCATCCATTTTCAGACTGAAGAGGCTATCTGGCATGAAGCCTTTGCCGATGACACTCTAGTAACAGACCATCAACAAGTCCATACCCATTTTGTGGCAGAAGTGCTGCGCCTAAAGGCGGAGGAAAACGTCAAGCCGTTCGATGATGTTATCGATGATATTGTCGCTTTTCTCACCCACTGGCTTGCACTTCATATTATCGAGGCCGATAAACGCATGGCAAAGACCGTTCTGGCACTGAGGAGCGGTCTTCCTCTTGAAGAGGCCAAGCGGGTAGCTGACGAACAGATGTCCGGTGCGACGCGCGCAATGATAGAGACTGTCATGTCCATGTATGACAAACTCGCCAGCCGTACTGTGCAACTCACCCGTGAAATCAACAGGAGGAAGTCTGCTGAGCAGAAACTTACAACCACCCTGGAAGAACTCAACCGCGCAATAACGCAGGCGGATGCTGCAAATCAGGCAAAATCAGCATTCCTGGCCAATATGAGTCACGAGATTCGCACCCCCATGAACGCCATCACCGGCATGGTTCACCTGATGCGCCGTCAGGGGGTTTCTCATGAGCAGGCAGAACGCCTGGAGAAAATTGAGGATGCTTCCCAGCACCTTTTGACATTGATCAACGATATCCTTGATCTGTCCAAAATCGAATCTGGCAAGCTAGTTCTTGAGTGTATACCATTTAAAATCGCTGATTTAGTCACTGCCGTCGCCTCTATGCTGGCCGAGCGCGCCGAAGCAAAGGGGCTCATCCTGAAGATGGAACTGGATTATATTCCTTTTGAACTAATCGGCGATCCGACCCGGATCAAGCAAGCTTTGATCAATTATGCCACCAACGCAGTCAAATTTACCGACACGGGACGGGTAACATTACGTGTTCGCACTATCTCAGAATCGGATCATGAGGCGCTGCTTCGCTTTGAGGTAGAAGATACCGGTATCGGTATTGAGCCTGAGGTTGTACCGAGGTTGTTCACAAGTTTTGAGCAGGCAGATAGCACGATAACACGTAAATACGGCGGAACCGGACTCGGCCTTACTATCACGCGTAAACTTATCCAGCTGATGGATGGTGAATCAGGAGTGACGAGCACTCATGGAGTTGGCAGTGTATTCTGGTTTACGATTAAGTTAAAAAAGGGGATTCAAGTGGAAGCAAACAAGGCTGCTTCGGAAACTGAATCTGCTGAAACTGTCCTCATGCGTGATTTCAGTGGGATTGAAATTCTTCTTGCTGAAGATGATGAGATCAATCGTGATATTGCAACAGACTTAATCAGTGATGTGGGGCTGTGTATTGATACTGCCGAAGACGGAATAATTGCATTAGAATATGCCCGGAGAAAAAAATACCGAATGATTTTGATGGATATGCAAATGCCCAACATGGACGGGCTTGAAGCAACGCGAAATATCCGAAAACTACCCGGTTACCAGGATATTCCGATCATAGCTATGACTGCAAATGCATATGCAGAAGACAAGGCGTTATGCCTTGAAGCTGGAATGAATGCTGTCGTTGTAAAACCGGTTGATCCGGAATTGCTCTATGAAGCAATGGTGCGATGGCTGTTGTAGCGATATTGTTTTACTATCCTGGCCTGACGAAAATTCAGCATTTCCCTGCTAAATGGGCATCAGAGTCAAAAGGCTTGTCGAATATGACCCTACTCTTTAATTTCCTGCCCAGAACTCACAAAAGAGATTCCTTGCCCTGATGTTGCTCCAATCATTACACTTTCTATTATCGGTGCATTTATAGCTGTGTCGCTACTCCAGCGAACGATAAAGTTGGCTCCGAAGCGGCGGGGGCTTTTCCCCGCTGACCGGTGCTGTCGTTGGTTGAATATTCGGTTTTTCCGCTGTTTGGGATAACAAAAGGCACATGTCAACTCTATTTATTGTCTGAAGTTGATACGCGCCCCCTGTGTTTCGCTTGTTTCATTTCTCTTGACGATTAAACTGCAACCTCAAGCATGAATCCGTCGTAATGCAATCTGGGCGCTTTGTTTTTGCCATGTTTTTCCATTTCAATTAGATCCATCTCCAGAAGTATTTTCACATCTTCAGATATGTTTTTCATGTCGCGGTGCGTGATAGCAGCCAGCTCTTTAATAGATTCTGGTTGGTTTTCACGAATGACTTTAAGGAGGGCAAAACGCTGTGGAGTCATAGCCTTGCGGAATGCCTCAAAGCTTGTGAAGGTGTATTGTGGCTCTTCCGGTTTGACTTTTTCCCCTTTGATTGCTGCATCACAAATTGCAGCAAATTCATCCATTGTTTTTTCATGTGATTTGATTGTTATAGTTTTAAAGGTTGCTTTCATTGTCGTCTCCTTCGAGGTAACGGATAACATCAGCGTTGAAGTCTACTACAAGCTGCGCCATGCTGATAAAGGCATATGGTTTTTCAACGCCTGCAAAGTGCCGATGGTCTCCTTTGCCGCGTTCGTTGTCGTACCCTATAACTCTGACACCGTTTACAATGTAGACGGCTGAGTATTTAAGCCCGTGCGGTGTTTGTTCGGTTATGGGCACGATCCAAGCTTTCAGCTCCGTGATGTGGCCGACTTCATTCCGCTCTTTTCGGTGTGCAAGTAACTTTGCTTTCATAGTTGGCATATTAGACCAATTCATTCATGGCGTCAAGATGTTGGTTGGTGCAAAAAACCAATTAACACAAAAAAACACTCTCCAGGCGGTTTTCAATCTCATTCTCTCCCTCTACTCCTCGTTTTTCTTTTACCGTCCTCGCCACCGCCGCAACGAAATGTCACTACTCCAGATTTTTCAGCTTTTTTATGCCTTTGGTACTGGGTAGGAGGGGAACCTTGCGGCTCCCGCCCCCCTCAAAACTGTGCGTGAAAGTTTCCCGTACGCTCTGCGGCCCGCGGCAGCGACCATTTGTATCTGACCGCCAACAGTCGCAGGATGATTACGGTTGAGGCCGAAAGCAGTGCTGTCAAGGCTGATGGCGTTGCAGTCAATTGCAGCAAGTAAAGCAAGGCTCCCCCGGCCAGACAGGCAGAAGCATAGACCTCCCTCTGCAAAACCATTGGCACTTTGGCTGACAGCAGGTCACGGAGCATTCCTCCAGCAGTAGCAGTCATCACTCCCATCATAACAGCGCCGAAAAAACCTAACCTGAATTCAATGGCCTTGTAGGTACCGATCACCACAAAAGTGCCCAGTCCGACAGCGTCAAAGTAGATCAATGGATGGGTGAGGAACTCCAGACGGCGGTGAAAGATAAATACCAATAGGGAAACTGCGACCGAAAGATAGAGGTAAGTCTCGTCCTTGAGTATAAAAGGCGGACTGTCGCCCAGCAATAGATCACGCAACGTGCCGCCGCCGGTAGCGGTAACAAGGCCCAGTACCAACACGCCAAAGACATCCATCTTCTGGCGAATTCCGGCTAAAGCCCCGGAAGCAGCAAAAGCAGCAGTTCCCAACAGATCAAAGGCGTAAAGCAGAGTCATTTATATGCACTCCGTTGATAGTTTATGTTTCAAAAGGAGTATAAGTAGTTCATCGAAGAAATCTTCTAAACCACCTTTCGATATTGTTTTCATAAGTAACGCTACTGCCTCTGTAGAGATTAGCCCAACGGTTTGGGAGAACACCGGCGGTTTTAGGCCGGTGCTTCTGCCTGGTTGAACCCTTCTTTACTTGGTTTGGGCTCTCCGCCCGTATACCCTTTTATTCCGACCAAAGTGCCGTGATTCTTCATGTATGCAGCGTTTAATCATACCTATTTCCGAAATGGTTCTGCGCCCGTACTACAAATTCCGCTTTCTGGCTATTCGGTAAATCCGACCAAGGAAACTGATGTGATGGCGACCGGTGTTCCGCTGTGCTTCCGACCCGCGTTCCGGCGAAAGCGACCAAGGATGTTGTAGTCACAAGGTAGATTTCTATTTTAAGGTTTTGGACTTTTCTAAAAACTGCTCCAGTTTTGTCAAACACTCTGCCATATTTCTCCTTCCAAATCCAATGCGGAAATAATCGTACTCTTTGTTGTAAAGTGTCCCCGGAAGCAGTAAGACCCCAGAGTGTCGCACCAACTCATCACAGAATTGTTCAACCGAACTTCCCAAATAACGTGGAAATGCAATTGGTCCTGCCTTCGGCTCTTTCCACTCAAAAAGCTCTTGATGTTGGGAGAAGAACGACGTGAGCAACGCTACGTTATGCCGAATTATTTCCAAATTCCGCTCAATAATCGAATGACGATGGCGTAAAGCGAGCGTCGCAAGATACTCACTTGGAGCGCTATTGCAAATCGTTGTGTAGTCTTTAAACGCAGCAAGTGCGTCAAACAGTTCTTTATTACGAGTCGCTACCCAGCCGATACGCAGACCCGCAAGCCCGTAGCTTTTGGACATTACTCCGAGCGAGATTCCTCGTTCGTTAATGTCCGCAAACGCCGGCAAACATTCAGTAGGGTCGCATTCCAGCCCTCGATATACCTCGTCAGAAAAAACTATAAAGCCTCTTTTATCCGAAAGGCTGGATAATTCATGAAGGAAATCAGGGTTGGGTAGATACCCTGTTGGATTGTGCGGAAAGTTGACGACAACAACTTTTGTTCTATCGGTCACATTTTCTTTAAGGAATTGTAAGTCTAATTCCCAGGCACAATTGGGATTGCCTTTCCATTCTGTTACTTCTGCACTAATACTTCGAGCCACATCCCCGAGAGACTGATAGTACGGAGTATGTACGATTATGTGGTCACCTGGTGCAAGGACAACGTTCATAAAGTTGAATATCGCCTCTTCGGCACCGGAGTGGACAAGAACCTGTCCTGATGAAATATTTTGATAAAGAGAGGCTATTTGTGCTCGAAGTTCGGGACTGCCAAGCGATTCAGTATATCCGAGCCAGAGAGAGGATAATTCCTCATGGGCGTTTTGTTCAAACGTAAGCAAGTCTCCCACGGAGAGACTCTCGCAGTCTGAGCAACAAAGAAGGTGTGGTGCTGTAAACTCGTATTGCGCAAAATACCGCTCAAGACGAAAGGGTTTTAGTTTCATTTGATGGCTCCCAGGTTTCCAGATACAGGTACAGGATGATCAAAACTACTGCCGAATTTAGGTTCATATCTTTCGAGGGCACCTTGTTGGGTCTTTCATTCTTACTCATTAAGTAACAAATACCACATGTCCTTTTGCACCCATGTTAGTTGGGTGGCAATGCCCCGATGGAGCGAAGAATAGCTCGCGAAATAGCCTCTCTCTTCTGAAGGTCAGCCGTTCTATTTGGTGTATCGATGTTCAATGCAAAGAATACTGGACCTGTCGGCCATTCAACCCATCCTACCCACCAACCCATTCGACCTTCCCAGCCGGTTTTGGCGCGTAGTATCCAGTCACGACCAGCCTCTACAACAATAATGTCCTTAACTAAACGCTGATGCTCAACCCGAAATGGTAGATTATTTTGATAGAGGCGCCGTAGGAAAAAAATCTGCTCATGTGCGGAGATTCTGAGCTTGCCATCTAGCCAGTAGCCATCCACTCCGCCTGAGGGGTCAGCATTTCCATAGCTTATTTTGTTAAGGTAGTCTTGTGCTCTGTTTTCTCCAATATTCTTTGCTATCATCTGATAGACCCAAACGACGGAGTTTCGCATTGATGAACGTAAATTCTGGTCTCGATTCCAAGTCTCATAACTGTTTTTGGTGCCATCCCAGCGAAAAATCTGAAACTCGTCGCGGACAATGCCTGCGTCGAGCGCAAAGAGAGTATGGGGAATTTTAAATGTCGAAGCAGGCAAGTAGCGTTTCTGCGCCCGCGGTTCATCATAAACCCATGTGAGTTTAGACCCTGCGCGCTCATCTACTACAACTATCGTACCCTTGGCGGTGTACTCCTTGAAAAACTTTTGCCAATCAGAGCGTTCTTGCGTTATTTCTTCTGCACAACAAAGATATGCAAGAGCAAATATTGTGAAGATAATGGTGAAGATTAGGGTTTTCATTGGCTTTCCTTTGAAGCTCACAACTTGATATCGACCGATTAGCCCGGTGTGTCCCCGATTCAGAAGGTCGACAACCTGCCGTGAAACATAATGCTAAACTGTTTCAAGGCTAACTTTATGTCTCTGATATATGATAGGCATTGTCCCTTTTTTCGCAAAGTTCTTCAAGGCCAGATATAGCAACTTGAACATTGCTTCGTCACTGGGAAAGTGACCACGATTCTTGGTGACCTTACGAAGTGTCATAGTATACATTTTCTTTTTAATTATATACTTTGCCTGGTGCAAAATGCAGAGGTTCCAACAGTCAACTGCTGTAAAGGCTCTTCTGTTCACTTTTTTACGGGTTTGCCAATGGAGAGGCGATAACATGGACAATGACAAAAAGGATAGTAAGTTTCTGAAAAGCCTTACACTGTTATATGTGGAGGATGAGGCTGATGCTCGTGAACAGCTAGGTCAGTTCCTGCAGCATTTGGTCGGTAAGTTGGTAATCGCAAAAGACGGTGAAGAAGGACTAGACGCCTTTCATAAGTACAACCCTGACATCATTATCACAGACATTCGTATGCCTACCAAGGACGGCTTGGTTATGGCCAGCGAGATTCGCAGTTACAACAGCTCAGTACCAATAATCGTCCTTACCGGCTTTGTTGAGACCGATTACATGATGAAAGCCATTGATATCGGTGTGGTTAAGTATGTAAAAAAACCTATTGACGCTATTTCTTTCCAGAAAATACTATTGGAAATAGCTCAACGCCTGCGCACTAAATACAATAAAGTCATGGAAAAGAAAAAACATCTATTACCAACTCTGGAAGAGGTCTCTCAAACTTCGATTGATTTCTATGCAAAAAATCAGGCAAATACAATGCTGATAATGAATGATTTCCTGCTCAAGTATTTGAACACATTATATGCCGAGTTTAACGGTGATATAATTCTTGCAATTATTCTGGGAGAACTTGCCCACCAGAACATTTCACTGATTTTTCATAATGAGAAGATTACACCAGAGTTTGCCTACAAAAATCTGGACATAACTTCTTTAAGAGATATTTTATTGCCAAGCAACCCATTTGCCATAAGCGAAGCAACCGGAATCCCCCGGGAAACGGTAAGACGTAAATTTACGGAACTTGTCAGCCTTGGTTGGGTAAAGTCAGTCAATAATCGCGGCTACGTAATAACCCCAATGGTACCGAAACGGTTTTCTTTCGATTTCAATTTGAGGATCTTCCATGAGGCACGTAACCTCTATTCTCATTTGCAAACAATGTTGAACGACGTAAACACTGCTGATGCTAAAAATTCAAAATCATCTGGACGTTAACCAAAAGACCAGTTTGCTCTCCCCTACTCTCCATTACGCTGGATAATGCTTGATCCAATCGTTACGGCTAAATATTCACATCAGATATTCCCCATTTTGGGTAGTAAGCCCGATGACAAATCTCCTTTATAGTTATATGTGTACCCGAAGATCCGAACAATTACCAAATCAAGGCGCTGATTGCCGTGCCAATTGTTAGACGATACCTTCGTCGAGAATATCTACCGCTCAGCTTCACTTCACGATATCGGGAAAGTCGGCATTTCGGATAATATCCTCCTGAAACCGGACAAGCTGACAGCGGAGGAATTCGAAATGATGAAAACCCACCCGGTGATAGGTTCAAGTACCCTGCAGACCGCACACGATCAATATCCCCGTAACGCATTTCTCAACATGGGGATCGACATTGCACACTCTCACCACGAGAAATGGAATGGCAGCGGTTATCCTGACGGATTATCAGGCGAAAACATCCCGCTCCCCGCAAGGATCATGGCTGTGGCGGATGTCTATGATGCCTTGAGATCAGTACGTCCATACAAGCCGCCCTTCAGTCACGAGAAGAGCTGCGGGATAATTATTGAAGGTGCAGGTAGCCACTTTGACCCGGCGATAATTGAAGCCTTTTCAGCTATGGAGCATGAGTTTGCAAGGATTCGCGAGGAAATGGACGATAGATAAAGCTGAAAGTGGATGGCAATGGGGCATTACTGGATAGTGAACGTTTTTGCCGTGTTTTTGCCGTTGACAGCAGCCTTTTAATGTGCATTTTTTGCCTAAATCGCCATGGGGATTTCAGCTTCACTCTACCCATCGTTAATAATAGATGGCGATACCAGACCAACAGCAGCTTCTAAAACTTATTAATTACACTTAGTTACACCAGAAGAAGAAAATGGAGGATTATCATGCCGGCTATTGAATGGAATGAACGGTTTGCAGTTGGTGTTGAGGAATTTGACAATCAACATAAGCACCTGTTTGAGCTACTAAACAAATTATATGATTTTTACACCTTCGGTGCAGCGAAAGAAGAAATTGGGATTATCCTCGATGATTTGGCGGATTATACAACGCATCATTTTTCCTCCGAAGAAGCCTGGATGCGGGACAATTATTATCCGAATCTGGACGAGCAGCGCGATGAGCATGCACTGTTTGTAAAAAGGGTCACTGAACTGCTGCAGGATTACCACAACGGCAAAACCGACCTGATCCCAGATATATTGGCACTGGTAAATAGTTGGTTGACAAAACATATTCTGGATTCTGATGCAGATTATGGCCGTTATTATGCTTCTCTGGACAATGAAGGGCAAAAAAGTGGCAAGTCAGATTTTTATACAGCTATTGGAAAATTCATCCAGAAACTCAATTTACCCTTCCATTTCCACATCTCAACACTATTGATGTCGCTGCTTCTAACGGTCGTCGGTCTTATCGGCGGATTCGGTTACAAAATGTCGAGCGACATACTTAGGGTTACAGCAACAGATCTGACAAATCGCATCAGTCGTGAGACTCTGGGCGAGTTGCAAGCTACAATGGCACCAGCAGAAATGGCGGTCAATCTGCTCAGCCACAGCCCATTAACAGACTTCAAAACTGAGAAGGAACGCATGCAGCAAATCCGCTTGATGCGGGAAGTTCTTAATAATTCAGCCACTTTGTCCTCCGTCTATTTTGGCTATGCCACTGGTGATTTTTTCTTTGTCCGACGAATACATGATAATGCCGAGCGTCAGATGTTCAAAGCACCGGAGGGCACCGGCTATATAGTACAAAGTATTGAGCGGGGCACAAGCCCTTCCGCCGAGTCACGTGGCCACTATATCTTCCTTGACGCTTCACTCGGAGTTCTTCGAGACGATGATCGCCCCGACTATCCTGCCAGTTACGATCCACGCAGCAGAGGATGGTATAAAGACGCCATGGCCGCCAGTCGGCAGATCAAGACGCCACCATATCTGTTCTTCTCAAACAGGAAGGTTGGCACCACTATGGCAACCAAGGGGCACAATGGCCAAACTGTCGTTGGAGCT
>Ga0247844_1009274_pt1 | contig 10322 bp, 10 predicted proteins | sample LaCtaG_FD_192421 | JGI IMG/M metagenome (GOLD analysis project Ga0247844, IMG submission 192421) | Freshwater microbial communities from meromictic Lake La Cruz, Castile-La Mancha, Spain - LaCruzMarch201714.5m_1 | ecosystem: Environmental > Aquatic > Freshwater > Lake | place: Spain: Castile-La...
ACCGAAGTGGCGGCTGCAGCCGTGGCCCGCAAGGCCCCCATTTCCATCATTGCCGCAGGCTTCGTCGATCCGGTGTTTTTCATGGCTGCAGGTGCAAAAACCGAGTTGGCGACCGAAAAAGAAGGCTACCCCGGCGTGGTCAAGTCCTTCAAGGGCAAGAAAATTGGTGTGACCCAGCGTGGCTCGGGCGCCGAATTCCAAGTCATCGACATGCTGGCAGATGTGGGCCTGACTGCGAACGACGTGACCTTTGTGGCCGTGGGTGCGCCCGACACGGCATTTCCTGCGCTCACACGCGGTCAAGTGGATCTGATCATGACCTTCCCGCCCACCGATGGCATGTGCGAAGTGCTCAAGGCCTGCCGCTTGGTGGTAGACCCCCGCAAAGGCCAGGGCCCCAAGAGCATGCTGGCGACCCGGGGAGGCGCTGGCACCATGGCAGTGAAGACCGAATGGGCAGCGGCCAATCCGCAAACGGTGGCCGGTATCCGCAGGATGCTGGATTTGTCGGATGCTTTCATCGCCAACCCGGCCAACTTCGGCAAGACACTGGAGATCCTGCGCAAGACCTTTGCCCTGCAATTGCCCAACGCAGACCAGATCGCTGAGGTGAGCTTGCGCAACTCCATCGGCAACTTCAAGGCCCGTGGCACCGTGCCTGCCATGCAGGCGGTGGCCAATGCCATGACCGAAAACAAGCTGTTGCCCGGCAGAGTAGACATGGCCCCCGCAGTCTTGCCTTGAACTTCGGACATTGCGGTATTTCCAGGAACTCTTCATGATCGACGCACAGCGCATCGACCTGAGCTTTGACGGCACCAATCTGGTGTTGCAGGGTGTGGACCTGCACGTCAAGGCAGGGGAGTTTGTCGCGCTTGCGGGCCCGAGTGGCTGCGGCAAAACCACCTTGCTCAACCTGTGCGCGGGACTGGTGGATTTGCCTGCAGGTCAGCGGCTGTTGGTGGCCGGCGAACAGCCTGCGCTCGGCAGCCATGAGGTGGCTTACATGTTGGCGCGCGACAGCCTGTTTCCCTGGCTCAATGCGCTGGACAACGCCGCATTCGGCCTGAAGGTGCGGGGTGTGCCCATCGCAGAGGCCCGGGAAAGGGCCGCAGTGATGCTCAAGCAAGTCGGACTTGGCGGGTCTGAATACCGACTGCCCAAGGCCTTGTCGCAAGGCATGCGCCAGCGCGTGGCACTGGCCCGCACTTTTGCCATGCCCTCGCCATTGCTGCTGATGGATGAGCCCTTTGGGGCACTGGACGCGCAAACCAAGCTGCAGCTGCAAGACCTGCTGCTGCAGCTGTGCCAGGACGGCAACCGCACGGTGCTGTTCGTGACGCACGACTTGTCTGAAGCCGTGGCCCTGGCCGACCGGGTGATGGTGATGTCCTCCAGGCCCGGCCGCATCGTGGCCGATGTGCAGGTGCCGCTGGCGCGTCCGCGCTCCATTCGTGAGCTGCAAACCAGCGATGACTTCCGCCACACCTACACCCAGGTGTGGAAACATCTCGAAGAAGGTTGGGTGCACCATGAAGGCTGAAACACTTCGCACGCTGGCGCAGCATGCCCTGTTTGTCTGCGTGTTTCTGGGTCTGTGGGAGTGGGGTGCCCGAGCCGGTTGGGTGGATCCGAGTTTCATGGGCAGCCCGCTCGGCATCATCCAGTTCACGCTTGAAAACTTTGCCAACGCCCGCTTGTGGGGTGATCTGGGCTGGACTTTGACGGCCGTTTTCGCGTCCTTCGTCATTGGCTCGGTCGCCGCCATGGCCACCGGCTTGGCCTTTGTCACCTGGCCCCGGTTCGAGGCTTTTTGTGACCCCTACATCTCGGCCTTCAACGTGCTGCCGCGAATTGCTTTGGTGCCGCTGTTCATTCTGTGGTTTGGTTTGGGCATCGGCTCCAAGATCGTTCTGGGGGTGTCGCTGACTTTCTTCATCGTGCTGTCCAGCACGGTGGCCGGTATTCGGGGCGTCAGCCAAGACCATGTGACGCTTACACGCACGCTGGGTGCCAGCAGCCGACAGATGTTTTTCTCGGTCACATTGCCGGGGGCTGTGCCAGTGCTGTTCTCAGGATTGCGCCTCGGTGTGATCTACGCCTTGCTGGGCGTGGTGGGTGCCGAAGTCATTGCCTCCGAGCGTGGCCTTGGGCAACAACTCGCTTATCTGGGATCCACATTCAACGTCAACGGCGTGTGGTCGCTGCTGTTTGATCTGGCGCTCATCGGGGTGCTGATCATGAAGCTCATGAACTGGATCGAACGCCGTCTGCTGCACTGGCAATGAAGCCAACGTGCAAAAACACATCAAGGAGAACAAACAATGAAATTCCGTCACATCCAGGTGGACCCGATGACGCCCACCATCGGCGGCATGATCAGCGGCGTTGACCTGAACACCACCCGCTCCGAAGACGTTTACGAAGAGATCAAGCAAGCGCTTTGGTTGCACGGCGTGGTGTTTTTCCGCAAGCAGGCTTTGAAGCCCGAGGCCTACATTCGCCTGGGGGCCAATTTTGGTGAGATGGAACAGCACGAGTTCTTCCCACACATCGAAGGTCACCCGCAAATCCAGTTGATCTCGAACCAGGGCCATGAAGCGCCCGAAACCGACCGCTGGCACACCGACGTGACCTTCCGCAAGAAGCCCAACATGGTCTCCATCTTGCGCATCACCGACCTGCCCCCGTCGGGGGGCGACACGATGTGGATGCACGGGGGCGCTGCGTATGAAGCGCTCAACCCCGGCATGCAGCAAATGCTCGAGGGCCTGCAGGCCGACCATGATTTGCCTTGGCACTTTCGCCGCATCAATGCCAACGAACGCCTGGCCCAACGGGCCTCTGCCAAGAGCGGCATGATGGTGCAAGCCAGTGCACAAGAGTGCAAGATGATCGAGAACACGCCCACGGTGACGCACCCGGCGGTGATCACACACCCCTACAACGGCCGCAAGATTTTGTTCGTCAACTCGATCTGGACCAAGCGTTTGCTGGGCATGCACATGGACCTGTCTGAGGCCGTGCTGAACATGCTGTACGAGTGGGTCAAAAAGCCCGAGTTCATGGTGCGCTTCCGTTGGGAAAAAGACTCGCTGGCCATGTGGGACAACTGCGCCACGCAGCATTACGCCGTGTTCGACTACGCGCCGCACTACCGCGCAGGCCAGCGCATGACCTGCGGCAGCTTTGTGCCCACGCTCAACCACGGTGCCGCCGCCCCGGCAGGGCAGCCTTCGGTGATGCGCCAGCTGCTCGACACCACCCGCATGCAGGCGGCCAGCCCGCGTGAGCAGCAGGCGGTCGAAGCGATTTTCAGCGCCCTCGAAAGCGTGGACCTGAACGCGGTGGCCAATGCGGCCCAGCGCCGTTGAACCCCCGCTGAACCCGGAATGCAAGCCCTCATGAGTTCCAGCAACCCCATCGACTTGGCCGACCACGACCTGGCCGCCTTGCAGGAGGCCCGTGACTTGCTGGGCCGCGCCCGGCAAGCCGCTGCCACGCTGGTGCTGTGGACGCCCGAAGAAGCCAGGCGTGTGGCCAAAGAAGTGGCCGCGGCCTTGTGGCCACGCGCCGAGTTTTATGCCGAGTGGGCCGTGCGCGAAAGCCGCATCGGCAAAGTGGCTGACAAAATCGCCAAGAACCAGATTGCTTGCACACTCACGCCCACGGCTTGGGACAACGTGGCCCTTGGCGGTGTGCGCCGCAACGATGCGCTGCGCATCGTCGAGATCGGTCGCCCTGCCGGTGTGGTGGTGGGTTTGTCCAACTCCACCTCGCCGGTGGCCACCATCATGTTCAAGGCCATCATGTGCCTGATGACGCGCAACGCGCTGGTCATCTCGCCGCACCCGGTGGCGCAGGGCTGCTGCACCGCAGTGACCCATGAGTTGCAAGCGGCCATTGAAAAAGCTGGTGGTCCGGCCCATGCGCTGCAAATCTTGACGCGCCCCACGGTCGAGGCCACTGGCGCGCTGATGCGCGACAGCCGCACCGACGTGATCTTGGCCACAGGTGGTACGCCCATGGTGCGCGCCGCTTACGGCTCGGGCAACCCCGCCATTGGCGTGGGCTCGGGCAATGTGCCGATTTATGTGGACGCCAGCGCCGACATCGAAGCTGCTTCGCAAACGATTGTGGCCGCCAAAAATTTCGACCACGGCAGTCCTTGCTCGGCCCCTTCAGTGCTGATGCTGCACGCCAGCATTGCCGCGCAGATGCAGCAAGCATTGGCCCGCCAGGGTGCGCATGTGTGCACCGACGCAGAAGCACTGCAAATCCAGAATTACGCCTTTCCCGGTGGCAAGTTCAACGGCAAAGTGGTGGGTCGCCCGGCACACGAAATCGCCCAGGCCGCAGGCGTGCAAGTGCCCGTCGACTGCCAAGCGTTGGTGTGCCCCATCGCCCAGCCGCAAGCGGGCCATGTGCTGCTGAAAGAAAAACTCTCGCCCATCTTGGGCTGCGTGGTGGTGGCGGGCATGGACCAGGCCATTGAGGTGGCGCGCCTGATGCTTCAGCACAGTGGTGCAGGCCACACCTCGGGCATCCACACCACCAATGCCGAACAGGCCGTGGTCTGGGGTGCAGCGCTTGACTATTACCGCGTGGTCGTGAACGGATCCACGGTGCACGACAGCACAGGGGCCAACACCGGCTTGCCCTACACCTTCACCATCGGTACCGGTTACGCGGGCAAAAGCTCGGTGGACTGCAACGTTGGCCCCGAGCTGCTGGTCAACTGGAAACGCGTGGCCTTTCCGCTGCCGGGCGGCTGGGCCGGGGCCATGGCTTCGGGCGCGGCTTTGCCAGCGGCACCGGGCCAGCTGTCCACCCTCACGCCTGAACTTCAGGCCACCGTCCTGCGCATCGTGCAGGAAGAACTCGAACACCTTCGCTGAAAGCCCGTTATGTCCACTTTGCGCAGTTACATTTTTCTGGACCGCTTGCAGCCACAGCTGATGTGTTTGCTCGGCTCTACCGCCCGTGGTTTTTTGCCACGCCACAACGACGCGGCCATGGTCATCGAAGTGGCTCCCGGCATGGACATCGAGTGGCTGACCGACATCGCACTCAAGTACGACGATGTCAAGCCCGGCAACCTGGTGGTCGAGCGGCAGTTCGGCTATCTGGAGTTTCACGGCCAGTCTTCCTCGTCGGTCAAGTCGGCGGGTGCGGCTGTGTTGGATGCCATGGGCGTGAGCGAGAAAAGCGTGATCAAGCCCGAAATTCTGGCCTCCAAGGTCATTGACCGGGTCGACGGTTACCACGCCTTTTTGATCAACCGCAGTAAGGCTGGCAGCATGCTCTTGCCCGGCGAATCGCTCTACATCATGGAGATGACCACGTCTTCTTATGCGCTGCTGGTGGCCAACGAGGCTGAGAAAGCGGCGAACGTCAAATTGGTGGATTGCCGTTTCATGGGCCCTGCCGGGCGGCTGTACCTGTCGGGCACACCGTCAGATGTCCGAACTGCCGCCGAGGTGGCAGAGGCCGTGATCCGGAATGCCGGAGGTGCTGCATGAGCGCAGACGCTTTGCGCGAACAAATTCGGGCGCAGGTGCGCACCGCATTGGGCGCCAGCAAAGCCACCGGTGGGGATGCATCGGCGGCCTCGGTGACCGCGCTGATGCAGCGCTTTGAAGCCGGTTATGCCGCTGTGAATGCCGAGGCGATCGTCGCCTGCTTTGCCCCCGATGTGGTGTGGACTTTGCCCGACTCGCGTGTGCTCCATGGCCGCGCAGCGTGCCTGGCGTTTTTGAAAGAACGCTTTGCCAGCCCCACAGGCCCCAAGTTCTCGGATTCGCACTTGAATGTGCTGGGCCAGACGGTGGTGCAAAACTACAAGGTGAGCGTGCCCATGCCCGGCGGCCAATCGGTCACGCTGGACGGCACCGATGTGTACCAAATTCGCGATGGCCTGATCGCCCGCAAAGACGCTTATTGGAAACAGATCGGCGCGCCCAAGCCTGCGGCTGCGGCACCGGCTGCTGCGCCAGCGACTGGGCCTCAGGGCGTGGTGGTGCCCTTGCGCGTAGGCACCGGTGCCCACGCGCAAGCTTTGACAGAACTCTTCAAACGCCTGGCCGCCAGCCCAGCACTGCTGCAAGCGGCGCAATCGGGTTTGCTGCGTTTTGACATGCGTGTAGACGAGGCTGCAGTCAAGGCGGTGGCCGCTGCTGCACCTGCTGCACCCGTGACGTCGGCCATGGCCGCCACCACCGCCACCGATCCGGCAGCTTGCTGCTCATCGTGCAAGGCAGGCAAGGCCTGCGAGTGCAAGGGCGACACCTGCGAGCTGCACGATCACTCAGCCGAAGACATACCCGAGCTCAAGGGTGTGATCGGTGAGAAGTTGCTGAAAACCCTGCCGCCGAGCGTGAAAACCGTTCGGATGCATCCCAAGGCGGTGATGACCCCCTTGGGCAAAGAAGCCCTGCGCAAGCGCGGCATCACCATTGAACGAGGAACCAAGCCATGAAAACAGGAACCGTGATCGGCCGCATCGTGGCCAGCAAACGCCTGCCCGAGTTGCCCGCTGGGGCATTGCTGGAGGTGCAACTGGACTACCCCAAAGACGTGGTGGTCTGCTACGACCCCATGGGCTGTGGCATTGGCGAGCGCGTGATGATCACCATCGGCGCACCTGCTGCTTGGTGGTTTGCCCCGGCCCACCCGCGTGTGGTGGCCGATGCGCTCATCATCGCCTCGCTCGACAACTACGACACCCCAACGCCGATGCGTTGACCTCATGACGGCCGATGCGTTGAGATTTTTCCCTCACCCTTTCCGTCGACCCCTTTCCTCAACCCCTTTCTTCAACCCTTTCTTTTTTTAACCCCTCAAGGAGACTCACATGTCACAAGCCATCGGAATGATCGAAACCAAAGGTTATGTTGCTGCTTTCGCTGCCGCTGACGCCATGGTCAAAGCCGCCAACGTCAACATCGTTGGCAAAAAAGAAGTCGGTGGCGGTCTCGTTGCCATCATCGTTTCGGGCGACGTGGGTGCCGTCAAGGCCGCCACCGAAGCCGGTGCAGAAGCCGCAGGCGCGATCGGTGAAGTGGTGTCTTGCCACGTCATCCCACGTCCACACGCTGACGTGACCAAAGCCTTTGACGGCAACTGATCGCCAGCTGCCTAAATAAGGAGGCCGCATGGCCACAACTAAAAAAGCCACCGAGCCCGGCAAACAGCCTGCCAAGCCGGCCGCTGAGCTTCGGGTTTACCTGACGCTCACCGACCTGCAGCCCCAGTTCTCCTCGTGGATGAGTTCGCCCTTGGGCGCACGCGGCTACGTGGCGATGCAAGGCACCCACGCGCTGCTGGTCGAGATCGCCCCCGGGCTGTCCATCCAGCGCGTGATCGATCTGGCCCTGAAGGCCGAGCCCACACTGGAGCCTGGCATTCTGGCGGTCGAGCGGCAGTTCGGTGTGCTGGAGTTGCACAGCAACGACGGCGCGGCGCTCCAGCGTGCAGGCCAGGTCATTTTGGACTGGATGGGTGCCAAGGCCGAAGACCAGTTGCGCCCGCACTTGCTGTACAGCGACATTCTGGAAAACGTGACCGATCAGCACGCCGTGTTGATGAACCGAACACGCCAAGCCAGCATGGTGCTGCCCGGCGACCACATGCTGCTGATGGAGGTGGCCCCAGCCCTGTTTGGTGCCCGCATGGCCAACGAAGCCGAAAAAGTCGCCCCTGACCTGACCCTGGTCGAGTGCAGCATGATCGGTGCCAGTGGCCGCATGTACCTGACAGGCAGCATGGCCTCGCTCGAAAAAGCCAAGGCTCATGTGGAGCAACTGCTCGCGGAGATTCCGGGCAGGGGCTGATGCTCGCTGGCTCGGTTTAAAAACCTGGCAAGCCAGGGCTTTGTGGCCCGAAGCTTGTCAGATTTTTTTGTGCCCCTTGCTGGCGACAGGTGCGCGACACCCGGCGCATCGACCACCAACGACAATCCGCATGCCCGTTCTGTTGGTGAATGCGGCGATTGGATACAAGGGATCAACGCAAACATGCAAACCATGGACATCGGCCTTGTTGGCTTGGGCGTGATGGGGGAAAACCTCGCCCTGAATCTGGAGCGCAACGGGTTTTCGGTCAGCGGGTTTGACTTGGACGCTGCCCGCCGTGAGAACTTTGCGGTGCGCACGCAGGGCCTGCGGGCACAAGCCGCGTCGTCGCTGCCCGAACTGGTGGCCAGCCTCACAGTGCCCCGGCGCATCTGGATGATGGTGCCTGCGGGTGCGGCGGTGGACCAGGTGCTGGCGCAGCTGTGCCCTTTGTTGTCGGCAGGCGATGTGCTCATTGACGGTGGCAACACGCTGTACACCGACACCCAGCGCCGCATCGCTGCGCTGCAGGACTCGGGCATTTTGTATGTGGGCGCGGGGGTCAGCGGCGGTGAAGAAGGCGCTTTGCTTGGCCCGGCGCTCATGCCTGGCGGCTCGCCCGAAGCCTGGCCGCTGATCCAACCTCTGATGCAAGCCATGGCGGCCAAGGCCGAAGATGGGCAGCCGTGTTGCCAGTGGATGGGGCCGGGTGGGGCGGGCCATTTCGTGAAAACGGTGCACAACGGCATCGAATACGCCGACATGCAAATGATCTGCGAAGCCTACGCGCTGATGCAAAGCCTGGGCATGGCCCCGGCCGAGATGGCCGCCGAATTCGAACGATGGAACGATGGCGAATTGGGCAGCTACCTGATCGACATCACCGCACAGATTTTGGCCACGACCGACCCCGAAACGGGTGCGCCGCTGGTCGATGTGATTCTGGACACGGCCGAGCAAAAAGGCACGGGTAAATGGGCCAGCCAGATCGCACTGGACCTGGGCGTCGCCGCCCCCACCATTGCCGAAGCGGTGTTTGCCCGCACCCTGAGCGCCATTAAGACCGAACGCGTGGCCGCTTCGAACCTGTTGTCGGGGCCGAGCACCGTTACGGCGCCCGAGCGCGGTGCCATGTTGGGCAAGCTGCGCCGGGCCTTGCTGGCCGCCAAAATTTGCGCCTATGCCCAGGGCTTTGCCCTGCTGCGTGCTGCCGACCGCGAACACCACTGGCACCTGCCCATGGCCCAAGTCGCCTCGGTCTGGCGTGCAGGTTGCATCATCCGTGCGCACTTGCTCGAAGACATTCGCCGCGCCTACCAAAACCAGGCCGACCTGCCCAATCTGCTGATCGACCCGCACTTTGTCCGCGTCATGGCCGACTGCCAACAAGACCTGCGCGAAGTGGTGGCCATGGCGGCGCTGAGCGGCGTGGCCGTGCCCGCCTTCATGAGCGCCCTGAGTTATTACGACGCCTACCGCGCGGCCCGTTTGCCTGCCAACTTGCTGCAAGCCCAGCGCGATTACTTTGGCGCCCACACTTACCAGCGCACCGACCGAGTGGGGAAGTTTCACACCCGTTGGGGGGAGTGAGAGCCAACCTGCATGCGTGGCATCGGGATGACTGAGGGGGTCAAACCACAGGGATGGCATCCCAACACGTCGTGTAATTGGGCGACTTGCGCTCTTGCCGCATCTGCCAACCCTTGAACGCGCCCTGCGTGGACACCTTCACTGTCCCGCGACCATAGCGCTGGTTCAGCTGGTCCAGCGCTAGCATCAGCTTGGCGTTGCTGGTGGTTTCGGGCTCCAGCAGATCACCTTGCCTGCGCGTGACCGGGCTGATCTCGCTGAGCATGATCCCGGCCTTCTTGTATTGGTAATCGGGTTTGAACATGCGCTCGCACAAATAACTTGCCCATCGGTTGACTTCCAGGCTGTCGTGGGTCGGGTACGGCAGTGGCACGGCCAGGCTGGGCATGTATTGCGGTAACTCTTTGCGAAACCGGTTCGTTTGCAAGAAGACCTGGATCACCGCAGCGTGGCTGTTTTGCGCACGCAGCTTGGCGCAGGCATTGGCCGCAAATGTGGACAGTGCGTCCTTGAGCACGTCCAACTCGGTGACCATGCCGCCGAACGATCGGCTGCAGATGATCTGCTGTCGCTCGGGTTGGATTTCTTGCAATTCAATGCAGGGCACTTCTTGAAGCTCTCGCTGGGTCTTTTCCATTACCACACCGAACTCGGCCCTCAAGGTCGGCACATGGGCCACGCGCAGGTCTTGCACGGTGTGCACGCCGTGCCTGGCCAGCTTTTGTGTGAGCTTGTGTCCAACCCCCCAGACTTCTTCTACCGGAATGTGTGCGAGCAACTGGGTTTTTTGCTCGGGGGTCAACGCGTTGTAGTTGAAGACGCCTTTGGAACGTGGGTGCTTCTTGGCCACATGGTTGGCGAGTTTGGCCAAGGTCTTGGTGGGGCCAATGCCCACGCAGA
>Ga0247844_1009276_pt1 | contig 10318 bp, 6 predicted proteins | sample LaCtaG_FD_192421 | JGI IMG/M metagenome (GOLD analysis project Ga0247844, IMG submission 192421) | Freshwater microbial communities from meromictic Lake La Cruz, Castile-La Mancha, Spain - LaCruzMarch201714.5m_1 | ecosystem: Environmental > Aquatic > Freshwater > Lake | place: Spain: Castile-La...
AAATTTTCCTCTAAGATAATGATTTTCAGGGAATTAAACAAACATCTTAACACTTATTTTCTTGAATATAAACACTTTATACTAACAATGAATTATGGAGTCTCTACTCCTGATTCGCATTAATAATGAATAGAAACTACACACGTATTATTTGCTGCACATTCTTGTTTTTTATACTAACAGAAATCAAAGCGCAACAGGACTCACTGAGCCTCAACGAAATTGTGGTTATAGGTTATAACACCGTTTCAAAGGAAAGTTTTACAGGATCGGTTTCCCAAATTAAAACCGATTACACGAAAAACACCACTTTACAAAGTTTTGATCAGGCACTTTCGGGTAAAGCAGCCGGAGCCAATATTTCACTACCAAATGGAGTTTTAAATAATGCACCGGTTATTCGAATCCGTGGGGTAAATTCCATTTCGTTGAGCTCATACCCGCTTATTGTTGTGAATGGAATTCCGGTTTTTACTGGCGATGTTTCAACTGGAGCATACACTGGTAATAACCCCTTGGCTGACATTAATCCTGCTGATATAGAATCTGTTGAGATTTTGAAAGATGCCGCTTCTACTGCTATTTTTGGTTCCAGAGCTGCTAACGGAGTTATTGCCATCACTACCAAAAAAGGATATGCAGAAAAAACTACTGTTTCGTATAACTTCATTTATGCAATGACAGAAGCTATCCGTTTGCCAACAGTTTTAAATACGAGTCAATACGTTCAACTGAAAAATGAAGCCGTTTGGAATGCTAAATTATTAGCTGGAAACGAAAATAACCCGAATATTGCTTCTGCACTTTTTTATCCATCGTTCAATACCGATGGCTCTGAGGCAAATACCAATTGGTATGATTATATTTATCGAACTGGTGTATCGCAAAACCATAATTTAAGTATATCGGGTGGGAGTAAGACTACAAAATATTATTTCTCGGCAAATTATTCTAAACAAGCTGGCTTTTTAGTGGATAATAACTTTGCGCGAAAGGGTGTTTATTTTAATATTGAACATGAAGTAACTAAAAACTTGAATCTAAAATCCAATTTTTCGTATAGCAACAGCTTCAATCAGGCTCAAAATACGGGTTCGTTAAAGAACAGTACTTTTTTGTTGATAGGAGCAGCACGAATGTCCATGGTGCTCCCACCAAATGTTTCTCCTTTAACACCTGATGGTAGTTATAATATTTCTTCCACAGGACGAATGAGCAATGGAAATAACTTAATTACAAACAGTTACTACAATCCGTTGGCATTGTTCGCCAACAGTAATTATACATCTGCCAATGACCATGTTATCGGAAATTTATCGGCTACCTATCAGCTTTTTAAAAACTTACATATATCAACAAATTATTCGATGGACAGAATAAGTACTGAAAATATTAGTTTTAATAGTGCTCAACTTGGGTCTACTGGTTACAATGTAAATGGCAGTGCCACTAATGCTTATGGGCTGCGCAATAACTGGTTATGGTCAAATATATTGAATTACGATACTGAATTCGATAAAAATCACATTCGTTGCTTGGTTGGATACGAACTGCAAAAGTTTCTGACATCCGTTTGGGGCGTGAATGCTACCGGAGCAGCTGATCCATTTTTTGAATATTATCAGGGCGGATGGTCTATTCTTACTGCATCAGATAATAATCTGACAGAGAGAGGTTTTGTGTCGTATTTTGGCAGAATAAATTACGATTTCGACAATAAACTTTTACTTACTGTAAACCTGCGCCGAGATGGAAATTCAGCCTTAGCCGTTGGTAAAAAGTTTGGAAATTTTGGTGGAGCTTCGGCAGGTTGGGTTATAACAAACGAAAAATTCTTCCAAAACTCAGGTTTTTCTACTTATTTCGATTTGCTGAAAATTAGAGCGGGTTACGGAGTTGTAGGAAATGCAAATCTGCCAAACGATTATGGCTCCATGAATCTATATAATTCATCGGTTTATGGTTCGGCGGCCACTTTGTCGATAGCTCAAGCGGGAAATAATGATTTGGGTTGGGAAACTAGCAAGCAATCCAACATTGGCTTTGATGCAAGTATATTAAAACACAAATTACAATTCGGATTTTCGTATTTCAACAACAATATCGATGGGCTCATTTTAAGTTCACCTCAATCACCTTCGAAGGGGATTCCTGGTAATTTTATTCTTGCCAATGTAGGTTCAATGTACAACAGAGGTGTGGAAATTGAATTGAATATCAATGCATTATCAACTGAAAATTTCGAATGGAAAACTTCGATTAATTTTACGCACGTTAAAAATATAGTTACTGCCCTTGCTGATGGTAATGCAGATATCATCTCGAGCACACACATTTCTTCCGAATCGACCAACATTACCCGCGTTGGATATGCTGTAGGAAGTCTTTATGCAGCAAAAACCTTGGGTGTGAATCCGGAAAATGGACGGCGCATTTTTTTGAATGCAAAAGGTGAGCAAGTGCAGTATTCGGCTGTTGCACCATCAGGTGTGAGCAACTGGACTTTTTTGGATGGTAAAACGGCACCTGCCATTAATTCAGCTGATTATCAGATTGTAGGAAATGCAATTCCAGTTTGGTATGGTGGTTTCAACAACATTTTTAGCTATAAAAATGTGGATTTGAAAATTGATTTCACCTACAGTGGTGGCAATTATGTGATGAACGGTACGCGAGGAACTTTGCTCGATATGCGGTATCAAAATAATACCAGCGAAGCTATGAACAGATGGACTGCCCCCGGGCAAGTCACCAATATCCCACGTGTTGTTTATAGCGACCAAATTTCGAACGGTACCGCTTTCCCAATTTCTGAGAATGCCCAAAAAGCTGATTTTGTACGATTGAACAATTTGTCGCTAGGTTATACTCTGTCCGATAAAATGACCACAAAACTCAAATTATCAAGCATTTATGTTTATGTACAAGGCAGTAATCTTTTATTACTAACAGCTTACAAAGGTATGGATCCCGAAGCATCTTCCAATGGTAATTCGAACCTTACACCAAGTGTTGATAAAAACTCAGTTGGACTTGGACGAACTGTTACTTTTGGGCTGAATATCAAGATGTAGGATAATAATCAGGATAGATATAATTTTGATTGTCAAGCTACAGAAATTATCAACTAAATATATGATAAAATCATGATGAAAAGTACATTGAAAATAATCGTAATAACATTGGCGTTTTTGCCAATCATATCGTGCAACGATATTTTAAATCTTACACCCAAAACAACGATCAATTCAGAAGTGGTTTTTAATACCCCTGAGCGAATTCTAGGGCTTGTAAATGGCATGTACAAATCACTTAAAAGTGCCGATTTGTACGGACAGAAGTATCTGCTGCTTATGGATGTGCGCGGCGAGGAATTTATCAATGTAACTGCAAATCCAATAACAGGTTACGTGAGTTGGAGCAATACTACCACATCGGGCGATATGGATGTCAACAACCTTTGGAGTGCCGCATACACCACCATCAACAATGCAAATATACTGATTGATGGTCTTGAAACAACAAAAGGAGTAATCTCAGACTCGTTGAAAAACAATTACATAGCCGAAGCACAATTTGTTCGTGCTTTATGCTACTACTCCTTAGTAACCATTTATGCACGCCCTTACAATGAGAACAAAGGAGCTGCAAGAGCAATTCCCTTGCGCTTAAATGCTGAAACTTCGTCATCGAATAATAACATGGAGCGTAGCACTGTAGCAGAAGTTTACCAACAAATTATTTCGGATTTAGACCAAGCAGATCTTTATTTACCTTTGACTTATGCCACACCTTTACTCAATACCACTCGCGCACACAGAAACACAGCCATTGCACTAAAAACCAGGGTATATTTGAGTATGGGCAACTACGACAAAGTAGTAACTGAAGCACAAAAAATTGTAACTCAAAAACTTACTCCTTTTTTGGCAACTACGGGCGTAAAACACAAACTTCAAGATTTGCCCACTGTATTTTCAACAGATTATAGCACTACCGAATCCATATTTTCGATGCCAATGACCGCTACCGATTCCTATTCGGGACAGTCTGCATTGGGGTATGTTTACAATGCAAACTCGGAGTATTATCTCAATCCAGCAGGTATTTTGGGAGAAGCTTCATGGAGAAGTTCTGATATTCGCCGTCAATTTTTACGCACTGCCAATGAAAAGTTTTATTCTACAAAATTTGCCAAAGCAACTCCTTATACCGATTTCATACCCTTAATCCGCTATGCTGAAGTACTGTTGAACTATGCCGAAGCTGCTGTGCAAAGCAATGATTTAATAACTGCCAAAGCACTTTTAAATGCTGTTCGTTTACGTTCGGACGCAACATATATTTTTAGCGAAAACCATACAGCAACCAAAGAAGCACTGATAAATACCATATTGACCGAACGAAGAATAGAATTGTTGGGCGAAGGTTTCCGCTCCAACGATTTGCTCCGAAACCTACAAACCATACCTGCCAAAAGCAGCAGCTCGATGCAAGCCAATGCCGTGCCCCCTGCTGCCGAAAATTACATTTATCCCTATCCGTCTAAAGAAATTAACAGCAATAATTTGTTGTTGAAATAAACTATGAATTTACTATTTTAGCTATGCACAATTGAAAAAGCATTTGCTAACTGTATATTGCTATCTCATTCATCGTCAAACTCCAAGTGAAGCAAGCGAAATAACATTTATACCGTCTGTCATTGATAAACTTATACCTGTAAGTTTATCATTTTACATATTGTGAGTTTTTCATTCACTTTTATAGGAATTTTTCAAATACTACTTGACGATTCCCAGCATTAGATCATTTACAAAAAGGCATACCCAATTTGATAGGTTATCTGCCACAAAACACCCATTCTCAGTCACCACTGCTCCACTTTTATTCTGCGATTTGACGAATTACACTTCAAAAGCCACCAAATTTTACCCCAATTCCACATTCAACAAATAAAATGTTGAAAACACCTAAAATACTCATTATAAGTACTTATGATTTTTGAATTGTTCAATTCAAAAATGTTAATTTTTTTTATACAAAAAATTGTGTATATTTTTGAGAGAAATTAATACAACTTGATAGTTAATATATAAATGTATGAAATGGGTAATTGTTTTGCTATAAAGTTAGACGATTATGATTTTTTTGCAGCAAGTACAAAAACCAAATAAACTTCAATACTTTTATCAATAATTGAAGGATAAATGAAGCCAAGAATTTACTGCTGGTTGAAAAGCTGAAAACGCCATTGAAGCATTTATGCACACAGCAAGGATTTAACTCCTACACGGTATTTAACGATGCATTCAAAAGATTTGTAGGTGTTGCACCCGCTTTCTTCCTTAGAACGGTGAAAGCGGAGAGAGAAAATGGGAAATAGATATACTGCTATTTATTAGCAGATTACTCAGTATTTTTTAACCCCTAAAAACTTATTTTCTCCATATTGGTAAATGTGTAGAGAATAGAAGGAGAGAAATTATTTTGATTGGGGAAAATGAGGAAATTTGTGAGGTGATTTTAAATAATACAACTTTAATAAACAAACAAAAAATAGTTATGAATAAATACATTATGCTGTCAATTTTATCGGTTTTTTTTCTAATTGGTTGTACAACTGTTGAAGATCCGATTGATAATACCAAGGAAGAAACTGGAAAAAATGAATTTACGATTGATGGGAAAACATATCAGATAGGTATAACAAGGTGGTCAACATTACTAAATAGCATAATGCCTAGTGATGAAAGTTCACTTGGTGCTTTATGGATGAGTTTTCCAGATTCTGTCAAATTAGGAACCTACAAATATACAGATGGATTATTTTTAAAAGTTACATCTGGTGATTTACCAGTTTATCATGCAAAATATGATGAAGTAAATGTTACAATTACCAAAATAGGCAGTTTAGGCAGTTATGGAGGAGGAAATATTGAGGGAACTTTCTCAGGCACTTTCTATTACTTTACTACAGATGCTAACGATATGGTAAATGGTGGTGGTGAGGTTCAATTAAGTGCCAAATTTGCAACAACTGCTTATTAAACCAGAGTAGGTTGAAAATGCAATTAAAACGAAGCAAAAAATATCAATTATGAAGAAAATCTTTTTTTTCGTGGTTTTATTGTTGACCACGACCTTGAATGGGCAAGTATCAAAAACAATTACTGTTACAGCTGGAAACTTATCTGGTTCATTATCTGCTAACGAAAAATCGACTATTACAAATTTGACAGTAATGGGTACTATTGATGCTCGCGATTTTAAAACAATGGATAATGCAATGGGGGCGTTAAAAGTAATAGATATTAGTGCAACTAACATATTATCATATACAGGTACTGGTGGAACGATAAATTCTTTTAGCAATTATTATCCCGCTGATACAATACCGACAAATGCTTTTTACTATGGTACGCTTACTTCAATTGTTCTACCAAATTCTGCTAAAGCAATTGGTCAGTGGGCATTTTATATGTGCAGTAAATTAGTAAATGTTGATATGAAATCCAATATTACTGCTCTTGGAAAATTTTCATTTTCGGGATGTTATAACCTAGCAACATTAAATTTGCCATCATCGTTGAATTATATTGGAAGTGATGCTTTCTCGGGTTGTTCATCTATGACAACTATTTCTATTCCAAAATCTGTAACCACATTAGGAGTTAATGCATTTAACGGTAGTGGATTAGTATCAATAAGTATACCATCATCAATAACTTATTTAAGTGCAACAACTTTTATGGATTGTACAAGTCTGACTACTTGTATTTTACCAAATACAATGTCGATAATTGGTAGTGAAGCATTTCATAATTGTCAATCATTAACTTCTTTCACAATTCCATCATCTGTAACTTATATAGCAGGGGGTGCATTTAGTGCATGTAATGGATTAAAATCTATCAATATACCATCAGGTGTAACCTATATCGGGAGTACTGTTTTTGCCGATTGTACTGGTTTGACATCAATTTATGCTAATCCGGCAAGTCCTGTATCCATTCGCCCGAGTTATGAAAAAGATGTTTTTACAAATGTTAATAAATCCCTTTGCACATTATTTGTACCAGTTGGTTCTAAAAGTGCCTACCTACTTTCAGCTCAATGGAAAGATTTTACAAAGATTATTGAAATTAATCAAACTGCTGGTTATAAGACAGTAAATGTGATAGCAGGTGGTTTATATAAAATCTTATCCCAAGAAGAATTAAATACAATTACCAACCTTACTATACTGGGAACAATAGATGCCCGCGATTTTAAAACCATGCGGGATAATATGCCAAAGTTGTCGTCAGTAGATATCAACGCAGTTACAATTGCTCCTTATGAGGGTACTGAAGGTACATACGATACAAATAGTACGTTTTATCCTATTAATGAAATTCCTGCTAATGCCTTTTATAAAGGTTATGAGAATAAAACTCTTAAAAGTTTTACTCCTCCTACCTCTCTAACATCTATTGGTTTTCGTGCTTTTTGTTATTGTAGTAGTTTGGTCGATTTTACCGTTTCTTCTTTAATTACGAATATTGGGAACTTTGCATTTGAAGTTTGCACAGCTTCCATAACAGTAGATGCTAATAATCTTAATTATAGCAGTTTGAATGGAGTTCTATTTGATAAAAACAAAACAAAATTAATACAATGTCCTATTTCCAAGGTAGGTAGTTATACCATTATTTCATCGGTTACTACAATTGGGGCATGGGCTTTTGAAAACTGCAAATTTTTAACAACTATCAATCTGCCACCATCGCTTAATAAGATTGAAGCAGGGGCATTTAGTTACTGTAATGCACTGACTGGTGATATATCAATTCCTTCTACAGTTTCAACTATTGAAAATTATGCATTTGTTTATTGTAGCGGAATAGTAAATGTTGATAATGCAAATTCATTTTATTCAAGTAATTCCGGTATATTGTTTGATAAGCAAAAAACAACAATTGTAGAATACCCAACCTACAAAACTGGCTCTTATTCAATTCCATCAACTGTAACTACAGTTGGTAGTTTAGCTTTTTTTAGTTGTCGTGCTCTGACATCCATCACTCTGCCTTCCTCTGTAATCACTATAGACAATTATGCATTTTATGGTTGTAGTGGTTTGACATCGATTTATGCCTATCCAACTACAATTGTAGATTTAACTTCAATAGACCGTGTATTCTATGATGTAAATACCAAAACTTGCACTTTATATGTACCATCAGGAAAAAAATCAATCTATCAAAATGCTATCCAATGGAAGGATTTTACAAATATTGTAGAAATGACTACTGGATTGAATCAGATAGGTAAGCTTCAATTGAAGCTAATACCAAATACATCTTCAAGTATTATTAAAATTACTTCACCAGAGCCTATTCAATTTATTGAACTATTCTCCGTTTCAGGCAAACTTATTCAAAGTATTCCTGTAAATTCAGACACTTATTCATTGAATGTTGGCCAACTTGCTAAAGGAATTTATATTATCAAAGGGTTTACGGATAAGGGAGTTGTAACCAGTAGGTTTATAAAGGAATAAAAAGACATATAAAACGGAGTAACCCGAAAATCCGATAAAGAGTAGGAATATGTTAAAACAATTAAAATCATGAAACAGTTTAAAATCTATGCTTTTTTAGCAATCGTATTATTAAGTCTTCAATTTGAAGCAATAGCTCAGTTTGGCTTATCCATGACTGAAATTAAAAATGACCAATTTAAGATTGAACCTGATAAAAAGCAGGAAATTAGCGATGTAGCAATTTACAGAGAAAGTGGTATTACTGATTATCAAATGATGAAAGGAATGACTAATTCTGTTGTGGTGTTTTGGGATTTAAAAAACGCTAAACAAATAAGTCAATCAGAAGAGTTTCAGGGGATCTCAACTATGACTCGTTTTACAGATGATAATAGTAAATATATGATTTATACTTTTAAAAAGGGAGATAAATCTATGGCTGTAAAAACAATTGAAGTACAAACAGGGAAAACTATTATGTCTTCCCCAATTAATGTTGGATATGGTATTGCGATGAATTTAATTAATGACACGCTCATGTATTTTTGTCCTAAATTCTCCAAGAGTGATACTGTTTTAAAAATAATAAATATAAATACTGGAAAAATTGAACGTACATATCCAAATATAGGTATTATTGATGTAAAGTTGTTTGACAGAACGTTAGTTTTGTTGTATCAACCAAATAAAAAAATAAAAGATTTTAATCAAGAAAACACTTCTAACATAAAATTATTTGATGTTTTTTCAGGAACCTCAATGATAGTTCTTAATAGTATTTTTAAAGATAATAAGAGTAAACCCGAACTTTGTTTTTTAAAAAATGATAAACTATTTGTAACTTATGGCGGTATGTATCCAAAGTTTATAGAATATAACAAGTCTTCAGGAACATCTGTTGAATGGAAACTTCAAGAACCAGTTGATGGAATAATCGCACCTTACGGTGCCGATGTGATAAGCTCAGATGGAAAATATCTAATTACCCAAGGTAATATTTCAATCTGGGACATTGAAAAAAGATTGCTAATCACGCATTTTTCAGAAGATTCTAGAGTTCCGTATAAGAATGTACATTTCGAGGGAAAATATTTAGTAGCATCAATATTTGGGTTTTTAGGGGTTGGCAGTGATGAAAAAGACCATATTTCATATTGGGATTTTGACAAATTGGTTAGCAAACAATATCCATACAAGTATTAGTCAAATTCTATAAAAAAAAATGAAAAATGAAAAAGCTAACATTTATTTTCTTTTTGCAATTCTTTGTTTTCTGTGCTTATCCTCAGTATATAAATGACAGTATTCAAACGAATAAACTACCAGTTAAGAATAATACAAGTAATGTAAAAAAGAAATCATTGATAGATTATTTTGGTTTAGGGGCTAATGCAGGTATTAATTACTCCACATATAATGAAACTCTTTTAAATAAAGAATTTAAATATGGATATACTTATTATACATATTCAGCTAATCTCCTGACACCAATAGTCAATTTATCGCTAACGCAATCATTAAATTCAACAGTTCATAGTTTTAGCAATGACTATAAGTTAACAAGATGGGAATTTAATTTAGCACCACTATTAAAATTTGAATCTAGATCTCTAACCATGTTAGCTGTATATATTAATGAATTTACTTGGTCAAAATACGAGACAAATTATATAGTGTCAGAAAGAAAACACCCTATTTTTTTCAACAATCTTATTGATCCAAAATGATTCAATTTCATTTCGGTCTTATTTTGATTTATTTCGTTGTGTTTTGTGAACAAATTATCAATCA
>Ga0247844_1009277_pt1 | contig 10318 bp, 9 predicted proteins | sample LaCtaG_FD_192421 | JGI IMG/M metagenome (GOLD analysis project Ga0247844, IMG submission 192421) | Freshwater microbial communities from meromictic Lake La Cruz, Castile-La Mancha, Spain - LaCruzMarch201714.5m_1 | ecosystem: Environmental > Aquatic > Freshwater > Lake | place: Spain: Castile-La...
TTCATCAAAGGATGATCTGGATGAGAAACGAATACTCAGACACCCGGATTTACCACTATTATCATATACGCTTAAACCATAAATCAATGGTCTACATTAATAAAATTATTTCACTTAGATGCTAGGTCGTCAAGAAAAACTGTTAAGTTTTTCTCTTTGCGTCCTTAAAATATCTATCTGATTATAAGTGATTTTTCAATTTTCTCTTTGCGTCTTTGCGTTTAATTTTTGATTTTTTTTGTAAAAGTATTGTTTGTTGGATTTAGTAATGATATATAATTTAAATTCAATAGTTTAAATAAATTTATAACGACCCATTGAAAAATTTAACCCACTATAAATTAGGGTACAGGATCATAACCACTGCCACCCCACGGATGACAAGACAACACACGTTTTATTGACATCCACCCTCCATTGATAATCCCATGCTTGTTAACTGCATCTACAGTGTATTTGGAGCAAGTGGGAGAGTACCTACACCGTGGAGGAATGATGGGCGAAATGCTATACCTATAAAAATAAACAGGTAGTAAAAAGATGAATCTCAATGCTTTTTTCATGCTTTGTCTAATTTGTCAATTAATTTCCCCATAGCAGATTTCATTTTCTTGTCTATTGTTAAAAAATCTAATTCGTCGTTGGAAATATAATTAAATGCAATTTGCAATTGTACATTTTTGTTTGCGAGGCAGTCTATTAGCAATTGTTTATTTAATCTGTAGGCTTCTCTTGTTAAACGTTTTAATCTATTTCGTTTTACGGCTCTTTTAAAACGCTTTTTGGGTACACTCACCATAACATTTACCGCCAATTCTGCACCCTCAGCAGCATCAACTATATAAACCACCCGAAAAGGATAGGCAATAAAAGCCTCGCCTTGAGTAAAAAGTCGAGCAATACGCTTTTCGCCACAAAGATGTTCAGCTTTTGGAAATTTATTGGGTAGTAGAATCATTTTTTAAATAAAATAAAAAATCCCAAAAGCACAAGATTAATTCTATACTTTTGGGATTAACTTTTAATATGTATTGTGTACTATTTTCGGACTTTTTTGGTGTGCTCTTTTAAAAAATTGTCCAAAGCCATAGTCATAGAAGGCACTCCCGGTATGGGGGCTTCTAAATCTAAGCGTAAGCCCGCATCTTTAACCGCCTGAGCAGTAGTTGCGCCAAAACATCCAAGTTGGATATCACCTTGCTCAAAATTAGGAAAGTTTTTTAACAATGAGGCGATACCTACAGGACTGAAAAACAAAAGCATGTCATAATTGAAATCCTCTCCCGGTTCAAAATCATTACTTACTGTTTTATACATCACAGCTTTGTTTATTGACACTTTTGTCTTTTCCAACCATGATAAAGTCTCTTCATTTTGCACGTCAGAAGTGACAAATAAATACTTCTCTTCTGGATGCTTATTGATAATTGTAATCAACTCTGGAAGTTTACCTGAAGCACCAAAAAACACTTTCCGTTTAAGATAGTGAATATATCTTTGTAGATAGACAGCAATTGATTCCGAGTAACAGAAATACTTCATGGTTTCCGGCACTACAATTCTCATCTCTTCGCAAAGTCTAAAAAAATGATCAATACCATGACGTGCACTAAAAATAATGGCTGTATGATCCAAAATAGACACACGCTGGGTTCTAAACTCTTTGGCCAAAACCGGTTCAACCTTAATAAATGGACGAAAATCAATTTTTACATTGTATTTCTCGCAGATGTCGAAATAAGGCGACTTTTCTGTTGTTGGTTTGGGCTGTGAAACAAGTATTCTTTTAATTTTCAAGGCTATATGTATTTAAATTAAACCGCCAAAATGATATAATTATATACCCAGAACAAAGCCATCAAAGGCAAAAATTCGAGGGTGCAAAGATACAACAATATATAAAATGTGGCTACTAATTTATGTAAAAATATTTGAAATAGTTTTATTGTCAACAAAACATATCCAATAGCCACTACCACATAGCTGATTATCTCAGTTGCATTATTAAATGCTGGGGATGAATAGATATAAAAGATGAGTAAAGGAAATAGACTGATCCCCAATAAAGCTATTATGTCAAAATAACTCTCTTTGAGCATTTTGAGGTTTTTTACGTCAATAAACACAAAACCAGCCAAATTCAGAAACACCAACTTAGCTATCACAAAAATGATTGTTGCTGCAAAAAACAACCCATACTTACTCAATTCAAAACTTGTTGCAGGATCATATAGTATCAAATAGGACAATAAACTAGCTACCCCAATTGTAAACATTACCATGAAAAATCTAACCCGAAAGTCGCTGATAGTGGTTTTACTAAATATACTGGAACGCTCCTTTACCTGAAAAAAAGTTTTTATTGTTTCCGAAATCAAACCACCAGAACGAGTACTTGAAAAAACAAATAAAAGAAAAAGTACTGTTAGCGATACAAAAACCCAACTTTCATTTTGGGGGTGTGATGGTAAAATAAAACCCACATGACCTCTCGGAATTTTGACTATAGTTTTAAAAGTATCAGCTAATATTGAGTCCGAGACTGATATCGAGTCAATCATAGCTATCGAATCGGACAAATGAGCAGCCGAACTGTCTAAAGACATTATTATTGAGTCGCACTTTGGCATATAGATATTGGATTAAATCGCTTTTAAATCAACAAATATTCAAGCATATAAGTCTAAATACATGATGATTTTTTACATTGTAAAAAATTAGGGCAAAAATACAGTTTTCTTTCCGTATTTTTGAAGTTCAAAAATAAAAAATATAAAAATGATAATGGTAACAGGCGCCACTGGTTTGGTAGGTGGACATTTAATATGGTATTTGCTACAAAAGCACCACACAATTGTGGCACTTAAGCGCACATCGAGCAATACGGATAATCTTTTAAAAACCTTTGGATTCTACACAAATAATCCAAAAGAGTACATTAATAGAATAGTGTGGAGAACGGCCAATCTTAACAACATTGTGTCAATCAATATCGCATTGGAAGGAATTACATATTTATATCATTGTGCTGCCGAAGTAACTCTGAGTGGTAGCAACGATAATTTACACCAAGTAAATGTAATGGGAACTAAAAACTTACTTGAAGCTGCAAAGTACAATAAAGTTAAAAAAGTCTGTTTTGTAAGCTCCATTGCGGCTTGTGGTAAAGGAATGAACAATGAATTGATTACCGAGAATGCCCCTTGGGACAAACAAACACCTCGCACGGCCTATTCGCTCACTAAGTATTTGTCGGAACAAGAAGTTTGGCAAAGCATAAATGATGGTTTAAATGCCATTATTGTGAATCCAGGGGTAATACTTGGTTATTCGGGTAGCAACTCAGGCAGTTCCAAATTATTTGCCCAGGTAAAAAAAGGACTCCCATTTTATACCAATGGAGGATCGGGATATGTAGATGTAGAGGATGTAGTAAAAATAATGATCCTACTCGTGAAGAGCAACGTAAATAATCAACGATACATCATTACTGCCGAGAACTGTAGTAACAGAGATATCTTGAATTGGATGGCAGATGGCTTTGAAAAGAAAAGACCATTTATCTGTATTGGCAAACATCTATTCCAAAGCATTGGTTTTTTGTCTGAATTTGCAGGCAAATTGTTTCATTTTCAACCAACTTTTGATACAAATATGGCGAGAACGGCTACGAAAAGAGCATACTACTCAAATTTAAAAGTGAAAAACGAACTCAACTACACTTTTAACTCAATAGAAAAATGTATCATCGGTGTCTGTAAACATTTGACCTTAAACTCTTAAAAAAACAAAGCACAGATAAAAAATTATCTGTGCTTGCAAAAACAAATATCTTGACTACAAAAGCTGCTTGAACTTACCTAAAAATAAATCAGCATCTAATTTGGACATACACAAAGGAGGCAATAGTCTGATAGTATTGGTACCGCTAGCTCCCGTAAAAATAAATTTTTTGAACAATAGATTATTTCTTAACTCTTTTACCGAATCTTTAAATTCAATACCAATCATCAAGCCCAATCCACGAACCTCTTTAATTTGTGGCATTTTTTGCAATTCAGTCATTAAATAGTTGCCAATTTTTTCGGCATTGGCTACAAGATGTTCTGCTTTGATAATATCTAATACCGCAAGTGCAGCAGTACATGCCAAATGACTTCCTCCAAAAGTAGTTCCTAATAGACCATAAGATGCTTTTATTTCAGGGCTAATAAGCACTGCTCCGATGGGGTATCCATTTCCCATACCTTTGGCCACTGTAATAAAATCTGGACGAATGTTGGCGTACTGATGTGCAAAGAATTTTCCACTTCTGCCGTAGCCAGATTGAATTTCGTCAAGAATAAGCATTGTACCAGTTTCCTTGCACGCCTCACTTAATTCCTCCAAGAAAACCGGACTTGGCACTCTTACACCACCTACCCCTTGTATTCCTTCAATAATTACTGCACATACATCATTGTTTTTTAACGCCTTGCGAACTGAGACTATGTCATTCAATTCCAAAAATTCAACATCAAAGCCATTATTTATTGGTGCGCAAATTTGAGGATTGTCAGTAACACGTACCGCTGCCGAAGTTCTGCCATGAAAACTTTTATTAAAAGCCACCACTTTGCTACGTCCCGTATGAAACGAGGCTAGTTTAAGTGCATTTTCATTGGCTTCGGCACCAGAATTAACAAGAAAAAGTGAATAATCGGGATATCCAGATATTTTTCCTAATTTAGTTGCTAATTCAATTTGCAGCTTATTTACAATAGAATTAGAATAAAAAACCAATGTTTCTAATTGTTGTGTAAGCTTTTGTACAAAATAAGGGTGAGAATGTCCTACAGAAATTACAGCGTGTCCGCCATACAAATCCAAGTACTCAATTCCTTGCTTATCATACGTTCTGCAACCAATTCCTTTTACAATTTCTATGTCAAAAAGTGGGTAAACATCAAATAAGTTCATCTGTTTGTAATTTAGCCTCTTAGCCCCACAAAGGAGAAAAAGAGAAAAGTGGGTAACTCTATAATCAATTTTAGGTTTTCAATTTCTTAGGTTCATCATGAGGCATTTCATATCCAAATAATGAAAAAAACATAAAAGAAAAAAATACTAATTGTGCCTATAATTCACGATAATGTCTTTAATTATTGTGCATACCACATTGAAATTTAGACTTTTTCCAAAAAAACAACATGTCTGAATAAATACACAAAAATAAAGCCAAAGTTTATCACAAAAGTAATTTAAAAATTAGACACACAAAAATATATCAGATAAAAAAAATGAATGTATATTTACATTTCAAATAAGTAATCACAATCTAAGCCAATTCAAAATGAAAAATCTAATTACAATATTTTGTAAAAACACACAATCTTATCACGAATTTGAATGTGGTACCTCTTTGCTAACAATTTACAACGAGCTAAATATCAAGTTGAATTTTAAGTTGGTGGCAGCAAGGGTAAATCACAAAGTTGAGGACCTGAATTTTATGATTTATAAACCCAAAGATATTGAGTTTATTGACATGAGTGAATCTGCGGGTATGCGTGTGTACGTCCGCACGTTGTGCATGGTGCTTTCAAAAGCAATTACAGAACTATTTCCAGAAGCCAGTCTTCATATTCAACACCCAATTTCAAATGGTTATTATTGTCAGCTTTCCGAACTTTCTACACCCCTATCGCCCGATGTTATTGTTTCAATAAAAGAGCGTGTTACATCCATTATTGACAAGGGTTTGAAAATTGCAAAAGAAGAAAAACAAACTACGGAAGTTGTAAATCTATTTTATAATCAAGATTGTAAAAAAGAAAAAGCGGAACTCTTTGAAACCATAGGTAATCTCTATTGCACTTACTTTCAAATGGAAGATTATATAGATTATTACAATGGAGTTTTATTGCCTGCCACTAATTATTTAAATTTATTTGACATCGTACCATATTATGATGGATTACTGCTGTGTATTCCTAACAGACAAAACCCCAATATTATAAGTCCCGCAATTAAATCGCCCAAAATGTATGGCATCTTCAAAGAGCATTTGAGCTGGAACAAAATTATTGGCATGAGCAATGTAGCACAGTTTAACGTGGCTTGCAAAAACAAGCAATCGTTTAATTTAATAAAAATATCTGAAGCGCTGCACGAGAAAAAAGTGGCACAAATAGCTGATATGATTGCACTCAAATCTGATACACTTAAGTTGGTACTAATTGCAGGACCGTCATCATCGGGCAAAACAACTTTCAGCAAGCGACTTGCCATTCAGTTGATGGTCAATGGATTAAAGCCTGTGATGCTATCATTGGATAACTATTTTGTAAACAGAGAAGATACACCGCTAGATGAATATGGCAATTATGATTTTGAGCATTTACATGCTTTGGATTTGCCACTTTTTAATACACACTTAAAACAGTTGTTTGCTGGCGAAGAGATAGAAATTCCAATTTTCAATTTTGATACTGGTAAAAGAGAACCACAAGGAGAGAAATTTAAGTTGCACTCAGACAATGTACTTGTAATAGAAGGAATTCACGGGCTCAACCCAGAACTAGTGGCCACCATTCCTCCCGAAACAACTTTTAAAATATATGTATCTGCCCTCACTACAATTTCTATTGATAATCATAACTGGATTCCAACCAATGATACCCGATTGCTAAGAAGAATTGTGCGTGATTACAAATACCGCAATTATTCGGCACGCGATACCATAGGCAGGTGGCCAAGTGTAAGACGAGGGGAAGAAAAGTGGATTTATCCTTATCAAGAAAATGCTGATGTAATGTTTAATTCAGCTTTGATATTTGAATTTGCCGTATTAAAATCTCATGCCGAACCAATTTTAGCCGAAGTTCCCAAATATTGCAATGAATACTCTGAAACTTATCGACTTTTAAAGTTTCTAAACTACTTTGCGCCAGTGCCCGAAAGTGAAATTCCGCCCACATCGCTACTAAGAGAATTTGTTGGAGGAAGTAGTTTTAGCTATTAAAAAATAAAAAAAACTACAGAAATATCGAAAAAATTAAGAAATAGGTATTGAAATTAAATATTATTTGTATCTTTGTCTTCGCACAACTTCGTAAATACTAAACGAACACAAAATGAAAAGATTAATTGTGTATTTATTGCACATCGTTTTATTTATTTCAGCTGTAGACGCTCAAGTAAAACGCCCAACATACAAGAAATACAATAAACAAAGTCAGCCATTATCATCTAATGACGACTTTTTTAATGGTACAATTAACTTGAATTTGTCTGCATTTGGTCCCTCGTTTCTTTTTGGAGATGTAGGTGGATCTACAGGCGAAAAGGCTTTGTTGGGTTTGAACGACTGGGACATTGCAGACACTAAAACCTATTGGGGTTTAGGCGGTAGCGTGCTGTTTCCTAGCAACATTGGTATCAAGGGCGATTTGCACTATGGTAAATTTACTGGTAGTGACGTTGGTAGCAGGATGGGCCAAAACAGAAACTGGTCTTATACTTCTACAATATTTGAAGGCACATTGCAGGGAATGTTTGTAGTAATGGGTGGTCCTTATGATTTGAAAGGAAAATCACATATGCTTTATTTTATGGGTGGTGTAGGACAAATGCTCGTATACTCGGATCCACAAGGAGATAAAGTAAATAGAGATGTAAACGGCGATTTAACTAAAACATCTGAATACACACCAGTTATACCATTTGGATTAGGATATCAATACAGAGCATCACACTCTTTATCAGTAGGGGTTGAATTTACCTATCACTATGCTCTTTCCGACTTTTTGGACGGTTGGTCTAGCAAGTATTCTAAATGGGATGATGGAATTGGAGCTGCTAACTTTACCGTGGCTTATCAGTTATTTGGTGTTGAATGTAAAACTTGTGAATGGTCGCACCAATCTATGCAAGGACCAATTATCAAAAAAAGAAGATAATCTGAAGTTAAAGAAAAAATGGTGGTGAATTGAATTCGCACAATAGCACTCTTACTCTATAGCATTTTAAATCAAAAAAAGGTTTTCTCAGGCGAGAAAACCTTTTTTGATTTAAAATGAGGAATAAACACACAACCAAGACTTGAACTCACCACAAATATCCATTTATATATTCATATTTTAAATGAGAAATAGAATTCAATTAATAGAACAATTATCTAATTTTAAGTACCTGACAAAATGCGTGTTACTGACTATTCCAGTTGCCTTGTTAACTGGTTCAATGGTTGCACTGTTTTTGTATCTATTGGAATTGGCTACTCAGCTTAGATGGCAACATCAATGGTTGTTATTTTTGCTACCTTTGGCGGGTGTTGTCATTGTTTGGAGCTATTCAAAACTAGGAAAAAATGCTGAAGCTGGCAATAATTTAGTGTTGGATGAGATACATCAGCCTGGAGGCGGCGTACCTGCTCGCATGACGCCGCTGGTGCTTATTTCCACAGTAATAACACATTTGTTTGGCGGATCGGCAGGGCGAGAAGGAACTGCTGTGCAAATGGGCGGAAGTTTGGCGCAATTAGTTGCCAATAAGTTAAAACTGAATGGTAATGATACTCGGATATTATTAATGTCAGGGGTTGCAGCAGGTTTTGGTGCTGTATTTGGAACACCTGTGGCAGGAGCAATTTTTGCTTTAGAAGTATTGGCCATAGGTAAGATAAAATATGACGCAGTTTTGCCATGTTTAATTGCAGCAGTATTGGCAGACATGGTGTGTATGGCTTATGGTGCTAAACACACCACTTACACAGTAATATTTGCAGAAAATGCACAAACAGCATTTCCATTTATGAAATTTGATATGGTGCTGCTTCTGAAAATAATCGTTGCAAGTATTTGCTTTGGACTTGTAAGTCGGTTGTTCTCATTCACTATCAGAAACATAAAGTTATATGCCAATAAATTTATCACCAACAAATACGTCGTTCCAATGGTTGGTGGTGTACTGGTGATTGCACTGTTTTTTATTTCAGGCACTTCAGATTATTTAGGATTGGGGGTCAATACGTTTTCGGGGCATGGCAATAGCATTGTTAATGCGTTTAAAAGTGGTGAATTGGACAACTTTGCATGGTTATGGAAGTTGGTTTTCACCACCATAACACTCAGCATGGGTTTTAAAGGTGGCGAGGTAACACCATTGTTTTTTATTGGCGCTACACTAGGAAATACATTGGCTATTTGGATGGGAGCACCTATAGATTTATTTGCAGCGCTCGGATTTATAGCAGTTTTTGCAGGCGCATCCAATACTCCTTTAGCTTGTACTTTAATGGGTATTGAGCTTTTTGGAGGCACACACATTTTGTATTATGTGGTTGCTTGTTTTATTGCATATTATTTCAGCGGACACAAAGGCATCTATTCATCACAAAGAATAGCATATAAAAAAGGTGATTTGGGGCAAGAATCTGAAAATTAAATTAATTATTGTGCCATACAACTGGCACAATAATTAATATTCTATTTATCGAAACATTTTTCAAAATAGAGCAATTGGTAATTGATGGCATTTGTCCAATACTTCCAATTATGTACTCCTGGACGTTCCGTATAATCGTGATCAATTTTCAAAAACATCAACTTGCGGTGAAGATTTGAATTTATTTCATAGAAAAAATCCGCTACACCACAGTCGATTATTAAATTTAACTCATTGTTTTTCAGATCATCAACCATATTTACTACCGATCTATTCTTCCACTCTTCGGGGTGCAATTCCACAGTTCCAATTCGTTTTGACACATCATATTTTTGATACAAAGATTGTAGATCTACACCACCACTCATACTACCAGCACTTCCAAAAAGATTTCGGTTGCGAATAGCCAAATACAAAGCTCCATGACCGCCCATACTTAAACCTGTTATTGCTCTCCAGCGCTTGTCAGTCTTGGTTGAATAATGCGTGTCGACGTATTTTACAACATCTTTGGTAATGTAACTCTCGTATTGATAGCTAGAATCCACAGGACTATCAAAATACCAACTGCTAAAGCCACCGTCGGGACAAACAATGATCATTTGATGCTTGGTAGATAAATCTTTTATTGCAGGCACAGTTTTAACCCATTTTGTAGAATTATCGCTGTATCCATGAAGCAAATACACAACTGGATACGATTTCGATTTTACATAATTTTCTGGAACAATAACAACTGTTTTTACTTCCTTTTTCATCTTGGCAGCAAAAATCATCACAGTATCAACCTGGGTGCGCGAATACAACAGTTGAGACAGCAATACAACAGATAGTAGAAATACGATTTTTTTCATTTTTGAATCAATTTAAGTCCTTTCTATTGAAAAAGGAG
>Ga0247844_1009279_pt1 | contig 10317 bp, 12 predicted proteins | sample LaCtaG_FD_192421 | JGI IMG/M metagenome (GOLD analysis project Ga0247844, IMG submission 192421) | Freshwater microbial communities from meromictic Lake La Cruz, Castile-La Mancha, Spain - LaCruzMarch201714.5m_1 | ecosystem: Environmental > Aquatic > Freshwater > Lake | place: Spain: Castile-La...
TCTGGATTGCTCAAGCAGGGCCAGAATCATCGCCAAAACGGCCAGACCATCCAAATCAGACTGGTGGATCAAGTGAACAATCCAAGACTATGGCCAACACCAGTGGCCAGAATGCACAAAGACGGTGGAAATCCCTCGGAATACAAGAGGAACGAGATCCCCCTAGCGGCACAGGCTGGTGGGCCATTGAACCCAGAGTGGGTAGAGTGGCTGATGGGGTGGCCGCAAGAGTGGACAGACTTAAAGCCATTGGCAACGGACAAGTTCCAGCAGTGGCTGCATCAGCATGGAGAATCTTGAATGACTTTTAACTGGCCAACAAATGACCCCGAAAGAATTAGAGCACTTCAAGGACTGCGAGTGCAGGGAATGGATACGCAGGTACAACCAAAAGAAATCGACGATTGGCTCAAAGAAAGCGTTGCTCTGGTGGCAGGGAGTGTTAAGGGACTTGGAACAAATCAGAGGCGAGTCAGATACTTTGCTTTTGAGGGACAGAATGACAAGGATACGAAATGAGACACGCAGCAAGGGTTGACGCAAATCAAATTCAAATCGTTTCAGCACTCAGGGCTGCTGGTGCTTATGTTTGGATTATTGGGCTACCCGTTGACCTTTTAGTTGGTTACAAGGGTCACACATTCTTGGTTGAGGTCAAAACCACCTCTAAAAAGCGTTTAACAGCCCTACAAGCCGATTTTTTTGAAAGTTGGAGTGGTAGTACCTTGGCGAGAATAGATTGCCCAGAAGCCGCTTTACGCATGATCGGAGTTGTGAAATGAGCAACCCATACAAAATTACCGAACCAACTTGTATCAGTTTCTCTGGTGGTAGGACTTCTGGTTATATGCTTCACAAGGTTTTGGAGGCTCACGACATGAGCCTGCCAAACGAAGCAATTGTCTGTTTTGCCAACACTGGCAAGGAAGATGAGGCCACTTTGAGATTTGTTGAAAGATGCTCAAAAGAATGGAATGTTGAAATTCATTGGGTTGAATATCAAAATGCCGACCCTGCCTTTAAGCGAGTTAACTTTGAAACAGCCAGCCGTGATGGTGAGCCATTTGAAGCCTTAATTCGTAAACGCCAATATTTGCCAAATCCTGTCACTAGATTTTGCACGGCAGAATTAAAAATTCGCACTATTCACAAATATCTTAAATCATTAGGTTGGAATCACAATGAATCAATGGATTGGATTGGCATGAGAGCAGATGAACAAAGAAGGGCTGCCAAGATTGCTGATAAATCCAGAATCCCATTGGTTGCTGATGGCGTAACAAAAGAAACTGTGGGAGAATTTTGGAGAAACCAGCCGTTTGATTTGGAATTGCCAAACATCAACGGAGTTACATATCACGGAAATTGTGATCTTTGCTTTTTAAAAGGTGGTTCACAAGTTTTATCTTTAATTGCAGAAAAGCCAGAAAGAGCCGTTTGGTGGGCGAAAATGGAGGCACTGGCACTAGCAAGCAAGCCAAGCGGTGCGGTTTTTCGTTCCGACCGCCCATCCTACGCATCAATGATTAAATTTTCAGCAGATCAAATTGATATGTTCGACCCAAATGAAGAGGCTATTGCTTGCTTCTGTGGAGATTAAATGAAAGCCCCCTATAAAGCCATTGAGTTTATTTTGGAGCAATCCCAAAACTTTGCTGTTGCGAAATCACAACGCATTTACTTAGAAGAGTATCGCAAGACCAAGAAGGCATTGCTCATGAAAGATGCGATGACAAAGGGGTTTGACTCTGCGGTGTCACAAGAGAGGGAGGCTTATGCGCACCCAGAATACCAAGAACTTTTACATGGACTGGCTGCGGCAATAGAGCAGGAAGAGACGATTTTATGGAAACTAAGGGCAGCTCAAATGAAGGCGGATATATGGCGATCAGAGCAGGCGAGTGAGCGTTTAGGCATAAAAACAACGGAGTAATTATGATGTGTCCACGTTGTAGTTCTGAAAACCTCAAAGTTTTAGACACCCGATCAACCCCCAAATTTGTCACAAGAAGGCGAATCTGCGTCAATGGACATAAATTTCTAACCCAAGAATATGCAATATCTGAAGCATCAATATGTGAGGAGTCAAAAGCTACTGAAGTTAGTGGCGGCTCTCTCTTGTCAAAGTTGTGGAATGGACAATGGGGTTCAAGCGGCTCACAGTAATTGGGGTGGGGGAAAAGGAAAGGGGATCAAGGCAGACGATAACCTAGTGGCTGCTTTATGCCTGAGATGTCATTATGAGATAGACCAAGGGGCACATCTGACAAAAGAAGAGAGAAAAGAGATGTGGTTAAAAGCCCATGAAGCAACGATTAAGACATTGGGAGACAGATGGCCAACAGAAGTTCCCAAACCAGTGGTAGGATAGATAGACAGTTGCCATTAGGGAAAGCGCCAAAAGCGTGAGTACCTATTTTTTTTAAGGAGTTTACAAGTGACTAAAAACTTGGCGGTGAAGAAACACCCAGGCGGTAGACCCGTAGTCTATGGGATAGACAACCCATGCTGGCAAACAATGTGTGAACTGATCTCAGAGGGCAAGAGTCTAAGTAGCGCATTAAAGACATCAGACAAGATGCCAAGCTATCAACTGGTGATGTTGATGCTGAGAACAAACCCAGAGTTCAGAGGCATGTACGAAAAGGCCGTAGAAAGCCGAGCAGACCGACTAGCAGAAGAAATCATAGAACTAGCAGACCAAGAAATGCCAGAAGGACTAGAAGGCCCAATGGCAAGCGCATGGGTACAACAAAAAAGAATGCAAGTAGATGCTAGGAAGTGGGTAGCAAGCAAACTAAAACCAAAAACATACGGGGATAGGATAGACGTAGCAGTAACAGACAACAGAATAAGCGTCATGGATGCCCTAAAAGAAGCAAAGCAAAGAGTCTTAAGCGATGAAAGCAACATCATCGATGCAGAGGTGAAAGAGTAGAGGGATAGGTAAGAGAGAAGACAGGCAAAGGTTATGCAAGGAATGCATGAGGTTGGCATAAAGAGAGAGTTAGGAATGGGAGAAGGATAAAAAGGTTATGCGCTTTTTGCATAGATTTTGTAGATTTACGCACACGCGCACATGTTGCTTAAACGCAACAAAAGCATCGTCTACTTTATACAGTGTCCATTATGTTAAGTTGACCCTAAGTTATCCACAGATTAACTAGAACTATGGCATTACAAATAAAGTTAAGCACAGGTTAATGTGGACAAGTGTGCATAACGGCCTGTGGATAGGGGCATAGAGTCCCACCAAATGGCCGATGGGGGGGGTGGGGCCAGCGCGAAAGGGCCGCGGGAACGGTGATACCGCGAACATTTTTTAATTTTTTTCCTATACCATTACGAAATGCAAACCACCATATACAAACCTGAAGATGAACAAGAGTTAATGGCTACCTTATGGACGCCTGCAATTGCAGATGATCCAGAAGCCTTTGTCTTGTTTGCATTCCCTTGGGGACAAGAGAACACCCCCCTCCAGCACTTCAAAGGCCCTCGTAAGTGGCAAAGGGAAGTCTTGAGAGAGGTTGCTGCTCACATCAAGCGTCAGAAGGGTTTGATTGATTTTGAGACTTTGCGCCATGTTGTCTCTTCTGGGCGAGGGATTGGTAAGTCGGCTCTTGTGTCTTGGTTGACCATTTGGATGTTGACCACCAGAATAGGGTCTACGACTGTTATCTCGGCTAACTCTGAGGCCCAACTGCGTGCGGTGACATGGGCTGAGATCACAAAGTGGTTGGCCATGAGTATTAACAGTCACTGGTTTGAGGTGGCTGCGACAAAGATCACCCCTGCTGCTTGGCTTACTGAACTGGTGGAAAAAGACCTTAAAAAGGGTACTCGTTATTGGGCGGTTGAGGGGCGTCTTTGGTCAGCCGAGAATCCTGATGCTTATGCCGGTGTCCACAACTACGACGGTGTCATGGTGATTTTTGATGAGGCGTCAGGTATTGATGACTCAATTTGGGCGGTGACCGCTGGATTCTTTACTGAGAACACCCCTAACCGTCTGTGGTTGGCTTTCTCCAACCCTCGTCGCAATACGGGGTATTTTTATGAGTGCTTTAACTCAAAGAGGGATTTCTGGAAAAACAAAGTTGTGGATGCTAGAACGGTTGAGGGCACTGACAAACAAGTCTATCAAAGTATTATTGACGAATACGGGCAAGACTCAGCACAGGCCCATGTTGAGGTCTATGGCATGTTCCCATCTGAGGGCGATGACCAATTCATTCCGGCAAATATCGTTGATGAGGCCATGAACAGACCTAAATACAAAGACCAAAGTGCCCCCATCATCATTGGAGTAGACCCTGCTCGGTTTGGCGCTGACGCAACTGTCATTGCAATTAGACAGGGACGAGACATTGTTAGGATTGACAGACACCGAGGCGATGACACCATGACGGTTGTTGGGCATATCATTGAGGCCATCGAGGAATTCAAACCAGCTTTGGTGGTAATCGACGAAGGCGGCCTTGGTGCGGGTATTGTTGACAGACTAAATGAACAAAGATACAAGATTAAAGGGATTAACTTTGGCAACAAGTCAAAAAATCCAATCATGTGGGGCAACAAACGGGCTGAAATGTGGGGAATGATGAAAGATTGGCTGAAAAGCGCCTCAATTCCCAAAGATAGGTTCTTGAAAACTGATTTAATTTCACCTATGATCAAGCCAGACTCTAAAGGCACGATCTTTTTGGAGTCAAAGAAGGACATGAAAGCAAGGGGCTTGGCCTCTCCTGATGCTGCAGACGCAATATGTGTAACTTTTGCTTTCCCTGTGGCTCACAGAGAGTACAATGCCAAAAATTCTCGCGTTCTAACTGAGCGCACTTCTGTCGCAACCTCATGGATGGGTAGCTAAATGGGAAAAAAGAGTGTTTCACTTTCTGTTGGCCGAGGCGAGAAGTTGCCAGTGTCCAAGGGTGCGGGTTTGACCGAAAAAGGCCGTGCTAAGTACAACCGTGAGACAGGCTCAAACCTAAAAGCACCAGCGCCCAATCCCAAGACTAAAGCAGATCAGGGGCGAAAAGATTCATTTTGTGCAAGAATGGGCGCTGTAGCGGCCAACGCCAAAGATGGCGAACGCGCTAAAGCTGCTCTTAAACGATGGAAATGTTAATCATGGCTACAAAACCTGGGCTTTATGCCAATATTCACGCAAAACAGGCTCGTATCGCCGCTGGCTCGAAAGAGAAGATGAATAAGCCTGGCAGCAAAAACGCACCCACTGCCAAAGATTTTAAAGACGCTGCCAAAACAGCAAAGAAGAAGTAATATGGCAGACCCAACAGGCATGATTGCCGCTGCTAACGTAGCAGCTGGCGGCAAACCCCCCAAAAGTGACTCTGACATACTAACCGTTGCCCGCGCACGTTTGGACATGGCTGTCTCGGCCCTTGCTGAGTCACGGGAAGACGAAATTGATGACTTGCGCTTTTATGCCGGTTCTCCTGATAACCATTGGCAGTGGCCTGCTGACGTATTGGCCACCCGTGGCGCGGTGCAGGGTCAGACGATCAACGCCCGCCCGACGCTCACAATCAACAAACTGCCGCAACACGTTCGTCAAGTGACGAATGACATGCGTCAGAATAGACCAGGCGCTAAAGTTATCCCTGTAGATGACGATGCTGACGTTCAGGTTGCAGAAATCTTCAACGGCATGATCCGCCACATTGAATACATCTCAGATGCTGATGTAGCTTACGACACAGCTTGCGAGAATCAAGTGGCTTACGGTGAGGGTTACATCACCCTGATGACCGAATACTGCGAACCCAACACGTTTGACCAAGACATTAAGATTGGCCGCATTCGCAACAGTTTTTCTGTCTACATGGATCCGCTGATTCAAGACCCAACGGGTGCGGACGCTAAATATTGCTTTATCACCGAAGATTTGACCAAGGCAGAGTACGAACGTCAGTACCCAGACGCTGCGCCCATCTCAACGCTCCAATCCCTTGGTGTAGGCGATCAGTCAATCAGCAACTGGCTTAATGAAGACACTGTTCGGATTGCGAGTTATTACTACATTGACTACGAAAAAGCCAAGCTGAACATGTACCCAGGCGGGCAGACGGCGTTCCAAAACACCCCTGAAGACAAACAACTTAGGGCGTTTTACGGCGAACCCAAGCGTACCCGCGAGTCAGTTAACCCTAAAGTCAAATACTGCAAGATCAATGGGTACGAAATCTTGGAGCAGAACGATTGGGCAGGCAAGTGGATTCCTGTCATTCGCGTGGTTGGCAATGAATTTGAGGTTGATGGCCGTTTGTATGTATCAGGCTTGGTCAGAAATGCCAAAGATGCCCAAAGAATGTATAACTATTGGGTTTCTCAAGAAGCAGAAATGTTGGCTTTGGCGCCTAAAGCACCGTTCATTGGTTACGGTGGCCAGTTTGAGGGCTACGAAGACAAGTGGAAGACGGCCAATACAAACAATTGGCCTTATTTAGAGGTAAACCCTGACGTGACTGATGGACAAGGTGCAGTTTTGCCTTTACCACAGAGAGCGCAACCTCCGATGGCTTCAAGTGGTCTATTACAGGCCAAAGCTGGCGCATCTGAAGACATTAAATCCACGACAGGCCAGTACAACGCCTCTTTAGGAATGGGTTCTAACGAGCGCTCTGGTAGAGCAATTCTTGCTCGTCAGCGTGAGGGTGATGTTGGCACATACCACTATGGCGACAACTTAACCCGCGCTGTGAGACACGTTGCCCGTCAGCTTGTGGATTTAATCCCTAAGATTTACGACACACAACGTATCGCCCGAATTATTGGTGAAGACGGCGAAACCAAGATGGTCAAGATCAATCCTGAACAACCTGAACCCGTCAAGAAGATTGTGGATGAACAAGGGATTGTGATTGATAAGATTTACAACCCTGGTGTAGGTAAGTACGACGTGGTGGCCACGACAGGCCCAGGCTACGCAACCAAACGTCAAGAGGCTTTGGAAGCCATGGCTCAACTTCTGCAAGGCAACCCACAACTGTGGTCTGTGGCGGGTGATTTGTTTGTAAAGAACATGGACTGGCCTGGCGCACAAGAGATGGCCAAACGATTCCAAAAAACCATTGATCCTAAGTTCTTGGAAGACGGCGACGAAAGCCCTGCTTTACAAGCTGCCCAGATGCAGATGCAGGCCATGGGTCAGGAAATGGAACAGATGCACCAGATGCTTCAGAATGTAGGCAAATCCATTGAGATGCAAGACATGGAACGCAAAGAGTTTGAGGCTCAGATCAAGGCATACGACGCAGAAACCAAGCGTATTTCAGCAGTCCAAGCCGGTATGACTGAAGAACAAATCCAAGACATTGCCATGGGCGTGGTGGCTGCGGCCATGGAGTCACAAGTTATGATGATGCCATCTGTGCGTGAAGCTGAAGAAGAACAAATGATGCCCCCTATGATGCCCCCTGAACAACAAATGGGAATGCCACAATGAAAGCCGCTGATTTTTTAGGTTTATTGTTTTTGGCTAGAGACGTTGCGCACAGTGTTCACTTAAACACCCGCAGTTACTCTAAACATCAAGCCCTTAACATTTTTTACGAACGCATTATTGGTGTGGCTGATGACTTTGCTGAAACCTATCAAGGCAGGCATGGTCTTATTGGGCCAATCACTTTAAATTCGCCTAAAAAAACAACAAATATTATTGAGTTTTTGGAAGATTCACTTGCCCAAGTTGAGGCTGCACGGTATGAAGTGTGCGATAAAAGTGATACAACCTTACAACAATTGATTGATAATATCATTGAGGTTTATCTCCGAACTTTATACAAACTTCGTTTCTTGGCATAAGGAGCCACCATGTCTAACTACACCGCCATCACAGCCACCGCACAAATTAAACGTGACGCTGGCAAACTTAACGGTATTTTTGTAAGCAGCGCTTCTAGCACGCCTACTATCACGGTCTATGATTCATCTGTTTCTAGCGCGTCTGACCCCGTGGTTTTGGCGACGTTTACGCCTACCGGAAACACCATGCACAACTTTTTTCAAGGTTTGTATGTAAACAAAGGTATTTACGTTGTGATCAGCGGCACAGTTTCAGCCACAATCTCTTACGAATAAGGGGTTAGCATGGCAGACGTAAAAATTTCCCAACTGCCAGCCGCCACCACACCGCTGGCAGGGACTGAGCAGATTCCGCTTGTTCAAAGCAGCGCAACCAAACAAGTTACAGTCAGCAACTTGCTTACGGCTGCCAATCTAGGCACACCCACAGCAATCAACCTGACTAATGCAACCAATGTGCCAGTTAACCAAGCCACAGGCATCTTGCCAGTAGCTAACGGCGGTAACGGCACAGCTTCGCCTAGCCTTGTTGGCGGCACAAACATCACCGTCACAGGCTCTTGGCCAAACCAAACTATTACCGCGACAGGCTCTGCCGCTGGTGATGTGACTGGCCCTGCGTCTGCCACAGACAACGCTGTTGTCCGGTTTGACAACACCACTGGCAAAGTTATTCAGAATTCTGGTGTCATTATCAGTGATGCAAATGTAATCACTGGAGGTACTTGGAACGGCGCGACTGTTGACGTTGCTTATGGTGGCACTGGCGTAACAACTTTGACAGGTATTGCAAAAGGTAATGGCACAAGTGCGTTTAGCGCAGCTGTTGCGGGCACTGACTATGTTGCCCCAGGCGGTGCATTAGGTACACCATCAAGCGGTACAGCTACAAATTTGACTGGTTTGCCCCTTACCACTGGCGTGACTGGTGTATTGCCAATCGCCAATGGCGGCACAAACGCAACAAGCGCTTCCACTGCACGCAGCAACATCTTGCCGTCTTACGCAGGCAACGCCAACAAGGTTTTGGCTGTTAATTCTGGCGCAACTGATGTTGAATATGTTTCTGTTGGCGGCACAGGCACTGTAACTAGTGTGGCCACAGGTACAGGTTTGACAGGCGGCCCCATCACAACAACGGGCACTGTTTCTTTAGCTAACACCGCTGTTACTGCGGGTTCTTACACGGCAGCCAACATTACAGTTGATGCACAAGGCCGAATTACCGCAGCCGCAAACGGCTCTGGCGGTTCTGGCACTGTGACTTCTGTTGGCGGTACAGGCACAGTCAACGGTTTGACTTTGACGGGCACGGTTACAACATCAGGCAATTTAACTTTAGGTGGAACGCTTGATCTGTCTAGCCCTCCTGCCATTGGTGGAACGGTTGCAGCAGCGATTACAGGCACGACAATTACAGCAAGCACAAAGTTTGTTGGTACTAATTTTGATGCGGCAGGTTCTGGTGGTGGTGGTTTAAGAACTTCAAGTGGTGCAAATTGCTTGCAATGGGGCGGTGGTGGTGGTGTTAACTTGACGCTAGATGGCGCATTTAACATGAATCCCGCTAATGCAAGTATTCAGATTTCCCCAACAGGCACAGGAACTTTAACAGTCAACCCTGCGACTGCGGGTACGATGAACAACATGGCCATTGGTGGGACAACCCCAGCGGCTGGTGCATTTACCACTGTTACAGCATCTACGGCTATTGGCATAGCTTCTGGCGGTACAGGCCAGACAACTGCGGCAGCGGCCATCACGGCTCTGACAGGCACACAGGTTTCTGGTCAATATTTGCGCTCTAACGGCACAAACGCTGTTTTGGCGGCAATCCAATCTGGCGATGTCCCAACACTAAACCAAAACACCACTGGCACGGCTGCTGGTTTATCTGCTACTTTGGCAATAGGCTCTGGCGGCACGGGGGCTACTACTTTGGCGGGAGCTAATATTCCTGTCGTCAACGTAGCAAACACATTTACTGCAACGCAGACATTCTCAGGTACTTCATCTGCCCAAGCCATCGCTCTAAACAATGCAGCAGAAGTAACTACAGTATCAGCTACAGCAGCTACTGGAACGATTAACTACGACATTACCACTCAGTCAGTCTTGTACTACACAAGTAACGCAAGTGCTAACTGGACTGTTAACTTCAGAGGCTCTAGCGGTACATCATTGAATACTTTGATGAGTACAGGTCAGTCAATGACTGTAGCTTTCTTGGTTACTCAGGGTGCTACTGCTTATTACAACTCTGCTGTGCAAGTGGATGGTACAACCTCTGGAGTGACTACTGTGTGGTTAGGTGGTGCGCCTACTGCTGGCAATGCTAGTGGCATCGATTCTTATCGTTATTTGATTATCAAAGTTGCAAACGCTACTTTTACTGTTCTTGCCTCCAATACACAGTTCAAGGCTTAATTATGTGTGTGTGCAAGAAATGTAATGTTGACAAGCCGCTGGACGAGTTCCAGTTGGATA
>Ga0247844_1009286_pt1 | contig 10311 bp, 7 predicted proteins | sample LaCtaG_FD_192421 | JGI IMG/M metagenome (GOLD analysis project Ga0247844, IMG submission 192421) | Freshwater microbial communities from meromictic Lake La Cruz, Castile-La Mancha, Spain - LaCruzMarch201714.5m_1 | ecosystem: Environmental > Aquatic > Freshwater > Lake | place: Spain: Castile-La...
ATCAATTTTTAACTCAAAAGCTTTTACTACCCGAATGTCTAATGTCATAAATTATAACTATGTTTTTGAAAATACTAGTAAAATGGGATTTGTATTGGGCGAAGAACTCACTACCAGCAATACAAATACCGTAGCACTAGATTCTAGAATGTTTCCCTCCTCTATGAAAGCATTAGATGCACTATCAAATATGAATTTGGCAGGTGTTACTTATCCATCAGAAACGGTTATCGGTACTCCAATTCATACATCTTCTTGGTTTGGGCGTGCTAATTATGATTATAAAGGTCGATATCTCATCTCTGCAACATTTAGAGCTGATGGTTCAAGTCGTTTTGCACCAGGTAAACAATGGGGATATTTTCCATCTGTGGGATTGGGGTGGAGGATTTCTGACGAGAAAATTTTTGAAGGAACAAAAGAGTGGTTGTCAAGTTTAAAACTTCGATCTAGTTATGGTGCATCTGGTAATGATAAAGTGCCACAAAATACCTGGAGACAAGTTATGACTGTAAATAGCGGTGATCTATTTTTAGGTAGCGATGAAACGACTCAAACCCCCTATTTAGGAACATCTAGCGCACTTTACAATCCGAATTTAAGGTGGGAGACTACCATTGCTAGAAATGTGGGACTAGATTTTGATCTCTTTAATGGAAAAGTAAATGGATCCATTGAGGGTTATTGGAATACTGTAAAAGACTTGTTGTTAAATGCCAAAATCCCCCAAAATGAAGGGAATACAACTCAATATCAAAATATTGGACAAACTTCAAACAAAGGAATTGAGCTTTCATTAAACAGCGTTTTGGTCAATTCTGGTGGATTTCAATTAAAAGGTTCATTTAACTGTGCTGTGAATAAAAATAATGTTGACAAATTAGGTTATACCACCGAATTTACTTCTAGATCAAATACTACACAAAATCTTGATAACTATTTGATTAAAGAGGGGCAACCATTGGGGCAGATGTACGGTTTCGAAGTGGCAGGAATGTACACCTTTGATGATTTTACCTATAATCCAAATCCACAATTGAAAACTGGTGGCTTATATAATTACTATACCTTAAAACCAGGCGTAAGTAATAATGCTAATCAATTGGGTTATGCTACATTACAACCAGGTTCTATGAAATTAAAAGATCAAAATGGTGATGGTGTAATTGATCAAAACGATAGGGTAGTATTAGGTAATGCAAATCCATTATTCAATGGCGGTTTTAATTTATCAGCTAATTATGTTGGTTTTGATTTTACTGCCATGTTCAATTTCTCAATAGGCAATAGCGTTTTTAATGCAACGAAAGCTAACTTTACTGCTGACTCCTACGCCCAAAAGTATCGAAATTACTTGAACGTGATGAACTCTTCTGATAGATTTGTAACCATTGATCCCAATAATACTGGCGCAGGTGTAGTCACCAATCCAGTTGATTTATACAATGTAAACAAAAATGCTTCCATGTGGTCAATTTATACGATTTTGTATCCACAGATGACCTCTTTCTCAGTTGAAGATGCCTCTTTTCTGAGAGTAAATAATGTAACCTTAGGTTATACAATTCCAAAAAAAATAACTGGTAAACTGAAAATATCTAGTTTGAGATTTTATTCCACAGTGAGTAACTTATTTGTATTAACCAAATATAGTGGAGACGATCCCGAAGTGAATAAAGACCCTAACGTTTTAACGCCTGGCGTTGATTGGGGAGCTTATCCAAGAACGCGTACTGTAACTGTAGGATTTAACTTAACCATGTAAATATAATCATCATGAAAAAATATATTAAATTTAGTGTAGTCGTATTAGTTTTACTGAGCTTATTTAGCTCCTGCGATGATTTTTTAGTTGCTGATTCACCTTCTGTTTTTACGGATAAATCGGCTTATGCAAGTGTAGATTTAGCCACCATGCGTGTGCAAGCATTGTATGCTAAGGAGTTTTATCCCGCAGATGCATTTCTGGAATGTGGAATTTTTGGTACTGATATTGAATGGGTGAATTTTAATGTGTCTACAATTAAAGGAGCATTGACCTCTTATCAAGCAACTTCTTCCAACTGTAGTGTGCTATCCACCATGTGGACTGGATGGTATAAATCGATTCAAATAGCGAATCAAGCCATCTATAATTTGCCGCTAAGCCCTATTTGGAAAGATTCATCGACTGTTGCTACTGCCAAAAAACTTTATGGAGAGGCGGTTACCATTAGGGCAATTTCATACTATCATTTAATTACAACATTTGGTGATGTGCCATTTTATACATTGCCATCGGATGCTTCTAATGATAAAACTTTCTACAAAGGCAAAACCAACAGAGACTCCATTTACGAGTTTTTAGTGGAAGATCTTCGTAAAGTTGTAGACTATGTGCCTTGGTCAAAAGATTTAGGAGTAAATAATAGGGTAAGTAAAGGTGCAGTTCTGGGTATTAGAGCCCGCATTGCTTTACAATATGCTGGCTTTAGCTTACGCAATGGAACCCATTTAACACAAAAAGGAAGATATTCGGCCAAGTATTATCAAATTGCTGATTCTGCCCTTGCTACAATTGTCAATAGCGGAAAACATGCACTGGTTCAATCTGTAGATCCAAAAATTGGGGGATTTGAAAAATTATTCCGCGATATGAATGGTTATAAGAACAATATGGACGAACTTATTTTTGTAAAATCCTTTGGTAGAGGTGTGAGCGGAACGAGTTTAGGGATGTTGTCTAACAATAAAGACTCCTATTACGGCTGGTGTACCGGTAATCCATTTACTTCTCCAGCATACTACTACAGTTTTGACTCCATTGATACTAGAAGAAATGTAGCTTGTCCGCTTTATAATTATAGAACTTCTGTAGTGGGTGTTCAAGGGATGTTTAATGTGCCTAATTGGTTTGGAATTGCGAAATTTAGACGCGAATGGTTAACCCCAACCATGGGTGGTGATTTGTACCTGTTAACCTCGCAAACTGGGGTTGATTTCCCAATTCTTCGTTATTCTGATATTCTATTGATGTATGCCGAAACCCAAAATGAAATTAATAATGGTCCTACCGAAGCTGCCAAAGAGGCTTTCAAACAGGTCAGACGTCGTGCTTTCCCAATTACAAATTGGACAGATAGAGTAGAAGATTATGTTGACTTGCTCGGTTCAAAGGATGCATTTTTTAATGCCTTGGTGGATGAAAATGCTTGGGAATTGGCAGGAGAAGGAATACGTAAATATGATTTGATAAGGTGGAACCTTTTAGGGACAAAAATTCAACAAATGAAAGATGATAACGATAAGTTGTTTTCCGGTGTTGACCCAAAATACATAAATGTACCTGATTATATCTGGTATAAATATGATACAGATAGTAAAACATTGCTTTTTTTAAATACAAATTATAGAACTTCACAGTCCAAGGCCAATCAGGATTTGTTGAAAGCTCAGGGTTGGATTTCTCAAGCATGGTGGGGAAATGCTGCTAAGGCGGTCCAAAATAAAGCGGCATTTGCAAGTGCTGGAAGTTTACAAGGCACTCCGAATCCGGCTACCGGTTTAGCTGGATTTGATGCTACAAAAAACAATTATTTGTATCCAATTCAAAATGATGTATTGGATAATAGTCGTGGAGTTTTGAATAATGACCAAATGCCTTGAGAATAAACACTAACTTTTGGATATCCAAAAAAAGTTTCAGCTTTTACAAACCACTCTCTCTGTTCCCACTTTGGGTGAAGGGGTAAAATTATAACTAATATGAAAAAACAAATAATTTATAAACAACGATTAGATCGCCTAAGTACAAAGCTATTTGTACTCGCTTTGCTAATTATTAGTATTTCAGCATGTACAAAATTGGATGATGGTATTCCTCCCATCGGAGAACATCCCGGACAGTTTTTTAGCCCAGTAATCAATTTAACTGTTCCGATTGGTTCTACTGCTGTGCAAGATCCAATTGGCGCTTCTGTAGCTATTTCATGGGCAAAAACGCCCAATGCAACCTATGAAATTCAGTACAGTAAAGATAGTATGTTGTTTACTACTGATACTGTAAGGGTTTTTAATGATACAGTTACAAGCTTTAGATTGGCTGGCTTAGATGCCCTGGTTAATTATTCATTCAGAGTAAGGGCTATCAGTAAAGATCCGAATGTGAAAGACTCGAGATATGCTGCTACTACATTTAAATGTCCGTTGTTTCCGGTATATACCAATATAAATGGTTACAATTGCTTGCTTGCAACGCCTGCTGATAATGGTTCGGCAGTTCTTACATGGAATTCAGCAATGGATGTTACGCATATTGTTCAATCCTCCACAAAATTGAGCCATGTGTTAACTCCAACTGAAAAAACAGCAGGTACTTACACCTATACCGGAATAAAAAATAATATCGCTGATACTTTTAAAATTTATCGTAGAGATGGTTTAAGAGGTATTGCCATTGTGAATAATATTTTGGTGACGTTTAATTATCAAATTCCGGGATTGACCAATACAACTGTTCGGATTAATTCGGGTACTCCAGTGACTAGGCCTAAAAACCCAACATATGCAGGTAAAACCTTTGTGAATTGGTACAAAGATGCTACAGGTACAGCCTTTTACACTTTCTCTGATAATTCTAAATCTGCCAATATCGAGATTTTTGCAAAGTGGACACCTTGATAATCTTCATTTAAGAACGCAGTTTTCACATTTTTAATACAATAGTATTTATAGCTACAATTAAAAAACAACTTATGAAAAACATTAATAGATATTTTTGTAAAATAACAACTGTTTGCTTGTTCTTGTTAGGTTTTCTGGCTTCTTGTAAAAAAGAAGAAGCCGTAGACCCTAATATGCTAGAAAAACCGCAGTTAATAATGTACACACCAGTAAGCGATTCTATTGGCGTTACGGTACGTTTCGTTTGGAATAAAGTGAATGCCGCCACCAGTTATCAATTGGAATTGAGTTCTGATAGTCTACTTTATACCAATGAATTGAAAACGTATACGGTAAATGATACCAATTCCATTACCATCAAAGGAATTGCGAGTAATACCGTTTTTTCAGCAAGATTAAAAGCTTTCAATTCAATAAATTCATCAAGATTACACACATCTAGTTTAGTGCCGAGAGAAAATATATTCGCAGGCATGACTACTATCTATGGAGTTGTAACTTATCCCGGGGTAGTTTCAGACTCATTAATTACAGCAAGCACGGTAAAACTAAAGTGGCGCCGGGGAAAAATTGTTACTGGTATTGCTAAAACGGTAAATGGAGTTACAGATACTTTAAAAGTTACAATGTCTAGCCCTACTGATACTTCCCGAATTATTACAGGATTGAACTCGGCCACACATTATAGTTTTAATATCTGTAACAATAAAATTAACAGAGGAAAAGTTACCGTAATTACAAAGTGATTTAAAACTAGTTTTTTTACACTCTATTTTTTACATATTGCCAACAGTCAAAACTCCATGTAGATTGCTACCATAAAACTATTTTCGAGAGAAGTCTATTGAGAAATATGAAAAAATTTATTTTCATTCTTACCATCATTTTTTTACATGGAGTTGAATTGTATTCACAAATGAATATGGATAAGTTCTATGGGAACTATATTGAAACAAAGCGGCATGATCTTGCCAATTTCGATGTAGTGAATGGTAGTTCATATAAAAATGATCAATTTGCACTGGCCAATGTTTACATGAAAAATTGTAAAGTTCCAATTCAATTGTTTTTACGGTACAATAATCTTTTTGATGAGATGGAAATGAAAAAAGCCAATGAAGAGGCTTATTTGATTGTCGACAAAAAGGAAAATATTGATAGCATCTCTTTACTTGGAGAAACATTTGTTTACCTTCAATACAAGGTGGAGAACATTGATAAAAATGGTTACTACATTAAATTGATTTCGGGAAAAAATAATTTGTATATGAAAGAAGTGAAAGAGTACATTCCTGAAAAACAGCCAATTGGCGGGTATCAGGAATATGTGCCGGCTACAATCATTGATAAACCATTAGATTTCTATATTCAAGAGTATAATCGGGATCCTGAAATACTACCTTGTACAATGAAAGGTTTTTTGCGACATTTAAAGCTAAAGGGGTGCGATTTATATGATGTTGCGAAGCAAGAAAAATTCAAATACGATACAGAGTCAATTGTTAAGATTGTGCAATTATATTTTAATCAATTGACAATCAATAATACAGCATTAAAACAATAAAGTATACAGCTTAAAACGGTAAAAATGATAAAACTACTTTCAATCACAGGAATATCAATAGTACCTTTGGCAGTAACAGCCGGAAATTTGAGTACTGAAAATTCAAAAAAGCCCAATGTCGTTCTCATTTATGCCGATGATATTGGATACGGCGATTTAAGTTGTTACGGCTTTTCAAAAGTACAAACACCCAATATTGATAAACTAGCTGCTGAGGGAATTCGTTTTACAAATTCAAATTGCGGAGCCTCTACAAGTACCCCCTCTCGATATGCCTTACTAACAGGACAATATGCTTGGCGCAAAGAGGGTACGGGGATTGCTCCGGGAGATGCGGCAATGATCATCAAACCGACACAAAATTCGATGCCCAGAATGTTCCAAACGATGGGTTATAAAACTGCGGTAGTCGGCAAATGGCATTTGGGTTTGGGGAACGAAACCGGAAAACAGAATTGGAATGGTTTGATTACGCCCGGATTACGAGAATTGGGTTTTGACTATTCTTATATTCTTGCTGCAACTGGAGATAGAACACCTTGTGTTTTTATCGCAAATGGCAGAGTGGCACATTTAGATCCCAATGACCCCATTGAAGTGAGTTATACTTCCAACTTTCTGGGGGAACCAACCGGTAAAGATAATCCAGAACTGCTCAAAATGAAACCAAGCCATACTCATAATCAGAGTATTGTAAATGGCATTTCCAGAATTGGCTATATGCGAGGCGGTAAATCAGCACTCTGGGTGGATGAAAATATTGCCGATAGTATTACTGCGAAGGCACTCAATTTTATTGATGCCAATAAAAATCACCCGTTTTTTCTCTATTTTGCAACACAAGATGTACACGTTCCTCGTGTTCCGCATCCTAGATTTGCCGGTAAAAGTGGATTAGGTCCTCGAGGTGATGCCATTTTGGAATTCGATTGGAGTGTGGGCGAAGTGATGACCAAGTTGAAACAGCTTCATTTGGATGAAAATACCTTGGTGATTTTTTCAAGTGATAATGGGCCTGTTGTAGATGATGGTTATCAAGATCAAGCCGTGGAGCTTTTAGGGGAGCACAAACCTTGGGGTCCGTTTAGGGGTGGGAAGTACAGTAGTTTTGAAGCCGGAACCCGTATTCCTCAGATTGTTCGATGGACAAATGTTGTTAAACCAAATATTTCTATGGCTTTAGTAACCCAATTGGATTGGTATGCATCTTTTGCCTCCTTGATTGGATATAAGTTAAAATCTGATGAGGCACCGGATAGTTACAATGGTATAGCCACTTTGTTAGGCAAAAATTCAAATAACCGTGAAAATGTTGTCAAACAAAACATTAACAATGTGTTATCAATTGTGGTTGGGGAGTGGAAATATATTGAACCCAGCAATTTTGGTAAAATAAATAAAGATTGCAAAATAGAAATGGGAAATGATATGAAACCCCAACTATATAATTTGAAAAATGATATTGGTGAAAAAGTAAATTTAGCAGAAAGTAATCCGCAGAAAGTGGTAGAATTGAAAGCGATGTTAGATAAAGTAAAGACAAAGAAATAATTTTAAACATTCATCTTGAATTTAATTATGAAAAAAACAATCAGTAATCTGTCCATAGTTTCTCTTTTGTTAATAAATTTATCCATTCAAGCAGCTTCTTCAAAAACATTAAAATGGCACCCTGGGCACTATATTTTTGTTTCAAATGCTCCATTAACAAAACAGATGTTGACCCTACCTAATTTCCGTGGTGTTCAGAAATTTTATACCTGGCGCGATTTTGAAAAAGAGAAAGGGGTGTATGATTTTTCATCTTTGAAAGCCGATTTGGAAATGATGAAACAATACAATCGTCAATTGGTTGTACAATTAACCTATAAATCTTTTACCAAAGGAAAACGTGAAATCCCAGATTATATCACTGGTGATGAATATGGTGGTGGTGTGTATACGACTCATAAAGGTTCATTAAATCCGGTCATCTGGAATAAAAATGTAATCGCACGATTTGAAGCACTCATTGCAGCTTTTGGAAAAGAATTTGATCAGTACCCAAATTTGGAAGCTGTTAATTTGCCCGAAACAGCTACAAGTGCCCCATTGATTAAATCACCGCAAGTTGGGGTAGAAGCGTTTACAGAACAGAACTATTTTAAGGTACTCAAACAGCAAATGTCAGCTTTACGCAATGCACTTCCGAATACTGTTGTGATTCAATACCTCAACTTCCCACAAAGCTTATTAGATGCTTTAACAGACTATGCCAAAGAGATTGGTGTAGGAATGGGCGGGCCTGATGTATATCCCCGTGAAGATGCAGTAAGTGATCCAAAAATAGGCATCTATAGGCTCTATACCAAACTTGCAGGTACAGTTCCCATGGGTGCAGCTGTGCAAGTAGAAAATTATTCTGTTGCAAAGAAAAAACGAACAAAGTTGAGTAGGGGAGAGGGTGGTAAGGATAAACCAATTGTGATTACAGCCGAAGATGAAATTCCAATTCCTGTACGGGAACATCTTCAATTGGCAAAGGAGACACTCAAATTAAATTATCTTTTTTGGGCAAATACACCTGATTTAGAAAATGTCAAAAAAATGCTGGCGGAACCCGATTTGGTAAATGACCCTGCGGGCGGCCTAATTACTAAAATTCCCCCCAAGGCCTTTTTGAAATAAGTTGTCAATAAGAATTATCTTAATAACTAGATCTTAAATAAATTAATATGAGTAAATTAAGTGTTAATCAATTGTCTGTTTTTAACAGAAGAAAGAGAACAATTGTTGGAATTATACTACTTGCACTCACCTCTTTTTCGCTTCATGCAGAAGAGGCCTCAAAATTAAAATGGCATCCGGGTCATTATATCTTTATTGCTAAAAATGAGATTACAAAAGAGGTTTTAATGTTACCTCATTTTAGAGGCATTCAAAAAGTGTATGTTTGGAGTGATTTTGAAAAAGAGAAGGGCGTCTATGATTTTTCCTCCTTGAAGGCGGATTTAGATATGGTGAGAAAATATAATCGTCAAATGGTTATTCAGTTTTCATACAAACGTTTTTTTGTAAAAGGACTTCCAATACCTGCTTATGTTACTGGTGAAGAATATGGTGGAGGTATTTATGAAGGTGAATATACAATCATTTGGAATAAAAATGTTTTGGCACGTTTTCAGGCAATGTTGGCTGCTTTTGGTAAAGAGTTTGATTCTGATCCGAATTTGGAAGCAGTTAATATGCCCGAGACCGCTTTAGGGGCGCCTAGAATTACCAAGTTGCTGGAAACCAATCCTCCCGCAGGTTTTGAGCGATATACCGAAAAAGCTTATTTGAATGCACTGAAAGGGCAAATGTTAGCCATGCGCCAGGCATTTCCACATACTGCTGTCATACAATTTATGAATTTCCCTGTGGGTATTATTGATGAAGTGACAGATTATGCCAAGGAAATTGGTGTAGGGATGGGAGGACCTGATGTGTATCCACGCGATGGCAGTCGGTTGAGTGATCCGGTAACAGGAGTTTATCGTTTATATGATAAATTGGCTGGATTTGTACCCATGGGAGCAGCAGTACAAAAGGAAAATTATTCAATGGCAGCAAAAAAACAGTCGGGATGGGGACGTGCCAATTTAGGCAAAGTGGTTCCCGGCGATGAAATACCTTTTCCGGTTCGTGACCATTTAAAAATGGCACAGGAGAAACTGAAGCTCAACTACCTATTTTGGTTCATGGATCAAAAAAATATTAATCAAGATGTAGTGAAGCTTTTAGAAGAGCCTGATTTAGTGGGTGATATCGCTGGAGGTCTAATCACCAAAATCCCTCCTAAAACTTTTATGAAATGATTTGACGAAAGTCAATTGTAATGTTGAATATATTTAATTTCAAAAAAACAAAATTGGCTGTCTCAATATTGATTTGTGACAGCCTATTTTGTTTTTTATTGAATCATCCTTTTTTGTCCCAACTTGAAACGGATTTTAAACGCATAATTCCAGCAATGACGGCTGTTTCAGGCGATATTTTTTTTGATTCGTTGCTACAATGTCAGATTTGCAGCATCAATATTTAATAAAGCCAGTATTTCTTTTTGG
>Ga0247844_1009287_pt1 | contig 10310 bp, 13 predicted proteins | sample LaCtaG_FD_192421 | JGI IMG/M metagenome (GOLD analysis project Ga0247844, IMG submission 192421) | Freshwater microbial communities from meromictic Lake La Cruz, Castile-La Mancha, Spain - LaCruzMarch201714.5m_1 | ecosystem: Environmental > Aquatic > Freshwater > Lake | place: Spain: Castile-La...
AGAACTCAACCTCATCATTGCCAAGTACCACGATGACACCGCAGCTATCAGGCGTCACATGATCGAGTATGGAATCTTGGAGAGGGATGGGGAGAGTGTTTATTGGGTTGCCAAAAATCAAACTTGAGATAGCGCATGCACATTTAAACTGCTTACCAACAAATCAAGTTGTTTCTCGATTTCGAGTGGTGGCCGCCCAAGGTCCAAGCCATGCGTATAGACCGTGATCCCCTCTTGTCGCGTTTCGATCGAACGCGCATTACCAGCTACCCCATAAATCAAATGTGCTTCTTTCAAGCCTAGTAATGAGGCGTAACTGATAACTTGGCGTAGGTCATTCAGAGAATCTCTCTGCTGAGTTTCACCTTCAGGTTGTTTGTACTTTGTGTCCATGACTTGAAATGGCTTACCTTTTCGATACCAGATGACATCTGGTTTCTCTCGATAAATGCCACCGACGTCGAGTGACAAACTCTTTTGAGTGGCGACTAAGTTGTCAGAACTATTGATACGTTCCGCCAACTGTTTAGCAACGAAATCTTCAAACACCTTATACATGTCAATACTAAAACCATTTATCTGAACGTCTCCAGCTTTTTCGTGGAACCCGTTCCCACTAATAATCAATTCAGCAAGTCGAAGTGCGTTCCAGTAATGAATATTTAATCTGGATGCGTTCCAGCTCGGTACTTGGCTTATGTCAGTCACATCCTTGAAATTAAAGAGTAAATTCTGAGCTTGATTTCTCAATTTGCGGTTTTGTAATCCATGTTTGAGTGATATGTGCAAGGCCCTCTTTAGTATCTGATTTTCTGGGATATCTTCAACAAAATCGTCAAAGGAAACCTCAAACGGAATGAAATTACCTGGGTTCTTTTTCACCTGTCGTGAAAAATCGATTCTCCCCCGTAGGACTTGAAGGGAGTCTTCCCGGTTGACATAGCCGCTTATCAAGCCTTTTCGTGTCGAGAGGGCCACACTGTGAATGAAACTCTGAAATAGAACTGTCAGGAAGTCATTGCTCTCTGAGATTTGAACCTTTTCACTATCAATTTTTAACTCTTCCAATAATCCCAGAAAATAGAAAATGTTATATATGGGAAAACGGGGGGTGACATTTACTTGGACCCCTTGTACGGAGATGAAACCCACTTTGCTATCGGCTTTGATGACGAATTCACCCGAAACTTTTCGAGTTAATTCGACTATTCCGGTCCTCTGAATCTTTTGTGCAATTTCTGCATCTAAGACTTCAACTATTTTTTCCTCATACTCTGATAGAGAAAATACCGTCAAAGAGTCAATCCTTGGCATGGCGGCTTTTGTCCCTTATGGATGAATCTTGTCGAAAGAAAATTCGCTCTGTTTTTCGGCCCATTCCCCGTAAAAATACTCTTCAAGCAATGGCTCTATCGAGTACTTCCAAGTAAGTTGTAAATTCTCCCGTGATTGCTTCTTATCCTTCATGAAGTAAGCGGGACCTACTGAAAATTCATACTTAGCCAAGGCATTATTTAGGTTTTCGAGGATTGCCCCAGCAACAGCTGGGAGCTTGTTTGCTTCTAGCCATTTTGGAAGTATCTGTGAACAAGGTTCGGATGTTGGGTCAAGGTGTATGAATTTGAATCGCCTTCTAATCGCACTATCTACAAGTGCAATCGATCGATCCGCCGTATTCATTGTGCCTATAAAAATTAGATTGGAAGGAAGTGAGAATTTTTCAGTTTTTGAATACATTAGAGAGATTTCTTCGTCACGATATTCAAGAAGAAAATAGAGCTCGCCAAATACTTTTGCAAGATTCCCGCGATTGATTTCATCAATTATAAGGACGTATTTCTCATGAGGATTTGATCGTGCTGCCGCTGCAATCCTCTTTAACGGCCCATCCACTTTCTCTAATGAAACTGAACCATCTGATTTCTCGGCAGGTCTAAAACCCTCAAAGAAATCTTCATAGGAAAAAGATGGGTGAAACTGAATGATTTCTGTGTTTTCTTTTGATGCTAAGTATTGAGCTATAGCTTTGCCAATAAAAGTTTTCCCGGTTCCGGGAGGGCCGTAGAAAATTACCTGCTTTGATTCAGTGATCTGCCCTATAACCTCTGCTAACCATTCTTCTGGAACCAGGAGTGTACGAGCTAGTGCATTGAATGACTCATCCTTTACTGTATTTTCCATTTTCACTTCTCCTCCCAGCATCGCTCCCGTATAACCAAATCTTTCAACAAACTTTTCACCAAATTCTTTACTAAGTGGGAAAAGGTAACCCAGCTTGATTCCACCCCTAACTGCAAGTGGACCTTTTTCGTCAACAAGCGAACGCAGATCATCCTCAACCTCACTAAAAGGAACTGGAGCTTCAAGCTCTCTAAAGTCTGCTTTGACAACAAACCCTGGTACTAGAGAGTCATCTTCCGAAGAAGAGATCTTGTCGGGATATTCCGCTGGGCGGGTGGAATCAACACTCTCAACTGTGCAGGTTCCAATAGCAACAACCTTTGTGTCCGCATACAAAAGTATTAAGTCGCCCTTTTTGATTTTCTTCATATCAGTGTGATGCGTCAAAACTGCACCATTTTTTGAAGCAGCATGAGCCCATAGAGTTCCTGTTGAAATCGCCGGCTTTTTGGTCACGCCAACATTGCACCACCAGTATTGGATATCTGACGCAGTTTTAGACTCAATAACCTTCAACCGGGGTTCCAAGTAATTCAGAAGGAATTGTGATGTTTCATTTTGCATGCTGAAATTTGATCCCTGGAGGCCATTTATCTGAGTAATACTGGCAAGGTCTCTATTTGATGCGATCTCGGCTTTCAACAGAGGTGCATCGATCTTATAATCAAAAGAAACCACAACCCCCCATTCTCCAAAAATGTTTTCCCCTCTATTAATTGGTTCCTTCATAAGGTGGCCGATCGCATAGACTCCTGAGTTAGGTTCTGACTGTCTGAAGAAAATTAAATCTCCGACTTTCATTTTTTCTCTGTTTTGATTGGCAGCCCAATCATTATTTACGTTTTTTTCAATCGCCTCTAACAAACTCCATTTAGATGGGTTAGATTGAAATACCCAGGAATTCAGCCCGCCATTTCCAAGTTGTTTCCAGAAATCGGATTGAGTTTTCTTTTCTACATACTTTCTAATGTCCAAATGATTAATCGCTGTTTGAATTACTGTACGAGGGTTCTCCAAAGCGGAAGTTCCTTTTACTTGATCGAGAAATTCCTGCCTGTCGGCTTCCTTAACTAACCATAGAACTTGGCGAGTAGCCAAGAAGCTTTCATTGGAGGGATTCTCATCAACTTCGCTCAGGAGATATCCAACGCTTATCCTCTTCCCCTTGCCGCTTGGAATCAGTACAAAATCGCCCCCGAAAATTTTATTGGCGAATGCATGTATCTGAGACGTATAAGCGCCTATGGTGTGATTGCTATCCGATGAATAAATCTCTTGAAGCTTGTGATAGATGTCGTTGAAATCAACATCTTTAATCAATACTTGGCCCCGAACTTCTTTCCACCCTATAGCGACAAATCCAGAGGAAAGGCACTCATTAAGGTATTCATCCTCAGAGCCCGCACGTACAATCCAAGTCGCCATAGTAAGAGCTTACTGAGAGTAACCGACATGTGACAGAGCGTAACTCTTGCGCTCAGAAAGCTGATCTTTAGCTCATCAACTCTTCACCACAACCCTCACCACATCCCCCGCCGTCGCACCCTGCCCTAACTCCACACTCACATTGGTCGGTATGCCATTGATCTGTGCTGCAGCAAGGATTGAGAGTTGGGCTGCTATCTCAGTCATCCAATATAAGGCGTTAATTCCTAATGTCATCCCCTGATTTCAAATGTCCAGTAGTAATGGAGAGGCTACTTATAACCCAGTCCTACTGACTCCATACTCAGCCTCTATTTTACTAAATCCCTCAAATAGCAACTGATTAATCAAGCCACTTCGAGAAAATGAACTATTTTTCAGATAGCTAGCAGCTTTTAAAGCAGCCTGTTCGTTCCAGTCTGCCTTCTGTGCATCAACTCCATAAACTGAGTCAGCGCTACTAAATCCCTCGAACTCTAGTTGTTTTATTAAACCGCTTCGAGAAAACGAACTATTCCTCAGATAACTTGCGGCTTTTTTCACGGCTTGTTCAGACCAATTGGTCTTAGTCGAGTCAACACCAAAAGTTGCATCAGCGTTGCTAAATCCTTCAAACTCCAGTTGCTTAATTAGGCCGCTTCGAGAAAATGAACTATTCCTCAGATAACTTGCGGCTTTCTTTGAAGCATTTTGCTGACTAACGGTTCCTGAAACAGAAGCAGTGGGTTGCTTTGTTGTTGAAGAAGGCTTTACCGGCGTTCCATTGTTCCAATAAAGTTTGGATCCCAATTTAATGCAAGTGTAGATACGTCCATTAGATGTTGACGTTTTCCCTGCCTTAGGACAAGAAGTGCCCGCTTGAACAGCAGCTTCAGCAGATACTAAAGAATTAAACGAAAGCAAAGTAACCAAAGAGACAACTACTAATGACTTTTTCATAAGTAAATTATATGTCATTTGTGGAAAATCTCTAGGAAGCTCTAAGTCCCCACCGCCAGCCTCCCGGCGCAGTACTCACATGGAAGTCCGAATTCGACTTGGTATGGATGCCATTTATCTGGATAGAACCCGTGGTGCTCCCCTACTGATTTCTGCCGTAGTACTGATTACTCACAGGAATAAGTAAGAGGACTATTGGTGCCACTGCAATCAACAAGGTAACGATGTATTGCCACATTGAGATATTCACCTGCGATGAAAATGCTAAAAAGGCGAAAAGCTTGACGCCTGAAGTGATCAATACTGTAAAGCGAGCTAGATTGCGAGGCTCTAAAGCTCGATAGCACGCAATCAATCCGATCAATGCCCAAGTACAACCCACCAGTGCTTGTCGAAACGTGATCCCACTATCACCTAATTCTATTCCTGCAGTGAAATCAAAAAAGAATCGATTGGTTGACGACAATAGAGCAATTAGACCTTGCAAAATGGTCGCAAAGAATGAAATGGCAGCAATACTCAAACCGACAGTCGCAGCCGCGGGGCGACGATTGAAGAGTTTCTGAAAAGAAGAATTACTCATTTGTCTCCTCCACAAAGCGATGCGTTGGGATAGCGAGTGGTTTTTCTGTTAACCCTGGTCCAGGTTCACTGAATGAAACTTTCTGCGCAAGCAGGTTAGCACCTCTGTAAATTGAGCACAGCTCTCGATACTCTGCCTCGAGAAGTCGCATGTGAGTGATGATTGCTTTCTCTTGAACGACTCTTTTCTCAGGAGTTAGATTGCCACGGCCTGGTATTAAACGTGAACGCGTTAGAGCTCTGATTTTCTTCGTTAGTTGTTTGATCTTTCGTTTTGTTCGAGAAATATCGCTCTCTATTTCGGAATGGTTGTAGTAAGAAAGAGCGATTGCGCACAAGACGAAAGTCATCTGGATGAGGAAAAACAAGACCGTTCCAAATGTACGATCGTCAGGAAGCCACAATTTTACTGGCACGCTACTAATATTTGAGCTTCGTAGTGATGACAGCATTAGTACTACTAAAATTATGAACACTCCCACAATTCCTGCAAACCAGCGTTGACCGCTTGGCTGTGGTCTATCTCGATCAATCGAAATCTTAAAGGTTAAACCGATAATATGTGCAGCAATGATGCTCAGTATTGCGAGGCTTGCAGTGATGATGTAGGCCTTCCACAGCTCATCGTTAAGAAGTAGTTCAACTGCAGGCAAAGTCACAAAAAACTCTCCAACTGCGAGGGCGAATAACGCTCCAACATAAACCCAAATTGGAATGTGACGGTGGCGAGCTGCCCTGCCTGTGGGGTTCTCATTTACTTCACCAGTCTTTTCCTGCAACAACTTATTCAGTTGTTGCTCATACATTGATCGTTCTTGTTCACTCTGAACAATTTGATATTCCTGAGACTGTTTATCCGCCACGTCTTCTTCATTAGACGTGATCGATTGGCCCTCGACAATTCGGAGTTTCTGGTCAAGTTGTTCTATCTGCTGTCCATAGGTTGAATGAAGAGTTTCAAGGTACGGTACTGGCCCGCCAGCCCACTCTTGACTAGGTAGTCCTTGGCGGCCATGAGAACGCCCTCGGCCGCGTGCTTTTCTTCTTGCCCGCGAATATGCATGCAAAGGGGTTAACATATTTCTACCTTTCGAATCGATGTCATTAAGAGCAAGCCTGATTTAATGACTGAGCCTGATCTGTTTGTTTTACTCCTGATGCTGTGAAGAATCCTTCCCAGTATGCCAATAGATATGAATTTCGGTCTAGTGCGATTGGATTGGGTCCAGAACCAATTCCAACAATCACCATTCTTGTGGCAACGTCTGATGGAAATTTTATTCCCACGGCTTTTGCTGCGGCTATGCCTGCTTCCTTTGCTTTCTCGGGAGAACTCGCAGTCAAAGCAACACGCTTACTGTTCAACTCACTTGATTTAGGCACTCCAGGAGATTCATTGAGCATGTCCGAGGCAATCGCGATGCACAATCTACTTTTTACTTCTCTACCATTTATTGTGTCTTTTTTCTTACCAGCTAAATCTGTAGCCAAATTGGATGAACGGAAAATAGCACCCGCAATATCAGAACAAACAGCGTTTCGATCACACACTGGCTTAGAGAAATAATCATCTGCACGTTTTAAGCTCTTTGCAATACTGATCACTCTTTCGCAGATTGCGCCCGCTAGGACTGCCTTATTCTTTTCATCTGTACTTTTAAGAAATTGCCCTTTGTTTATGGAATTTATGGTCGAGCTACGACACGCAGCAGAAGTTGGTACGACAATTGTTGATCGAGTAAAGATTCTTGCTTGACTAGCCCATGCACCGCTTTCCCCAAAAAGCTCATCAGTAAGCCTTTCAAGTCTGGAATCTGTTGATTTTGGAAAAACTTGCTCGACAGAGCCCCAAACTTTTTTCGCATCGGACTTATTCACAATGGAGAAAATTGGAGAATTTTGTGAGTTCTTTGAAATTGAAGTCACTGAGATATCAACAGGAAGCTTGGTTGGAATCGATTTTGCAATTGGAGTACCAAAAGGTTGGCTCAATTTTGAAATAACTGAGAGTCTTAGATTCTTCCAAAGCTCTACAGAGTTGGTAGAACCTGATACATCTAGGATAAACAAGTTGCTTTCGGCTACATGGATTTCGACAGCCTGGGCAGATGAAGTCAAAGCTGCGGAATTTAGACTAAACACCAAAAACATTGAGATGAATAAAGAAGCTCTCCCGTGTCTACGCATGGTGTGAACCCTAAGGTGATTTGGAGAATTTAGGTAGGGGTTTTCCCCCTCCTTCAGAGGTGAATTCTCAGCGTGAGCAGGCCGCCCCAGCGCCAAAATTTTGCACCCAATACGTTTTGTAAGTGGATTTTGGGTTTGTTGCCATGCCAAATCCCACATGAGTGAACTTCTGACCAACCATATTCTTGTAATGGCCTTTAGATTTTCTCCAGCCTTTCATTACCTCGGTGACAGAGCTTTGTCCGGCGGCAATGTTTTCTGCGACTGTTGAACCTGTTGTTGAGTTGGTCCAGTCATAACCAGCGCCTTGAATCCTCTCACCGAAAGAAGATCCGTCCTTTCCTGTGTGCGAAAGAAAATTCTGTTTTGCCATGGTGATCGCGTATTTCTGAGCAGCTTGAGTTAAGGGTTTGCACATCTCCAATGGCTTTAGCCCTTCTTGCGAACGAATCGAGTTGAGTGATTTAAGCATCTGTTCTTGCCATGAATCCGCCATTGATGGTGTTATGAGACCTAAGCTCAAAATCATTCCAAGCCAAAAGACAATCAGCGCTCTGGATAACTTCATGACAGAACCATACCTAAGCCAAGGACCACCTAGCCATAAAATACTAAATTCTCGAAACTCTTTAAATTAACTCTAAGTATTGGTAAATTTTGGGGCAAGCACACGAGTAACAATCACCTTGATGTTCACTCTTGGGTCCAAGTCAGAAGAAGAGGAGAAATACATGTCAGAATTTCAAGCACTTCCTCCACAAAAGACAAACGGATTGGCAATTGCGGGTTTTGTAACAGCACTAGCGTGTTGTTCGCCTGTCGGAATCATTCTCTCATCTATAGGCCTGAGCCAGATTAGTAAAGATCCTTCCCAAAAAGGTAAGGGACTTGCAACTGCAGGTTTGATTATTGGAATTATCTCCTTGGTAGCAACAGTCTTTTACTACATTTTTATGTTTAGCACTGGATTTCTGGATTCCTACAACTACTAAGTTCCATGCCATCGAGAAACCATAATTCATCTGTCAGAGACCACTCTCGTTCTGGGCAGAAATCTGAAACGAGTTTTGGAATGCTTTTGAGGAGTAGTCCTACGACAACACTATTTGGTACTAGAACCCGTCGAGTCTTCACATTGATTCTTGTGTGGTTGATAGTTAGGGAAGCAGCTTTACGAACAAATGGATTTGAAGATGGTCCAACACTTTGCCCTGTGCGAATACTGACTGGTTATCCCTGCCCTGGTTGTGGTGGAACCCGGGCCATGGGCTCAATCGCTCTCGGACAATTTGATCAAGCCTGGTCATTCAATCCATTAGCTTTTCTTTTTGTAATTGCCAGCTTTGCTTGGGCCGCAAGACTCACATACCTCGATAGGTTAATGAAGCAAGTTTCAAACTCATTTCGATCAAAATCAGCATCGATCCAAGTCATCTCACTAACGGCTCTTTATGCTCTCGCGTGGGTAGCCGCAATAAATAGGTTCAATTCTGCTATCTTGTAGTAACCAATTAGTGAGGGGCACCAATGACTTTTGGAAGCAATAAACAACAATGGCTAGTTCAAATTCCTGGTCAACCCGACTCACCTGTAGATACCTTTACTTTATCAACATGGGCTAAAACGAAAGTTATCCGTCCTGACACTCAAGTAGTTGATGTAGAAACCCAACGCGCGTACACAGCAGCTCAGATTCCTGGAGTATTTTCTGAAAAAGAGTACCTAGTTGCTGTCTTATTCTCTATATTTCTGGGTTACTTTGGAATTGATCGTTTTTATATGGGGCAAGTGGGCATGGGAATTGGAAAACTCCTGACCTTCGGCGGCTGCGGAATTTGGTACCTAATAGACATTATCTTGATAGCCACGCGTAGCTCCAATGACTCTCTTGGTCGTCCGCTCAAATAAGGCGATTCCTCACCCCTAAAATTTTCTCAAAATCTCTTGAATTCTGGCTGTGACTTGCTAGGTTTATAGAAATCGTTCTAATAGGAGGAACACATGTCACAACAACAAACTGGATCAGCTGCACCGAAGAGTTTTGTAACAGCACTGCTACTTTCATTCTTTCTAGGTGGTTTGGGTGTAGATCGTTTCTACCTTGGCTACACAGGACTGGGAGTTGCAAAATTGCTAACTCTTGGCGGACTAGGAGTTTGGGCACTCATCGACTTCATCATGATTGCAATGCGCAAGGTAACCGCTGCTGATGGAAGTGCTTTGGTTTAATCACCAATATAAAACCTAGAGTTCATTATAGAAATCGGATTCTAGGGTTTTTTATTGCTCACTCTCTCTCGTCCTAGCAACGCTCCGTAAGTTTTACCGAAGAAAGGGTTACAACTGTAGAAATCAGGACTACCTTTCCGGCAGCTGGGTTTTGCTTACAAACTTTCCAATTGCTATCTAAGAGTTGAACTCTCATCAAGCCCTTGTGATCTACTTGATCCAGAATATAACTTCCCTTAGATTGCAACACATCCTGAGCAAGTTGAAGATTCATTCCGACAACTCGCGGCATTGTGAATTTTTCTTCAGGCTTAGCAGTAGGAGATGCTTTCTTCTGACTTCTCCACACAACTTTTGAGCCTGACTTTGTGCACACAAAATTAGTTCCTGCTTGCTTGAAGGTTGCACCTTCAGGTGAGCAGGAATCTCCATTTTTGATCGCTACAGCCCATGAAGTGGTTATGCTCACTTGAAGACCAGTTATCAGTAGGCTCCAAACCAAAAATCTAAGCAAAATTCGAAGCCGGTGAGTTCTCATGCGTTAACTCTAAGGGCTACTTGGATTGACTTTGGGATTGACTCGTTAGACCTCCCGAAATCCATGACCGGGCTGGGAGTCCCGAGAAGCTTTATCAGTCAATCTCCGTAGTCTTACCTTCATGAGAGATTCAGATTCCAACAAGTTCATAGTCTTCCTAGCCATCATTGCCACACCCTTTGCCTTAGGTGCTTTTCTACTCACCTGGGCTCCTTCTATTCAATATTCA
>Ga0247844_1009289_pt1 | contig 10309 bp, 15 predicted proteins | sample LaCtaG_FD_192421 | JGI IMG/M metagenome (GOLD analysis project Ga0247844, IMG submission 192421) | Freshwater microbial communities from meromictic Lake La Cruz, Castile-La Mancha, Spain - LaCruzMarch201714.5m_1 | ecosystem: Environmental > Aquatic > Freshwater > Lake | place: Spain: Castile-La...
CACTTTTCTATTTATATCTTGCGCAGGTGTTCGCAGTGGAAAATATGAAAAAATAGGTCATCCCTATTCACTAAAGGAGATTCAAGAACTTTATGGAGTGGGATTAAAACAAATTAAAATTGAAAATAGTGATAAAAGTTTGCAAGAAGGAGAATGGATTTTTATTCCCTTAAATAGAGGCATAAGCAGCATTTTTTTGAATCCTCAGGGTAAGAATCTGCCAGGAGATACAAAATTAATTTGGCCACTAGATCAAGAAGTGGTGAGGATTTCCTCTGATTTTGGTCGAAGAGGTTTTTCCCATCATGATGGACTAGATTTGCCAGCGCCTAAGGGGACAAAAATCTTTGCCTCTGCATCTGGAAAAGTTGTTTTGGCCGAACGGGTTTCGGGATATGGAAAAATGATCATTATTGATCACGGCAGTTTTCAAACAGTTTATGCCCATACATCTAAAAATTTAGTTAGAAAAAATCAATTTATTTCCCAAGGTCAACTCATTGGACTTGTTGGTAGAACTGGTCACGCTTCGGGATATCACTTACATTTTGAAGTAAGAGTAGAGGGAAGTCCTGAAAATCCGCTGGCCTACTTACCAAAAGATAGAGAAGTTACCTATCAATGAGGTGAAGCACTTGAACTAGCTTTACTTTCAGTTTTTGGAACTGAATTCACCAGGTTTAAATCGAGCTGCATGGCCTCTTTTATTTTTGCCAGTTGGTAACTTTCCTTTTGAATATTATCAACGATCCAATTTCCCAAGGAGAGTGTTTTAAGTTCTCTTGCATAAATCTGTGCAGATTTTTCTCTGGAAAATTCTACTAAAATAATTTCAAGTCCAAAAAAAAGGGTGCGAAGTACTTTTTTGCAAGTTGAAAACTTATTATATATTTTGCATGTTATTCCCTGAGTTTCCTCTGGCAGCAATCTCGTCTTGGGATCAATAACAGAAATGCGTTGAAGTATTTCCTGTTCAGAGACAATGAGTTCTTGGTTTTTTTGGCAACTGGAATTTAAAAGATACAAAACGAAACAACAAATAATTTTAGAAATGTTCATGATGCTTATTTAAGAAGATTGTGTAGGAGTTCAAAAAAGGGAGCCTCCTGCAAAGGCTCCCAATTTGTCGGCGTCCTTGCCCATTTCAGAGTGACATCCTATCACTCACTAATTTAATTATACAAAAAAATAGAAATACTAAAAGGGATAATTTTTTTGGCAAAGTTTTCCTCTGAAAAGCCTGAGTAAAGTGTCACCTTGGAAAAAACTTTATTTTAACTTCTAAGTCTTTGATAGAACGGTATAACTCGAGTTAATATCAGAGGAAACTCATTGGTCATCTCTCTTGAATGATTTGAGAAGACGGCAAATGTTAGTTCTAACTATTATTCCTAGATTTAATTTTATCTTGAGAATCATTATGTTAGGTGATTAAAACCATCTGTTTAAAATAGTTATATCAATATTTGTATAAATATAATGAATTTGGAATGAATAAATGAATTGTAAAAAATTAATGCCTCTATCTTTATTAATTATTGTATTTCTTCATTCTTGCTCTACCTGGCAAAAATATGCTGAAAGTCTAATGAATCAACAGGATCAAAGAAATCAATACACCATGATTAAAAAGAAACCTCAGATCAGCAATAATGACATTTATGAAAAGTCGAAATGGACAATTATTTCTGATCAAGAATTGTTAACTAAAAATTTGTATTCATTCTGTGATAAAAAAATTGAACTAAATGGTGACGAAGAGTTGAAATGGAAAAAATGTAGTGTGATAACCTTTTTTATGCAATTCATCACGAGCCTTCATATTGTTCATCCCTATGGACAGTCACAGCTTTTTCTTTTTGAAAAAAATAATTTAGTTGTTTTTCCTTCACAAAATTTAGATGCCAATACTAATCAATCGGCGAAATGGTCCTATGCCTTATTTTTGCTTCTAAAGAGATGGAATTTAACAGAATGGTTTGAACAGGAAATGAATAAATGGTTAATAGAAATGCCAATTAAGATAACTATAACAAAAGTATTTGCCGATAATTTACAGTCAAAAAGTGGTTCCTTAAGCGCAGACAAGAAAGTGTTTAAACATTTTTGGAGAGGTAATGAACTTATCAAAGAAGGAGAATTTTTTCCACTAAAGGAGGGAATTAGCGTTTTCTTATCCTGGTGGAATAAAATTAAAAAAAATTATCAATATAATGAAACAGCTATCCAAGTCATAAAAACAGGTTGTTCATTTGCAGAGTCTGATTTTTTAGAGGGTAAAACTAAACCACTTTCCAGAGAGCGTTTGACTTTAATGGGCGGAGTTACTGGACCAATTTTTTCTCTATTATGGACGAGTTATGCTTCTGAATTAAAATCAATGGTGGAACTTACAGAGTTGAGTGAATGGGGAAACTTTTTTCCTCAAAATGATCTAGTTGTTCAAAAGAAATTTATACCAGGAAAATCTAAAGGTAATTTGATAAATCAAAATCAAGATGTGATTCCCTATTGTTATCGAGGTCCTGTGGATTCAAAGAAATCCTCAGGGTTAAGTTTTTTAATGTTATCACTCCAGGGAAGAGACCCGGCCCAGCTATTAACCCACTGGTTACAGTATGGAATAGACAAATTACAATATCCAAATGATTTAGAAAAACTGATGAATTTTTCAAGACATCTTATTTTGAATTCACCATTGCGAGTTGCCTTTGAAGTTGATCGCAGTACTCCAGAGCAGTTAGAAAAAATATTGCGAATTGGTGTTCCAGTCTATTATGTAAAATCAATTGGAGAAATGATTTCTTTTTATCAATATAAAGGTGCCGGTGGAATTATTTTAGATCCTAGAGGTGAGCATCAGGAATGTTGTTTAATTAAAAAAAATTAATATGAAATAAGTTTAAAGGAAGAAAATGAAATATTTATCAATTGATTTAGAAGCCACCGGATTAAGACAACAGGATTTAATTTGTGAAGTGGCCATTGTGCCATTTTGTAGCGAAGAAAAATCTATCAACAATAATCTTGCTAAAAATTGGATTATTAAAACTCCATCCTTTGAAGAATTATTACCTAGTTTAGATAAATGGGTTATTGAGCATAATGAACAAATGATTAGAAAATGTTTTGAAGTAGGGATTTCGCTTGGCCAGTGGAAATTAGAATTTGAACAGTACTTAGAAAGTAAGGTGGTTAAAGATTATTTTAAAAATGAGAAAATTGTTTTATTTGGTAAATCCATGAACGCCATTGATCTACCCTTTTTAAATAGAGATTTAGGTTGGGATTGGATTCGTAAATATTTTTCACATCGCCAGTTAGATTTTTCCAGTGTTTGTTATGGATATATGGATATTGGTTTATTGCCTCCTGGAAGTGAAAGTGGATCAACTCTCATGAAATATTTAGGTCTTGGTGAGGTTGCCCATACTGCTCTTGAAGATGCGATTAATACAGCTCTGATGTATTTAAAGACCATTGAATTATCTAAAAAATGATTTTTGAAAATGTTCCACTAGTAAGCTAAGGGAATGTTCTAGGTTTTTTTTGAGATCTCTTCTTTCCGCATCCTCATTTTCTAGATGAAAATCGATTGTTTCCCTAAACAGCAAAACCCATCGGTTAAGCTGGCCCATTTTTATAGGCATGGGTTTATGTTGAGTTAAAAGATGATCAATAAGTGTTGGGGAAACTGTTGTTGTGAGCACATGAATCCAGAAATATTCTATCTTTGTAATATGTTTATCAAAGTCTTTAATATGATTAAAATGAAAACCAATCAAATCGTCATTTATGGCCTTTTTATAAAAATCACTTATTATTGTTTTTAAGATTGCTAATTGATAGGTCGAAATCTTCATAGATATTTAGTGTGATGAATTAAAAAAAGGGATTAAAGTTCCTGAGTGGGAGGAGTAAATTGATTTAAATTTTGAATTTGATTTAGGCCAATACTTTCATCAAGATGATTTTTTAAACAAAATGGACAATATTTCCAAATATTTGCGTGTATAAATTCACCACATGACTTACAGGCAATGGTTTTATCATTTAAAATTTCTTCCCAAACGAGAACATCTTTTTTTAAAGCAGATATTGTTTCAGGGTTTGCTAAATAAATACCAGTTTCTTCACCTAATTCATTTTTTTGAGTTAAAAATCTGGCGCGTTTTACAGAACTATCTGGTAGTACTTTTATTGTTTTGAACATGGCCTTATCTTAAAGGGATTTTTTTAAGCTGTACAAGATAAAATGACGAAACTTTTAGTTGAGAAGTATTTTCATAGTCCCTTTAGTTCTTAGCAAGAATCGTTTAGTATCTGACAGCATGAAAAAAGCAAATAACAGTTTATTAATTAATTGTATCTATAAGGCCCACGAAGGAGAGGGAATTTGGGTGGGAAGCCCTCAAATTTTTATTCGAGTTCAGGGATGTGCTATTGGTTGTGTCAATTGCGATACTAAGGAAAGTTGGGATTTTGATGAAGCTTCAAGAGTTACTTTAGATGAAATTTTAAATCAGGTAGAGGAATTATCCATTTCAGATTCCAGAGAATTTCCCATTAAAAGAATTTCTATTACCGGTGGAGATCCCTTAGATCCCAGACATGCACTTGATGTTTTAGAAATATCTAAAGAACTCAAAGCTAGGGGATTTTATATTAACATTGAGGCTTCTGGTGCCAGACTTGATAGAGATATTTTTGCCATCGTTGATTTTATTAGTTTTGATTTTAAAACTCCTTCAACGGAGGTCCGCACATCAATTCAACATATTAAAAAATTATTTTTAGAATTTCCTGGGAAATTTCAAATCAAGGCAGTGATTGCCCATAAACAGGATTTTTTTGCAACCTATGACGCTTTTATCCAATTAAAAAATGATCATATTCTAATAAAAGAATGGGTTTTAACTCCCTGTTTTGAACCGGGAACAGAGTTTTCAAAAAAACAATTTGAAGACATTGTTTCCTGGAATTATTCCGTTGGCGGTCCCTTTAGAGTCATTGGTCAGCAGCATAAATGGATTTATGGCCCCAATGAGCGACAGGTTTAATTCATTTTTTTTATTGGTTGAAAGTTTCGGAGTCGCTAGATCTTCCATGGAATCAAGTCTTTCAAAAACTATTTTAAACATTATACTCGTGCCCGCTTCAAATTTATCAATCCTGTCGCTGTGGTTTTTTTCAAAAAAAAGAATGCTTCTTAACTTAGTGAAAATTCGCATGATGGTAATATTAACTTGAACAGCGACTTCAGAATTTAAAACACTTGAAAGTATTGCCACTCCGTTTTAAGTAAAGACATAAGGTAAATATCTTTTACCACCACTGGAAAGTTTTGAGGTTCATCGGTAGTAAGTTGAAACATAAAGTCCTCTGGAAATCGACTAATATTTCTTTTTACCGCTTTATTAAGATACTTAGTTTCGACGTCGTAAAGCTCAGCTAAGTCTGAATCAAGCATAACTTTTTGTCCGCGAATGACATAAATCATTTTTTCTATTTTTGAAATTGCACTATCACTCATGTTTCTCTCCACTTCCTTTACTAAAAAATCTCAAAGATGCAGCAATTGTATTAGCAAGAACGTGATACATTAGGGAAAGCAAAAATATGTGAAAATTAACAAATGGTTTTTAAAATAATTCAAAAAATTTCTAAATGAATGGCCAGTATTCATGGCCAGAAATATCTCAATTGATTAGTAATGGGAGCGATTATTCTTAAGCAATTTTTACTTTGTAATCCAAATCAGCTTGATTCACTTGATCCTGCAACGCCATTGCTACAAAAAACTTCTCTGAATCCTGCAATTTTTGGGCAAACTCAACAGCTCTTTCAACACTTACAAATTTACGGCCATTTTCAATATCACTTATATGAGAAACAGCAATTCCTAGTAGATCAGCAAGCTCTTTTTGAGTAAGTTCATTTTTAGTACGAATAGAGCGCAGAAGCATTGCAAAAGACATTGGATGACCAAGAAGACTTTCCATGAATTTTTTTGCATCTTTATTTTTACTCATAAAAACTCCTAATATTTATGCTTGATGACCTCTATGATCGTAACAAGTTCAATTTTTTCATCGCTCTCTTGGATATAAATGGCCCTGTAGGCCTTATTCAGTCTTACAGATCTCTGTCCTTTTCGATTTCCAGACAAAGGTTCATCATTATAACCGGGTATTTTCCTCGTATTCGCAAGTCCTTGGTACGAGATCCTGCTAATCCAAGTAAAAAAAGCTTCCTGAATATTACGTGGGAGTTTACGAAGGTCTTTTTCAGCATTTCTAGTAAGAGTTACTTCGGTTAAAACATCCATGATGCATTGTACACCAAATTGGAGTATAATGCAATCCTGAAATTCATCGCGTTTCAAAGGCTTCGCTGTCTGTTAACGTAACACTATGGTGACCATGCAAATGAATTTAAAATCCAAGGAGGCACTGATAGCGTATTGATACTTTTAGGTTTTTCTTCGTCTTGGTGCATCTCTTTATGGAAACTGTCCTTGGTGAGCAAAAATATAGGATTAAAAAAAATTGCGGGGAGCTTTATTTTCTCCCAGCTTCTAGTGCTTATTTTTTTACAACTTAGGCATACAAGTCGCAACCAAGCTAGTTGGGTAGTTCTTATCATATTTTGAACGAATATCATCAGAGTATATTTTTATTTCAAAAGGAAATTTGATAGGAAATGAAATCTTGCTGATCTCTATCTTGAGTTGAAGATATTTTTCAGGTTCATCTTCTTCTTCGAAACTAAAGCTGCTAGATTTATATTCAAGTGCACCTTTTCCAACAAATCCTAGCGAGAGATCATTTTCCAACAAAAGATTTCCTTTGTACTCGGAATACCATCCCCAAGTCTCAGCCGCATCCTTGCAACCAAAAAAAACTTCTGTTTTTAGTTTTTTTCCGGAAGTAAGATTAGATTTAAGATCGTAATCTAGATTAATCCAATTGCATCCTGTTGCACTTTTTAGTTCACTGTACGAACAGCGAATTTTAACTGCAAATGACGAATTTGCCAAAAAAGTTAAGTAGAGAACTAGTAAAAATTTCATAAGACCTCTAAATAAATGGATATTATTCTCTGAAAATTATAACTTTTTTAATTTGTATAAGTTAGAATCCCGATTAGTGTCCCAAGTTATGTGGAACAAATTAGTTGATTCGTTTAGTTGATTTTAGAATCTAATAGAAATATTCTCAACATCTTTAATTGTTTTTTATTCAATGAAGTATTTTTTATAGACTAACTCTGTAATCGCTACCTAAAAATATTTTTCATGAATTCTTAAAATTTAAAAGGATATAATTTTTAGCAGTTTTTATTCAAAAATCTAATGTTTAAAACACGTACAATGCATTTTAGAACTTTGCAATCTTGAGTGCCTGTGTAATTAAAGATGAACAACTACTGGTGGCATAGTGCTGAGGATTGTTCCTATTTTTACTACACAGAGGAAGCAGTAGTTTTAATGGACATTAGGTAGGTGGTTTATTAATCATTTTAAAGGCCATCCACAGACCTCCGCAAATCATTAAAACCCCGCCAATCGGGATGAGATGAACAAGAAATTTGACCTCAGTTATGGCATAGAGATAACAATTTCCAGAAAATAAAATCATTCCAAGACCCATGGAATAAAAAGCTCCCCGAATAAGGTGAAATTCATTGGAAAATTTTATTAAGAGAATCATTAAAACCACCGTTAGTAATTGATGGTAATGAATGCCCGTTTGAAAAGTTTGAAGGGCAGCTGGCGTTAATGTTTGTTTAAGAAGATGGGCGCCCATGGCACCCAGGGCCACGGATAAACTAAGTGATATTAAACAAAGGGCAAAAAGTTTATTTGTCTTATTCATATTTTAATTTCCCCAAAAGGATAGGAGTGAGGTTTTTATTGTTGAAAACTTTTCTTTGAGTTCTAGTCTTTTCCCATAAAAAGCTCCAGAGGAAAAGGATTCTCGATTTATTTGAAAAGTTGATTTTATAGAAGAGAGTCTTCGGTAACAAATATGAAAATGTTTCTCTAATTCTAAATTCATATTCATTTTTGCCAATTGGATTTCTGATGATTGCTCAGCTTCCTGTAATTTTGAAAGTTCAAATTCATGAAGTCTCATTTTTTCTTGAAAGCCATGGGAAATTCCGGCAAAAAAATTAGATTTTGAAGGTTTGCCATTTTGGTGAGGGCGTTTTTTTTCCTCTAACCACCAATTTTCAATTTGTGATTTTAAAAAGTGAAAAATGTCAGGTGCCTGGGAAAGGGTTTCCCTATGTCCCACAATTTCAAGTGCAACCGCCTTTTCCTTATATTTTAAAATGGCCTTAAAGGAAAAACATTCCATAAGATCTCTAAGACATTTTAATTTTGCATCTAGCCTGCATTGTTCAACAACTTCAAGTGCAGCATATTGATAATGATGCCATTCACTGTGCAAACTTTGTGATTGTTTGAGGTATTCAATTTGGGATTCATTAATCATTTCTTGGGCCTTTAAAAGGGCAAGCTCAGCTTCGAAGCGATTAGGTGAATGGGAGAGGCTTAATAGTTTTTTTATTTTTGATTCTTTGGAGATACTTTGTTGATTAGATTTATTGTGGAGAAGTAATTTTTCTTTAATTTCTAATAAATCTAGGGTTGCTTTTGCTACAACTTTTGACCAACCATATTTTTCACAAATTTTTTTGAATTCCTCACCATGGGCAGTTTGTTGAAAAAATGAAAGGTGGTTTTCCAAGTAGAGGAGATAGTGAGCAAATTCATGGCGCAATACATTTAATTTTTGGTCCTGATTTAAATGAAGCCAGGCCGATAAATTGAGATGGATTAATTTATCCTTGTAGCTAAATTCACCAAGAGTAATGTGTTCAGAAAATAAATCTTGAGTAAAAAATTGTAGTGAAAAATAGAAATATTTTTTAAGAAGAGTGTGGTAGAAAAAATTTCCTTTTACAAGAAAGTTACATTCACTTATTAGAATTTTTTTAAATAATTTTTGGATGTTTTTTTCTTCAAGAATAATGGATTCGGAAATGGGTCTAAGCCGCATAGGATTCATTTTTTTAGTTTCAATCATTGTTGAAAAGTTAGTCACTGTTATAAATTCTACTACTTTTAGATAGTACTAATCTTTTAGTAACTTCAATTGATTTATGATAAGAAGATATCAGTAAAAATGTAAAATGAAACTTAGGAGTAATTGATGAAATCCTTAATGAACATATTTCTTGTGGTTTTTTTTAGTTATGTTACTCAAGCTTTTGCACAGAAAGTAATTTGCACTTTCAATGTTCAAAATTATGAAGGTGGTGGTGATGGTAAAGCTGTCATACCATACACTGATTTTAGTTTTGATATTTCCTATACTGATAATAATAGAGGATACACAGTGTTCAACTTTGGGAAACAATTTGAGGGCAAGGGAGGAAGAAAATACGAAGTTATTTTCTCATCAGCACAACCTTCAACTCCGGGGGATGCTTCAAAACCGGCCCAACATTATGCTATAAAAATTGCAACAGTTGATGCCCGTGAATCTGGATCAGGAAATGCGACGGTTGAATCCTTTAAAAACTATGAAATGAAGGCAAGCTTTAGCACTTTAAATAAGATATTTGTTCAAATTTTCTGTCGCTAGTAATTATTGTTTTGTAATACTTTTATCATTTTTAAGAACTTGATTTTCAATTAATTTATTAATACTTGCTGATGCCTCAATTAGATTATTGGAAGGCCACTGAATTTTCAGCCCTTCCTGTTCCGATTCTTTCACCAGGGCAACTTCCGAAGATTTTTGATTATCTTGTCCCATTTGATTTTGGTGAACAATGAGATTTTGGTAAAAATGATCAAACCCCGCTAGGGCCAAAAATAGAACAATCATACTAAATAGATTCATTTTTGATTCCATTTTCATTTTAAGCTTCCTACTTATTTACACTAAAAACCGACTTCGGTGTCGATACCTATTCATTTTTACATTAGGTATGATAATTCTAGGTGATATTTTCAAAATTGCTTATGAAAGTTAATAAATTTAGATAGTTAGAGTTGTATTTCTCAGCTTGCTTTTTTTCTTACTTTTTTTAATTAAGCTCTAGAAGAGGCAAAAATTTTTGGCACTCCTTTCCAATTGTTAGTTTTACATTTCCTTTTGTTTTTGTTCTATCAATTGCCCACATTTTTTTAAGGGATTTGGTATATTGAAATTTTCTTTAAATGTAAGGCCTTGTAAGTTGGCCAAATTATTATTTTTTTGTAATTTAAATTCATGGATTGGGTTGATAAGGA
>Ga0247844_1009294_pt1 | contig 10304 bp, 3 predicted proteins | sample LaCtaG_FD_192421 | JGI IMG/M metagenome (GOLD analysis project Ga0247844, IMG submission 192421) | Freshwater microbial communities from meromictic Lake La Cruz, Castile-La Mancha, Spain - LaCruzMarch201714.5m_1 | ecosystem: Environmental > Aquatic > Freshwater > Lake | place: Spain: Castile-La...
TGTGACGAATGCGTATACGACAGTTGCTGGCGCACCTGGTGGAAATGCGTATTTTGGGGGCGTGCTTCTCCCTGACGGCCGTGTGGTCTTTGTGCCCACCAATGCGACCACCATTGGTCTCTTCAACCCTGTGACGAATGCGTATACGACAGTTGCTGGCGCACCTGGTAATTATGCGTATCTAGGAGGCGTGCTTCTTCCTGATGGCCGTGTGGTCTTTGTGCCCCACAATGCGACCACCATTGGTCTCTATCTTGGCAATACCCCTGCGCCGAAAAACTTCTGCCTCCACCCGTGTTTTAACAAGTTATAAGTGGGGACACTGCCCGCCTGTGGCGGGCGTTTCCCCACACCCCTCTATGGAGGCATTCTTAGAACTTCATAAACCCCACACCCCTCTATGGAGGCATTCTTAGAACTTCATAAACCCCACACCCCTCTCCCGCGAAGCGGAATTGTATCTACCCCTTTTCATAACGTCAATCCATTCCCATGATCCTACAACACTCCCATACATGTAAAGAATCATACATATTTCCCTAGAGACATGTATGATCTATAGAAATACAACCAACTCCACAGGAGAGGGGTGTGTTTGTGAAGCACACGCTTGCGTCTCCACGGAGGGGTGTGGGGTAAAGCGTCCGCAGGACGCGAACTCTTTAGAGACAGAATGTCCCCACCCTATAGTAGAATGAAACTCCTCTACGAGATCGCCTCAGGCAACGTCCTCGCTCGCTACCCAGACGCCCCCCTGGACGCCCAATTGGCCGCCCTTTCTTTCGCCGAACCCGCCGAGCCCGCCGCCGACTCAGGCCTCGCTCTGATCGTCGTTCCGGATTCGGTCGCGATCCCCCAGGTCATCATCCGCGTCATCCAGTCCGATGGCGGAGCCGAGTTTATCATCGATCAGGACGCCGTGGCCCAGCAGTGGCGCAACGTCAAGGAGGGCCGCAACCAGCAACTGGCGGCCTCCGACTGGATCTGCTCGGTGTCCGACTTTGCCCATCCGAAGAAAGACGCCTATGTCGTGTATCGCCAGGCCCTTCGTGATATCACGGCGCAGCCGAACCCGTTCGCACTGGTGTGGCCTCAGTCACCATAGATTGCTATGGGAATCCCCAGTGTTTATCTGTTATCATGATTCAGTTAATCATACCATTTTTAATAGAGAATGATATGACCCCTAAGAAATGAAGTGATCTACAGAAATATCATGCCTCCGACACATATCTACTGGGAATAGTATGATTTTATGTCTATTGCGCGGGAGAGGGGTATGGGATAAGTGTCCTCATAGTAGAAGGAGATGTCCTCCGCGGATTATAAATATCTCACCTTACGAAACACAACCGTCTACGCCGCGGACGGAAGTTACGTCAAGGAGGGATATGTCTTTACGGTGAGCAGTCAAGGCCAACAGCGGTGGACCAACAGTCTCGCCCTCGACGGCCTCACCGTCTCCACGCTGACCGGTCAGAACGCCACGATCAGCAGCCTCACGGTCTCCTCGATCAACGGCGGCCTTCCCTTCGCCGGCCCCACAGGTCTCCCAGGTCCGACAGGAGCCAGTAGCGGCGGTGGCGGCGGGGACGGCACGGGCTACACAGGCCCCACAGGCCAATCAGGAACAGGCCAAACCGGTGCCACAGGAACGAAAGGTGAAACGGGCGCCCTCGGTCCCACAGGCGCCGCCCTCGGCTCCACCGGTCCCACAGGATACGCAGGCTCCACAGGCGTCCAAGGCCCCCCAGGCACCATCGTCTATGGCCCCATGAACGTCCGCCAAACCTCCCTTACGGACATCATCAGCGATCTCCCCCTCGTCTTCCTCGGCGACCCCACGATCCCCCTCGTCAGCACCCGTCTCGACACCACAGGCAACCCCGTCCGCATTGCCGCCACAGGAGACGTCACCACAGGCATGGGCGCCATCGTCGCCATCCAGCTCTATCGCGCCACCACACCAGGCGGCGCAGGCACCGCCATCGGAAGCGTCCAAACGATCGTCGGCGGCAGCGCCCAAATGACGCAAGGATTCTCCATCGAAACCATCGACGAGCCCGCAGCGGGCGCCTACTGGTATTCCGTGAATCTCATCCAAAGCAACGGGCTCACGAGCTGGGGCACGCCCACTACCAACACAGGTCTCAGCATTAATGCACTCGAACTCACGGGCGCGATGGGCGCCACGGGTGTGACGGGATACACGGGACCTGCGGCCGACGGCTTCGGCTGGATGAACTACAAGCAAACCCTGGGAGGCATCGTGTCGAATCAGTCCGAGGTCGCCATCGGAGACCCCCCACACACCATCGTCACCGCCGATCTCCTGACACGCGGCTACCCGATCCGTGTGGCATGCAACGGCGACGTCATTCTACCCGCAGGCGCCACGGTTCTCGTCCAGCTCTATCGGTATCAGAACGGCGTCCCCACCGCCATCGGCAACCTCCAGACGATCGTGGGACAAGCCGCGAACACCACACAGGGATTCTCCATCGAAGCCATCGACGAAACGGTCACCTTCGGATTCTACACCTACGCCCTCAATATCGTGGGAAGCAACGCTATCACCACCTGGGGCCTCTACTCGGGACCGGTCCTGAGCGCCCTGGAACTCCGTGGCACGCTGGGCCCCACGGGCACGACGGGATGGACGGGTCCGCTGGGAACGGGTCCGACGGGCCCGACGGGCCGCACGGGCACCACGGGAACCACGGGCCCCACGGGTCCGCTGGGAACGGGTCCGACGGGTCCGACGGGCCAAGCGGGTGTCACGGGCCCCCCTGCGGACGGCCTGGGCTTCATGAATCACAGTCAGAACATCGCTGCCCCCCTCAATAGCGTTGCTATTGTGACCCCACCAAGTAATCCGATTACCATCAACAGCACCAATCTCACGATCCGAGGCTTCCCTGTGCGTGTGGCGGCCTGTGGTGACGTCGAGCTCGCTGCAGGTGGAACGGTCCAAGTCCAGCTGTATCGCACGAACGCGAGCTTCATCACGACGGCCCTTGGCTCCCCCCAGATTCTCATTGGTCAGGCGGCGAACACGGTCCAAGGATACGCGATCGAAACCATCGACTCGGAGGTTCTCGTGGGCAGTTACACCTACTCCCTCAAACTCATCCAGAGCAATGTGCTGAGCAACTGGGGCTACTCGGGCACCGTCATCAATGCGCTGGAACTCAAGGGTGCACTGGGACCGACGGGTATCACGGGCCAGACGGGAACGACGGGCGCCACGGGCACTACGGGAACGACGGGCCCAACCGGCCCAACCGGCGCCACGGGAACCACAGGAACCACGGGACCGACGGGACCAACGGGCACGACTGGAACCACGGGACCGACGGGTGCGATTGCAACGGGTGTGACGGGACCGACGGGTCCACGAGGCCTGACGGGACCTGCGGCGGAGGGCTTCAATGGGATGAACTATAGCCAGACCGTGGCATCAGGAAGCACCAGCCTTCCCATCCTCTCTTCCCCGACCCCACCAGCCACCATCATCAGCACCAACCTTCTCATTCGAGGCTACCCCACCCGCGTTGCCGCCTGTGGTGATGTCCAGGTTGCCGCGGGCGCCACGGTGCAAGTCCGACTGTATCGCACGGACACTCTCTCCAATGAGACGCCGCTTGGAAATCTTCAAACGATTGTGGGACAGGCCGCCAACACGAGCCAAGGGTTTTCGATCGAAGCCATCGATCCCACGGGTCCCCCAGGAGATACCTTTCTCTTCACCTACTCTCTGAAACTTGTCCAGAGCAACGGTGACACCACATGGGGCTCTTCCTCAGGAACGGTCATTAATGCCTTGGAACTGAAGGGCGCGGTGGGCACCACGGGTCCGACGGGTCCCACGGGCTACACGGGCACGACGGGTCCCACGGGCACAACAGGATGCACGGGTGTCACGGGATACACGGGCATGGTGGGAACGGGACCGACGGGCTTCACGGGCTCCACGGGACCGGCTGGAGACGGCTTTGGCTTCATGAACTATACGCAGACCTTGGGTGCTTCAGGGACCAACATTGCGGAGGTTCCCGCGGGCAGCCCCCAACAGGTCATCCAGACATCCCCCTATTACACGACGGGCTATCCCATCAGAGTCCAAGCCAATGGTGATGTGCAGATCAGCATGGGGGCGACGGTTCTCATTCAGCTCTACAGGAACCCAAGCCCCTCGGGGTCTCCAACCCCTTTGGGCAATCTCCAGACGATCATTGGTGGCGCAGCGAATCAGATGCAAGGATTTGCGATCGAAGCCATCGATCCCGCCGTCGACGCAGGAATCTACACCTACAGTCTGAATGTGGTGCAAAGCAATGGTCCTACGATCTGGGGCAACTACTCGGGACCGGTCATTAGCGCGCTGGAACTCCGTGGCACACGGGGCTATACGGGTGTGACGGGTGTCACGGGCACGACGGGTGCGACGGGAGCCATTGGAACGGGACCGACGGGCTACACGGGCACCACAGGTGTGACGGGTCCTACAGGCTATACGGGCTACACGGGCCCAACGGGTGAAACGGGTCCTACAGGCTATACCGGTCCCACTGGCCCTACTGGTGTATCAGGCCCCACTGGCCCCACTGGCTACACAGGTGAAACAGGCCCCACTGGCTACACCGGATACACCGGTCCAACAGGCCCCACAGGACCTACAGGAGAAACAGGAACAACGGGAGCAACAGGACCGATCGCCACGGGTCCCACAGGTGTCACGGGCGTGACAGGTCCGACAGGATATACAGGCGCAACAGGCCCTACAGGCCCTACAGGGGAAACGGGAACCACAGGCCCCACAGGTCCCACAGGTCCCACAGGGGAAACGGGACCCACAGGAACCACGGGCCCGCAGGGTCTGACGGGACCTGCGGCAGAAGGTTTTAATGGCATGAACTACAGTCAGACCCTGGGCGCGACGGGCGCCGCCCTTCCCACCACCAGCACCCCAACGACCATCATTAGCACCAACCTGCTCATTCGAGGCTACCCCGTAAGAGTCGGCGCCTGTGGCGACGTCCAGTTGGCCGCAGGAACCACCGTGCAAGTCCAACTGTATCGCACGGACGCCCTCCTTAACACCACGCCACTCGGTACTCTCCAGACCGTCGTGGGACAAGCCTCGAATACAGCGCAAGGATTCGCGATCGAGGCCATCGATACTACGGTCCCCGCAGGACTTTACAATTACTCTCTCAAACTGGTCCAGAGCAATGGCGACACCACGTGGGGCACCTCCTCTGGTAATGTGATCAGCGCCCTCGAACTCAAAGGCGCCCTCGGTCCAACAGGTGTGACGGGCACAACGGGTGCGACGGGTGCGATTGGAACAGGTCCCACGGGTCCCACGGGATACACGGGTGTGACAGGATTCACGGGACCGATTGCGACGGGCTACACGGGCACCACGGGATTCACGGGCCCTACGGGACCGACGGGACCTGCGGCCGACGGCTTCAACGCAATGAACTATAGTCAGACCCTGGGCGCCACGGGCCTCGCCCTTCCCATCACGACTCCTCCCACGACCAACACGGTCATCAGCACCGACCTTCTGATCCGAGGCTTCCCCGTCCGTGTCGCATCCAATGGTGACATCCAAGTCGCTGCGGGTGGCACGGTGCAAGTCCAGTTGTATCGCACCGATGCCCTACTCGCAAGCGCGCCCATCGGCCTCTCTCAAGTGATCATCGGCCAAGCGGCCAATACCGTCCAAGGATTCTCCATCGAGGCCTTCGATCCCGAGCGGCCCTCTGGTCTGTATACGTATAGCCTCCAACTCATCCAAAGCAATGTCACTACAGGCTGGGGATCCTACTCAGGTATCGTGATCAGCGCTCTGGAAATCAAAGGTGCCCTCGGTCCGACGGGATACACGGGTCCGATAGCGACGGGCACGACGGGCCCCACGGGATACACGGGCTACACGGGATACACAGGATACACAGGCCCCACGGGCTTCACGGGACCCACGGGCATGACGGGCCCTCTAGGCTTCACAGGTCCCATTGGCATCACAGGATATACGGGCACAACGGGCTTCACGGGCATCATTGGTCCGACGGGCCCTGCGGGACTCGGGTTTGGCCCGATGAATGTCAATCAGACCGCGGGATCCCTATCGAATGTTCCTGTTGTTGCCTCCGCAGCCGCCGCAAGCACCATCATCAGCACCCCACTACAAACCCTAGGCTATCCTGTGAGAGTCGCAGCGAATGGCGATGTGTCCCTTGTGGCAGGAACCACCGTGCTTGTTCAGCTGTATCGGTATCTAGGGGCAGTCTCAACGGCCATCGGCAGCGCCCAGACGATCGTGGGACAGGCGGCGAACACGGCGCAAGGATTCTCCATCGAAACCATCGATACCTCGGCCCCTGGTAATTACACCTACGCGCTGAATGTGGTGCAGAGCAATGGTGTGACAAGCTGGGGTGCTTCAGGCAACACGATCAATGCGGTGGAACTCCGTGGAACACAGGGACCGACGGGACCGAACCCTGACGGCGTGGGCCCCATGAACTACACCCAAACCACAAGCCCCACGATCCTTTCTAATGTGCCTGTGGTGGCGTCTGCCGCAGCCGCCTCAACGATTGTGAGCGCGCCCCTACAAACACTGGGCAATCCTGTGAGAGTGGCAGCCATGGGTGATGTCATTCCTGGCATGGGTGGATCACTGATTGTCCAGTTCTACCGCTACTCTGGGTCCTTACCTTCGGTTATAAGCACAGCCATTGGAAGCCCTTACACGCTGGTGGCGGGTGCGGCGAATCAGTCCCAGGGATTCTCACTGGAAACCATCGACTCCAACACGTCCCCAGGCGCCTACACGTATGCCCTCAATCTGATCCAGAGCAATGGCACGACGACGTGGGGAGCCTATTCGGGCGCGGTGCTGAATGCGGTGGAACTCAGAGGAGCAAAAGGACCAACAGGAAGCGCAGCGCCCAATCTGCTCCTCAGCAACAATGTCTTCTCAGGCACCAATGCGTTCACCAACCAGGTCACAATCTCCTCTCTGACCGCCTCGACCACAGGCAACCTGAACCTCGCGACAACGAATGTGAGCACGCAGAACACCCAGATTGTCCAGACGGCCACCAGCAATCCCACGACGTCCTATACGACCGTCCAGGCGCTCCATAGCAATACGGCGGGCGCAGGGATCACCTATAATACGCTTGCGCTGAACCCGAGCGGCGGCTATGTGGGTGTGGGCATCTCCACGCCCCAAACGACGCTCCATGTGTTCAATTCAACGGCCGATGCGAGTGCCGCGCCTGATGGGGGATCCAACATTGGACAGCTCCTATTACGCAATAGCAAAACAGGGTCCACCCCGTATTCCATGACGGTCGGTGTGGATCAGGCGACGGGTGTGGGATACATGAACGCAGCGGGCAATGGGGCCTACCAGTCCGTGTGTCTCCAAACGCGCGGCGGCTTTGTGGGCATTGGTCTTACGAATCCCACCTTCCAACTTCAATTGTCATCGGACTCTGCGGCGAAGCCAACGACGTCGACGTGGACCGTCAGCTCGGACCAACGGCTGAAACAGGATATCATCCTCGCGGATACCCAGCGGTGCATGGAGATCATGAAGGCCGTGCCTTTAAAAAGATACACATGGCGCCCTGAGGTGTATACAGAGGAGCAAGTGAAGGACCGCTCGAAACTCGGCTGGATTGCGCAGGATGTGGAGAGCGTCTTTCCGAAGGCGGTGGGACAGCAGCGGTTCGTGTATGATCAGCAGTGGTCTACGACGGTGACGGGGGATAAAACCCTTGTTTCCGAGAAGGTCCTGGAGGACTGCCGTGATCTGAATGTGGACCAGATGTATGCGGTGATGTATGGGGCGATCTCACGGCTCATTGAGGAGAAGGAGTTACTACAAGGAGAAGTGGCTGCTCTTACTGCTCAGCAGGCTTCGCTATTGGCATGGGCTCAATCACAGGGTTTTAATGGGGCTCCATAAGGATTTATAGGGAATTCATGGGAAATTCGTAGGGAATCATGAAACGATTGTAACGGTTCATGAAGATCTATGTGTTAGAGGACTTAAAGAGGTAACGCTATGATTTAGGGAACTTAAAGAGGTGATAATGTGATCTAAGAGCCATCCACATGCCAAGGGACTTAAAGAGGATCCTACGGCCCACCCAAAGGACGTAAAGAGGGTCCTACGGCCCACCCAAAGGACGTAAAGAGGGTCCTACGGCCCACCCAGGGGACTTAAAGAACTCCATGGGCGAGGGGTGTGGGGACAGAATGTCTCCACTAGATAGCCTCATGTCAGCCCCTATCGCCGTTCCCACGAACCATGTGTTGACCTCGGACGCAAATGGTGCCTTCACATGGACCAATGCCATTACAGTGAGCACCATCAACTACTCCTCCCTCGTCGGATCCACGATCTCCGTCGACACCCTCCGCGTCAGCAGTCTGCAGACAAGCACCCTTCAAATGCCCAGTCTTCAGGTCTCTACGCTTGCCACAAGCAGCATCTGTGTAGGCACAGCGTCATCCGCGTATCAATTGGACATCCGTGGTCCAGCCTATGTGTCGTCTATCACAGCACCGATCGACCAGGTGGACCAGGGCCCCTATCTTCTCCCGTCGGCCGCAAACAGCGCCATGATCACTTCGTGGATCAACAAAGTGACCAATACGGTGACCGCGAACTCCTCCGTGTCGTCGTTCTGGTCGGCTCCGACGGCGGCAACGTATGCGACCACAGGATCGGAGCCTGCCAGCCCTGCCTATGAGGGAGGCGTGCTTCTTCCTGATGGCCGCGTGGTCTTTGTTCCATCCTGGGCGACCAGTGTTGGCATCTTTACTCCTTCCACCAATGTGTATACAAAAATAGGAATAACGGGGGGTGTTAGTGCCTATGCAGGAGGTGTGCTTCTCCCTGATGGCCGTGTAGTATTTATTCCATATAATACGACAAACATTGGCATATTTAATCCTACCACGAATACCTATTCTACTATATCGGGTGCACCTGGCAATTATGCCTATACAGGAGGTGTGCTTGTGCCCGATGGCCGTGTGGTATTTGTTCCAGCTAGTGGGACAAACATAGGTCTCTTCAATCCTACCACCAATTCCTACACAACAGGTCCTTCCGCTACAGGTTATGTGGGAGGTGTTCTTCTCCCTGACGGCCGTGTAGTCTTTGTTCCATCTAGTGTGACAAACGTCGGTCTCTTCAATCCTGCCACCAATACGTTTACAACAGCAGGGACAACGCCTACTGGTTACTGTGGAGGCGTGCTTCTTCCTGACGGCCGTGTGGTATTTGTTCCATCTGGTGCGACAACCATCGGCCTCTTCAATCCTGCTACCAATACATTTACAACAACAGGATTAACATTAGGAGGCGCTGGATACTATGCAGGAGGCGTGCTTCTCCCTGACGGCCGTGTTCTGTTTGTCCCATGTTTTGCGTCCAGTATCGGTATCTATAATCCTGCCACGAATACGTTTACAACGACTGGATCCACGCCTAGTGGCAATGCCTATTTTGGAGGAGTGCTTCTCCCTGACGGTCGTGTGGTATTTGTTCCATTTAATGCAAAGACGATCGGCCTCTATCTCACCAATACGCCTGTGCCAGCCGAATTCTGCCTTCATCCGTTCTTTAATAAAATGTAAGGTGGAGGCGCGGAGCGCCCCCACACCCCCTTCCATTGGAGCTGACTCGATCTCCCATGAGGACATTCTGTCACTGGTAGAAAATCTTCGATGTTAACCCATACCCCTCTCATGGGAGATCGGCTACGCTTCTATGGAGAGGGGTGTGGGGAAATGAAGTGTCCCCACTAATCGCTACGGCTCAGAAAAGCATCAGAAAGCCCCGTGTCCAACACGTATCCTTAAAAATATAAGTTACCATTAGTTCATGTCTCTCCCCTCCCTGATTTCTACGAACTATGTGCTGACATCAGGCGCGAACAGCGCCCTCACATGGACCAATGCCCTCACGCTGAGCACCATCAACTACTCGTCCCTTGTCGGATCCACCATCTCCGTCAGCACTCTCAATGTGAGCAGTGCGACGACCAGCACGCTCCAGACGCCGCTCCTTCAGGTTTCTACGCTTGCGACGAGCACCATGAATGTAGGCGCCACCTCCGCGACGTATGCGATGAATATCCAGGGGCCGGCCTATGTGTCGACGATTACGGCCCCCATTGACCAGATTGATCAGGGCCCTTATCTGCTTCCGTCGGCTGCGAATAGCTCGACGATCATTTCTTGGGTGAACAAGGTGACGAATA
>Ga0247844_1009296_pt1 | contig 10304 bp, 10 predicted proteins | sample LaCtaG_FD_192421 | JGI IMG/M metagenome (GOLD analysis project Ga0247844, IMG submission 192421) | Freshwater microbial communities from meromictic Lake La Cruz, Castile-La Mancha, Spain - LaCruzMarch201714.5m_1 | ecosystem: Environmental > Aquatic > Freshwater > Lake | place: Spain: Castile-La...
AAATTTCCACGAACAGGAATAAAGTTCACAGCTTTATCAAAACCCGCTTGCAACTGACGCATCGATTGACCAATTTCCTGTAAATGCTGATGATCAAATGCTTTATAAATAGATATATTATTATTTCTCCAGCTGAAATGCGATGTAGACGAAGGTTTAACTCCCGCACCCGTTGAGCCGGTAATGGCATTTACGTGTATTTCATCTTCCAAAAGTCCTGCTGCAGCAAGTGGTAACAATGCCAATTGAATACAGGTCGCAAAGCATCCCGGATTAGCAATATGTTGCGCTGCGGTAATTTCATTACGGTTCATTTCCGGCAATCCGTACACAAAATCGTGGTCAGTGCGTTTTTCGCGATAATCGGTTGATAAATCAATGATTTTCAGCTTCGAAGCTGCCAGATTTTCATCCATAAACTTTTTGCTGTCGCCGTGTGCCGAGCAAAGAAACAGCGCATCAACTTCAGCAAAAGGTAATTCGGAAGTAAACACCAAGTCCGTTTCACCTACTAAACCGCTATGCACATCCGCCACCGGATTTCCGGCATTACTTGTGCTGTTTACAAATACGATTTCTACATTTGGGTGATTTACCAAAATGCGCAACAATTCACCTGCGGTATATCCGGCACCACCAATTACGCCAACTTTAATTCTTGTCATGAAATATATTGTTTCAATTTTTACTTTTAATTTCTTTTTTCTTGTTTTCTGGCAAATAATTATCGCTTGAAATAACGCTTTTGCCCGATTGAATTTCCAATTGTTTACGTGCATCACCGGCAATTTTACCGCCCGCCTTAGCAGCTTGTTGGTTTTCAATAAAACCTTGCGTATTTGTATTTACAGTTATTTCTTTAGTAGAGGCTTCACCCAACATTGAGAAAATTAGCTCTAAATCTGTCATGTGGTCGCGTAAATTCTGGCTTTTTAAGCCTTTTACTTCCTTATACTCTTTGGGAGTTAACCCAAAAGTAGCTTTAGATATTTCAGCAGTTAGAATTGCATATTCCATCTGTTCTTTTACACCTCGGTTTTTCCATTCATCGGTTAATTCTTCGCGAATGGCAATGCTTCGCATTCGTTTTTCAATCCAATCTTCCGAGTAACCTTTCAATTTGTAAAGTTCTCTGGTTCGTTGAGTTGCTAATTCAGGATTTTCAATCTCTTCCAATCGTTCTGCGCCTACTTTTGCTAGCCAAAGTTTAAATGGTTCTGCTTTTGGTGAAGGAATAGATTGGATAATACGGAGTAGTCCTTGAGTGTCAGCTGCTTGTATCTTTCGTTTTTTACCATCAGCCGCAATCATTTCAACTGGGGGACAAATTGTCCCCCAGTTGAAATTTAGCTGGGAGTCTCTTTTCTTCATTTTTTTGATGTAATCTTTTACATTAACTGTGTCAGTTAATACTTCAATTACATCTTGAACAGAGAAATACCATTTTTCTTCGCTCTCGTTCCAAACTGAGCGGATTTGTTTACTTTCAAATAATTTTATACTTCCCATTTTTTAAATATTTAATAGCAGGTTTCTATTTTCTTATTTTCAAAATCTCAAATTTACAATAAATCAGGCCTTAATCGCTTCGTCCGTTCTACCGATTGCTGATGATTCCATTCGTCCACTTTGGCTTGATGTCCGGAGAGCAGAATTTCAGGAACCTTCCAGCCATTGTATTCTGCCGGACGGGTGTACACGGGTGGGGCGAGCAAATTATCTTGAAACGAATCGGAAAGCGCCGATTGTTCATCGCCAATGGCTCCGGGAATTAATCGAACAATGGCATCAGTCATAATGGCCGCCGGAAGTTCACCTCCAGTAAGCACATAATCGCCTATGGTTATTTCTTTGGTAATCAAATGTTCCCGAATGCGGTGGTCAATGCCTTTGTAATGTCCGCAAAGTATAATGAGATTGCCCGACATCGAAAGTCGGTTTGCCATTTTTTGGTCAAACTTTTCACCATCGGGCGAGGTGTAGATTACTTCGTCGTAGGTTCGTTCACTTTTAAGTTGTGTGATAATGCGGTCGATAGGTTCAATTTGAAGTACCATGCCAGCGCTAAACCCAAATGCATAATCGTCCACTCGCCGATGTTTGTTGGTGGTATATTCGCGTAAATTATGCACATAAACTTCCACCAAGCCCTTATCGCGGACTCGTTTTACGATGGAATAATTTAGCGGACTTTCTAATAATTCGGGTACAGCAGAAATAATATCGATGCGCATTTCAGGAATTTACTATTTAAAAATTTACTATTTACCATTCGAAAACAGGCAATTTCAGCACTAATTAAAATATTTGCAAAGGTACAAAAAAATGCATTATAAAGATTTATATTCAAAAAGGTAAAAATCAACCGTAAATCAATTAACTTTGTACACTTTTTTTTAGCTATAAAAATGAATTCAATTACACTCTCCGAACTTACCGACCGCGTACAGGAAACTATACGCGCTAACTTCGACACACCACAGTGGATACGTGCCGAGATTAGTGAGTTGCGTGAAAACCAGAACGGACATTGCTATTTGGAATTTATTGAAAAAGACGAACATACCGACAGTTTATTGGCCAAAACGAAAGCTATTGTATGGTCATCAACTTACCGAATGTTGAAGCCCTATTTCGAAAGTAGCACTGGCGAAGCGCTTCGTGCGGGTCTCAAGGTTTTGGTTGCGGTTACTGTCGAATTTAGTGGCGTTTATGGTTTTAGCCTAAATGTGCGGGATATTGACCCTACATTTACAATAGGTGAATTAGCTGCCCGCCGTCTGAAAATCATTCGTCAGCTCGAAGCCGATGGCATTGCTGATATGAATAAGCAGCTCGTTTTATCGCCGCGCGCACAACGATTGGCAATAATCTCGTCGCCCACAGCTGCCGGTTACGACGATTTTATGAATCAATTGCACAACGACTCGAACCATTTTGCTTTTTATACACGACTTTTTCCGGCTGTAATGCAAGGTGAACAAGCCGAAACTTCGATTATTGCTGTTCTCGACAAAATTTATGCGCATTTTGAATTGTTCGATGCCGTTATAATTATCAGAGGAGGAGGAGCAACAACCGATTTGGCATGTTTCGATAGTTACAATTTAGCGCTCAATTGTGCCCAATTTCCACTCCCAGTAATTTCCGGAATTGGCCATCAACGCGATGTAACTATTTTGGATATGGTGGCACATACTTCGTTGAAAACGCCCACTGCTGTTGCCGAATTTCTGATTCAACAATTAGTAATTGCTGAAAATGAATTGCTGGATACGTTTTTAGAAATTGCCAATATTGTTAAGTACAAAATTAATGCTGAAAAGCAAGCTTTAAGCAGTATTCAATGGAAAATAAAACAGAGTTTGCAAAGTAGACTTACAACAAAATTGATAGCACTCGAAAAACAAAAAAACAGACTTAGGAGTACAGTTCGCTCATTAATTTCAACAGAAAATAACAGACTTTCGCTTATAAGCCGAACGATTGAAACGCGCTCACCTGCTTATTTATTAAAACACGGTTACAGTATAACTACAATCAATGGAAAACGCATTAGTTCGATAACAGAAATTGAAAAAGGCGATACCATACGTACTTATTTGCACGATGGTAATTTTGAAAGCAGCGTAAAAAACTAATATAAAATGTCGATAATAACACTCGAAAATATGGAATTCCACGCCTATCACGGCTGTTTGGAACATGAAAAAACATTGGGAAATACATTTATTGTATCACTCACAATGGACTTGGATACTACATTGGCCGGAAAATCAGATGAACTTGCCGATACGCTTAACTACCAGTTGGTGTATGATGTGGTAAAACGCGAAATGGAAATTCCATCGAAACTTATTGAGCATGTAGGGCAGCGAATAGTCGAAAAAGTTTGTTCATCTTTCATTCAAATTACAACATTAAAGCTCAAATTATCGAAATTAAACCCACCACTTGGTGGAAAAGTAGATGCTGTAAGTATTGAAATAGAAAAAAAATGCTCACATTAAAGCAAATATTCAAAAAAATCACTACATTTGTTGCTCAATTTTAAAAAAGTAAATAAATCAAATTACCATATTATGAAATTCGTTGTATCAAGCACACTACTGTTGAGTCACTTACAAGCTATTAGTCGCGTAATTAACAGTAAAAATTCACTGCCAATTCTCGATAATTTTTTATTGGAAATAAAAGGCAATACTCTAACAATGACCGCATCGGACATTGAGACTACATTAATTACCTCCATGACGGTTGAAAATGCCGAAGGGGATGGTAAAGTTGCAGTAGTTTCACGCTTACTGCTCGATACTTTGCGTGAATTTGCAGATCAGCCGCTTACTTTTAGTATCAACGATAGTAACCTGGCTATGGTTATTACTTCGGCAAATGGTTCCTATAATTTTATTGGACAAAATGGCGATGAATATCCACGATTACCAAAATTAAACGATGAAGCAAGAGTTTTGACTCTGGCGGTTAGCAATCTTGCTGCCGGCATTACCAAAACACTTTTCTGTACTGCCGACGACGAGCTTCGTCCGGTAATGAACGGTGTGTTTTTTGATATCGAAAAGGAAAGTATCACTTTTGTTGCAACAGATGCACACAAATTGGTTCGCCTTAAAACCCCACTTACAAGCATTACGTTGGGCGAAGAGGAAGAAAAGGTGAGTTTTATTTTGCCAAAAAAACCAGCTACAATGCTCAAAAATATTCTTCCTAAAGAATCGGGCGAAGTGGAAGTGAAGTTCGACTCTAAAAATGCGTATTTCAAACTTTCGAATTATACCATGATTTGCCGCCAAGTGGAGGGTCGTTTCCCAAATTACAATGGTGTTATTCCAAAACAAAATCTGTACAAAATTATTATCGACCGCGTAAGTTTGCTCAATGCATTGAAACGTGTTTCGGTATTTTCGAATCAGGCAAGCAACCTTATCAAACTCGATTTTCACGACAATATGATTCATATTTCGGCCCAAGATATTGATTTTTCAATTTCTGCCGAAGAAACAATCAGTTGTGCGTTCGAAGGCGACCCAATTAAAATTGGCTTCAAATCATCATTCTTAATCGAAATTTTGAATAATATTGATGCCTCGGATGTAATTCTTGAAGTTACCGACCCATCACGCGCTGGTTTAATTTTGCCTTTCGAAAATCAAACAAACGAAGAATTGCTGATGTTGTTAATGCCAATGTTGCTCAATGACTAAAAAGCTCCTATAAATAAACGTCGAAGGTCTAAGGTCGAAAGTCTTTAGACCTTTGTTTTCTAAAAATGGGGCATGCCCCATTTCTTAAAAACTACAAAACCCCCATGAAACTCCAACTTAAAAATCCCATAGTATTTTTCGATCTCGAAACTACAGGAACTAATATTGTATCCGACCGCGTAGTCGAAATTTCGTATCATAAAGTATCGCCTAACGGGCGCGAAGAAACAAAAACTATTCGCATAAATCCTGGAATGCCAATACCCAAAGGAGCTTCAGATATTCACGGCATTACCGATGCCGATGTGGCCGATTGCCCCACATTTAAAGCTGTTGCCAAAGAAATTGCGCGCGACATTGAAGGTTGCGACCTTGCAGGTTACAACTCCAACCGCTTCGACATTCCTTTGCTGGCCGAAGAATTACTGCGCGCCGAAGTTGATATCGACCTTACAAAACGAAAATTTGTGGATGTACAAGTAATTTTTCACAAAATGGAAGCGCGTACATTAGGAGCCGCTTATAAATTTTACTGCGACAAAGATTTGGTGGGTGCTCATGGAGCCGAAGCCGATACCCTGGCTACTTACGAGGTGTTAATGGCGCAACTCGACCGTTATCCGGAGTTGAAAAATGACATTGAAGCTTTGTCGAAATTTACGACACAAAATAATAATGTGGATTTTGCCGGTCGAATGATTTACAACGACAAAGGCGAGGAGGTAATTAATTTTGGTAAATACAAAGGTCAAAAAGTAACCGATGTGCTTGTAAAGGACCCTGGTTATTATGGTTGGATTATGAGTAGCGATTTTACATTGCATACTAAAAAAGTATTGACCAGTATTAAACTGCGCAGTTTAAGCAAATAATCATTGTTTTCAATATAAAGTTTATGCTTAAAAGGCAATTGGTTGGCATTTTGGTTGTGTTGTTTTTGTGCTTTTTCCTCAGTGCACAAATACCGGCTAACTATTATAACAAAGCCATTGGTAAGCAAAGTGCCGAGCTTAAAACTGCTTTACATGAAATAATTCGTCCGCACACTATTTTAGAATATTATTCATCAAGTTATTCTTTTGAAAAAACTGATTGGCACCCCAATGGCTATTTCTGGGATATGTATTCGAATGAAAAACGAGATGATTGGCGGCGTGGTGGCATGAATCGTGAGCATAATATGCCTAAAAGTTGGTGGAGTTCAACGCCCGAAACCACCGATGCTTATTCTGATCTTCACAATTTGTATCCGTCGGATGAGGATGCAAATATGGCAAAATCGAACTTTCCGCTTGGAGTCGTAAATTCAAATCCTTTCTATTTCAATAATGTTGTTAAAGTTGGTACAAATACTTATTCGGGATATTCTGGGACGGTATTTGAACCTGCTAACGAATACAAAGGCGATTTTGCTCGCGATTATATGTATATGGTAACCTGCTATCAGGATTATGCTAATAATTGGCGCAGCTTGGGTACAAGTTCTATGTTGCAGCGCAATACATTTCCGGTTTTTAATTCATACTCTGTGAGACTTTTAATGGAATGGCATCGTGTCGACCCCGTAAGCTCAAAGGAGGTAAATCGCAATAATGAAGTTTATAAACTTCAAAACAACCGTAATCCGTACATCGATTATCCGTTATTGGCCGAATATCTTTGGGGTAAATTTGTAGGAGAAAATTGGGACGGGACGAACGATGATCCCGAAACCAATTCGCCATTGATTTACAAATATTATGCAGATAATAAAACGGTTTTTGTTCAGCTTAAAAAGTTGACTATTGCAAGTTTTGCAATTTATTCATTGACAGGTGAATTGAAGCAAAATGGGAATATTGATGCCGGTTCACTTATCACGCTTAAAGATAGTAATACACAAAATAGCTATGAAAAAGGTGTTTATATTCTCTCTGTTTACACTGTTGGACGTCGAAAAACAGTCAAATTAATAGTTTATTAGAAGCATTCAAAAACATTTATTTAGCTGAAATTGTTTACTTTAGGCAATTAATTCAATTTTCACTTGCATAAAAACAATCGGTTATGAAACGATCAAATCACATCACTTATTTTTTGCTTATTACAATGCTCTTTTTTGGCTGTAGTACGCAAATATCGGCACAAGTAAACGACCTTTTTACCGTTTATAAAGCAATAGTTGTCGATAAACAAACCGGAGCACCTCTCGCATTTGCAGGCGTTACAGTCGAGGGCACTAACTATACAACTGTAACCAACACCGAGGGCGAATTTGCAATTAAAATTCCTTCCGAAACCAAAGATGCAACGATAAATATTCAGTTTATTGGATACAAATCCAGAAGTATTTCAATTTTAGAACTTAAAGCCGACAAGAATAAAATAGAATTGGAACCGGTTGCAGTTGAACTACCCGAAATTAGCGTAATATCAAAAGATGCCGAAAGTTTAGTTGTTAGCATGTTCGAAAAAAAAGGTGAAAACTACTCAGCAAAAGAGGAGCAACTTACCGCATTTTATCGCGAAACAATTCGTAAAAACAAAACATACGCATCGCTTTCCGAAGCGGTGGTAGATGTGTACAAACAACCGTACAACTCTTATCGTGCTGATGTTGTGAAAATATTCAAAGCCCGTAAAAAAACCGATTACGGTAAGGTGGATACGCTTGTTTTCAAGCTAATGGGTGGTCCATTCAACTCGCTTTATTTAGACTTGTTGAAATATCCTGATATGATTTTTACCGATAAGATGTTAGACAATTACGATTTTACATTTGAGCGCTCCACCCGGATTGGTAAAAAATTGATTTATGTAGTTGATTTTAAACAAAAAACACACATCGAAGAGCCCCTTTATTATGGAAAATTGTATATCGATGCTCAAAATTTAGCTTTAAAATCAGCCGTTTTTAAATTAAATCTGCAAAACAAAGAAGCGGCTGCCCGCATGTTTGTTGTAAGAAAGCCTTATAATGCAGATGCTTATCCGGTTGAAACCAGTTATAGAGTTGATTTTATCGAAAAAAACAAGAAATGGTATTATGGCTACAGCCGTATAGAAATGGCATTGCGGGTAAATTGGAAAAAGAAATTATTCAACAGCACTTTTTATTCCACCATCGAAATGGCAGTAACCGATCGTAACAAAGCCGAAAATTCAAAAGAGACGATAAATAAAGACCGGATACGCCCCAATATTGTTATTGCTGACGAAGTAAGTGGCTTTGCCGATCCCGACTTTTGGGGCGAATACAACGTGATAGAACCCGAAAAACCAATAGAGGCTGCTATTCGGAAGATTCAGAAACAATTAGAAAAAAAATAAATTCCACATAAAATTCTCAAACAATGTTTTGTCAATTCAAAATGAATGTATATCTTTGCAGTCCGATTTGAAAAAATAGATATAAACATATAATTCATTCATTATTATGATCGTAGTACCTGTAAAAGAAGGCGAAAACATTGAGAGAGCATTAAAAAAATTCAAACGTAAATTTGAAAAAACAGGCGTTGTTAAAGAACTTCGTCGTCGTCAGTGTTTCGACAAACCTTCGATTGTAAATCGCGAAGAAAAAATGCACGCGGTTTACGTTCAAAAAATGCAATTAGGAGAAGAGTAGATTTTAATTCTTTCTATTTTCGTTGCACCTTGGCAGAGTACTAAGATTATTGAATTCTGCAATAATATTTACAGTATGAGATGAATTTTCATCTTATACTGTTTTTGTCATTTTATAGTAAACTATTAGTTTATGCAACTACGTTAATATTTGCTGTAAATTCATTTCCGAAAGTGTTTTTTTTGCCGTTTGATATCCTAATTCAAAAATCTCCCGTCCTTTTTCTACATCAAACATATCGTAATGTGCCAAATCTACGGGCTCAATCAGCAAATCGCATAATTGTTTGTCGTACAAAATATTAGCCTTAAACATAAAATGATATGTACGTTGAGCCACACTCATTAACGTAAGTTTGTATTCGTCGGCAACAATTGGACTGGCATTGATGCCAATCAGGTAATCGCATAGAGGACGAATAGTCGAAACCGGAAAGTTTTTTAGTACACCACCATCGACATAATGCACGCCTTTAATTTTTTTTGGTACAAATAAAATCGGAATGCTGCACGAAGCTACCAAAGGATGTATCAATATACCTTCACAAAACTCTACAATCTGCCCTTTGTCGAAATCGGTGGCCACAATATATGTAGGTATGCTCAAATCTTCGAAGCGTTTAGCTCGCAACGTACGACCCATAAAATGTTCGAAAGCTTTTATGCTAAAAATGCCACCATCTGGGATTTGAATTTGCGCCATTTTTCGAAAACTGACATCTTCGAAAAGCGCTGCAATTTCATCGGGTGTGTAACCGTCGGCATACAAAGCAGCTACAACCGCCCCCGCACTTACACCCGACAAAACAGCCGGTTTTATGCCATACTCATCAAGCGCTTTGAGCACTCCTGCATGACATAAGCCTCTTATTCCACCGCCACTAAGGGCAATGCCAATTTTATATTGTTTATTAGTAGTCATAAAAAATCAACGTTTAAATGTATGCAAAAATACAATAAAATACACAGCTGTTGGCATTCTTTTTTCTCAAATTTAAATGTTGATTTTCTGTTAGCGAAACTTTCAGTATATTTGCGCGATTATTAATAATTGGGATATTGGCATATTGACTCATTTTCACATTATTTTGTTATGAAAAAACACACCAACTACATGATAACTTCGGAGGAAGACGATCTTTGGGGCATGACAGTTACTACAGTAGGTCATCAGCAAATAAAAGCGAACGAGAAATATCCTCCTGCAAGTCATCCTTCGGGTTATTTTTTTAATGTTGAAAAAGGACGAATACTCAACGAATATCAATTGCTCTATATTACCAATGGGAATGGGGTTTTTAGTTTTGGTGCCGACAAGCATTCAGCTTTAATTTCCGAAGGAAAAATGTTTTTCTTGATGCCCGGAGTTTGGCATACCTACCAGCCGCTCGAAAATTCGGGCTGGAACGAATACTGGATTGGTTTTAAAGGCGATATAATTGAAAAAATTGTTGCTGAAGGCTTTTTCTTAAACCG
>Ga0247844_1009301_pt1 | contig 10298 bp, 16 predicted proteins | sample LaCtaG_FD_192421 | JGI IMG/M metagenome (GOLD analysis project Ga0247844, IMG submission 192421) | Freshwater microbial communities from meromictic Lake La Cruz, Castile-La Mancha, Spain - LaCruzMarch201714.5m_1 | ecosystem: Environmental > Aquatic > Freshwater > Lake | place: Spain: Castile-La...
CATTACATTGCATCCGGTTTCGTTCCGAATAGGGGACAGCGGAAAAAAATAACAGCATACAGTCCACCCCCCGTTTGGGAGGGGGGATTATTTACCGTATCGCTGTTATTTTTTATAGTTGTTTTATATGTTTTTCCGGTGTAAAAACATAGCACTATGCAGCGTTACAATACACACTAAATACTACATATTAATTCCGCTATAATTCCGATGATTATTCCACATAAAAAAATATTGATAAAAAACAGCTTAATTCATTGATAATGTAAAATATACTTTCTATCTTTGCAAAATATAATTTACTTTAAATTGATTATGGAAAACAATAATTCCGCTAAAAAAGTAGATATCATTACAGCCGTTGAAGTAATTGATATGTTTAAAAAGCCTATAAGCCAATCAACAGCTTACAATTATATAAAACAATGTCGTGAAGCATTAAAGAAGCAAGAACATCAGTTTCTTACTGTAGAAGAATTTAAAGTATATTACGACATAAAAATATAAACTTTCCAATCTTTCCACACTCTTACAATTTTTCCAACACTCCTTTTAATGTCAGTATATATTTGCAGTCTCAAATGTAAAGTATAATTGACATAATGAATCCATACTTATTTTTAATTGGTGTTTTTGCGCTTTGGTATATTCCGGGTGCTGTAGCACTTTACAAAATGGAGTATTCGCTTAAAGACTTTGCCGTTGTAGCTATCAGGGAAACCTACATAGATATAGCAGTAAAACTCGAAGTTAAAAATGTTTCGTCAACCAATTTACTAATTAAAAGTTTGGATGTATCGGTTTTATTGGATGATATGCCATTAACCGAAATTATGACACGTAATGTACAGTTACAGGCTAAATCAACAAAAGATGTTGGAGCTGTAGTTAGGATTGAACCAAAAACAATTGGGCAAACAGTTTGGCAAACATTACTAAATCGTAATTTCGAAAATTCGATACTTACATTCAAAGGTATAGCAACCGCCAACGGACGGCCTTATCCATTTATTACATCAATGACAATTAAAGATTTTGTAGCATTTAATAGTTAAAAATATGGCACGTACAGCATTCGTAAAAATAAAACAACGCCGTTCACTTGGTGTAACAAGGCATTCGGTTGTAGCAAAATACACTTCACGCGATGAAGCTGATGCTTGTATCCTCGAAGGTACTATTTACCCGGTTGTAGAAGCAAACAAACTGTTTAGCCGCAAAAAGAATGAAGATTAAAGGAACATACAACATTATTACGAATAAAGGTACTACAACCGATATTATCGAAACCGTAATGATGGCTTATGAGATTGAACAGGATGCACAAATAAAAAATTTGGCGTTCGAACTCAAAGGCAGTTCCGAAATTGAAAGTTGCAAAAACATATTCCAGTATGCAGTTGATAATGTAAATTACATTGCTGATGTTGGAGTACAATTGATAAAAAGCCCGGCGCGGCTTTTACACGACGAAACGGGTGATTGTAAGAGTTATTCCATTTTTATAGCAGCTTGTTTGCGCTATTTAGGAATAGAACATTTTTTCCGATTCGCTTCGTACAACAAAGTTAAAGAAGCTACACACGTATATGTTGTGGCTATTATTAATAATCAAAACATTCCGATTGATGCTGTAGCTTTTGAACAAGCCGGCAAACCTTTCGGGACTGAAATAAAATACACGTATAGAGCTGATATGAGTAATCGGACAACACAAATAGCTTATTTGGCAGGTATCGAAAATTTAGGAATTGGAAACGTTTCTGATTTTGATGTAGATGCTTATCTGAATAGTGGTGTATTCGATGTGTGGTTGGATGATGAAGATGAACAATCGCTCACACAGGCAAAAGGTTATCTCCTTAGCGAATGGGATAAAGAGTGGACCAATTACGCGTATGCAGCCACAACAAATGAAGCCATTGAGGCTCTAAACAGGTTACAGTATATAAGTATGATGATTCGTTTTTACAACGAATATTGCAACGATAACGAAGCTTTACAACGTGGTGGATATGTATTCAGTAATTTAATTCAATCGAAAGCGTTCGACAATTCGGAATCAAACGCCGAAAATCGCATTTTCTTTTCGGACGAACATTATAATATTTTGCTCGACCGTTTGGAAACGGCCAATTCAGGTGATAAAACATTTGTTGGTAACTGGAATAAAAACGTAATTGAAGCCAATATTAACTATACCGATGCTGATGGTAGCGTGATGGGAATTGGCAGCATTAACGAACTTCGAACCAATTTAAAGAAAACAGGCGGTTACTACCTGTACACTTTTATCCCGGAAAGCGATGTAAATAAATACGGTGCTGATGTGTATCGTAAACGACTTATTCAAAAACGAATTCTTGACCTTAATAAAGATGTGATGATTGCTGCAAAGAAGATGACTGTAGCCGAAATTGATAACCTGGTTTATTCCGGATGTGCTACAACTTGGGGCGCAACTCCGGTGAATACATTAACCGGCTTGAAATCTCCAAAAATTGGTTTAGACCCTATAACATGGGCTATAATAATAAAATTAGTTATAGCAGCAACCAGTTTAATAATGGCAATTGTAAGCGCAATTAATGCATTAAAAAAAATTGATAAACCTACAATTGATTCGGGTGTTCCGGCTGATGGTGAATGGGCTTTAGATGGCAGTGGACAAACCGGGAATAAAAAACCGAACGGATTAACAAGCATGCTTTCAACCGCTTCGATGGGTACAATTATACCATTGTTACTAATTGGAGGTTTAGCAATTCAAAAATTCAAATCAAAATCAAATTAATATGAACGGTATTTTTAGCGATACACTCAAAAATTGTGCACACTGGTTTTTGTACATTTTTATAAATGACAATGCACCTCTCAATAAAAGCATTATGCAAAAACGCAATAATCAAATTACTTGGTTAAAGCGCCTTGATGCTATCAATACTACTTACAACTATGCCGAACTGAAAGAAATTGTAAGACAAGGTATTTACGATCGTTACGGCAAAAGTCCGGCTGATGTTCTCACACTTCTTTATAATACGGCTGTAGGTGCTAATGTGAGCGGTGTAGGTACGCTTATAGAAGATGAAACAAAAAAAGCAAACGAGAATCTAAAAAAACTATCACTCACTACAACCACTCCAACAGGCGAAACGAAAGAAGAAAACTTTTGGGATTTCTTTTCTAAAACGATAGATGCAATAGAAAGAATATTGGATGTATTAGGAATTGGAAAAAAAGAAGATATAAAACCAACATCAACCGACTGGTATAAACCAAATTCAACGGGTTCGGGTAGCAGCGATGCACTTGCTTCTGTTGGTGAGTATTTACCGTGGGCGATGGCGGCTGTAATTGGTTTATTTCTATTAACAAGTCCAAACGGCAAAAAAAAGGAGTAAGAATAATGGAAAATGGTGATGTATTTAAAGCTCAACGGAAACCATTAATTTATCATTATGGAGTATATTTTAAAGATTCGGATGGTATTGAAAAAATAATACATAGTACCGATAGCAAAAATATTGTTATTGAAACTTTAGATTATTTTCTGTCGGATAGAAAAGTAATAAGCATCTTTAAAACGAACATTTCAGGATGTAGTCTTGAATATATATATGAACAATATGAATTACTTAAAAATAAAAAATATGATTTGTTAAGTTATGATTGTGAGGACTTTGTGAGTGAATTCACAAAAACAAAAATCATATTCAAACAAAAAAAGAAATATGTTTTATCAGGAGTAATTTTATTGATTTTATCATACAGTATTTTAAATAAAGGGAAAAATTAGTATTCACTAAACAAGTCAAAAAAAAATGGCAAAGAAAAAAAAATTTCCGAAACAACCCAAAGCAGGTGCAAGCCTGAAAACTTGGGAAAATTACAAAAAGCGTTGTGAGGATGTCAACAAACACAATGCAGCTCTCGAATCGGATAAAAAGAAAAAAGAGGGTGTGAAAGCGGCTGTTGGCAAAGTTAAATCTAAAAGAAAGTAGAACATCATGGGAATTCTTAAAAACAGAAAAAAAGTAAATGTAGGCGACCGCGTGAAACAAGGCATGTACGATGCCGGTGTTGGTGTTACGTTTGCAGTAGTTGAAGATGCCATCGGTGTTCCTACCGATGTGGAAAAAGCCAAAAGTCAGGAGGATATGATGAGTATTGGTGCTTTGGTAGTTGGAATCGGTTTACCGATTGTAATTCCGGGTACCGACAAAATTGCAAATCCTTTGGCTGCAATTGGAGCGTATAAAATGGGTAAATCGCTGAAAGTAGCTGAAAAACTTGGTTTAACGGAAACAACACCTGCAACTGCTGGTTTGGGCGACCGTTCTGCTTTAGGTAGTACATCGGCTATGTTCGAACAAAAACGCCGTGCCGAAAGTCGTGGTAATTCAGGTTCTAACACTTCACCAAATCCGTTAGGATAAGTAGTATTCATAATTTAAAAAAAAATTGATATGTCAAAGTCAACAATCGAATTCGACCGCGCGAGATACCGTGAGGCGTTGGATTTTTACGGCAAAAAAGAAAACGGCGGTTTGCTACCACAATACAGCTATTTGCGTTTCGAAGCCGAATTTGTAAAAGGTAAAGGCGTTTACGAGTTTCTTGTAAATCGTCCCGGTCAAGGTGTTCGCCCAACTGAACGCTATTTGAAACTGAACGACTTGTTTGTTACCAAAGGTATTGCCATTGGTATCATGGTCGAAAAAGATGATAAAGTAGGTCACGCACCTGTAATGTTCTATCCAGTGTTGCAATCGGATGCATTGCCTGCAGGTTATCAGGGTTTATCTAACACGGATGCTGAGGCGTTGTATAATGGTTTGATGCAAATCATTACCGGACAAACTGCAAATTTTGGAGCGTTCCCGATGGACGAATTCCGTGTAGTTCCTGAAACGCAACCAGTTTCAATTGTAAATATTGATGGTACTGCATTAGTTCCAGCCGGTATTATTCCACAATGGAACATCGAAGATTTATTGGTTCACCTACCTGAACGTTTTGCGTTTGCCGGTACACAGGATCAGAAAATTGTTGTTTCGTTCCCTGCTAATGCAGATACCGACATTAAAGCAGCTGCCGGATATAGCGCTTACTTAACTGTAATCGTTAAAGGTTGGTTGGTTGAAGGTGGAACTAATAGCAAGTTCAAAGTGGCTCAAAACCCATTTTCAGGAATTATTTAATTTCTGAAAAACAAAATAATCAGGCTGCAAAATACAGCTTGCAGCTTGATTATTTCCTTTCTCTTTTTTTTATTCAAAATAAAAATACAATGGCATTCAATATTCAAAATTTAGCTTGTTTCGAAGTCGAATTAAATCCGAACTCACATCGCTTTTATTTTAAAGAGGATGTAATTAAACCGGATATGACAATAGATGAAATATTTCTATTTTTTCATTCGGCTGAATACATGGAAGGTGATGAATATACCGGGAATCCGTATGCACAAAAGAGCACTGATGATAATTCCGTGTTGACCTATTTTAATGCTGTAGAAACCTTATACGCAAACATAGCGGATAAAGAAAAAGATTTTATTGTGAATCTTCCTTTTTATCAAATGCATGTTACTCCTAATCTTAATCGCTTGCAGTTAATCCAAAACATTAACCGCGCTATTGATACTGCTAAATCTTTTTTCTATTATAACACCACCGAAACAATTCGTTGTTTGTGTTACATTACGTATCGTACATCGCCTATCGTGTTAAATCCTGTTATGTCAGGTTCTTTCAATATCGAAATAGATGTAGACACTACCAAAGGTTTTCAGGATATTTTGTTATCGGATTATATTCCGGTTGGATATCAGGCCTTAAAGCTAAAGAAAATCACAACTAATATCCCGGACAAAGGATATTTTGATTTGATTTCTGACAGCAACAATATTGAGAATATTCCTTTCAGATTATTATACGACAAACAACCGCGTTACGACCTGTATTTCAACGAAATTACCGTGGATTATACACGCTCTTATTTTCGATATCGCAGGCCTGTAATTGAAAACGATGATCCAACTTACAAATTCAAATTTACATTTTACTATTAAAATATGAATCAATTAATATCAGGAGCTTACGGGCTTGAAGTGCAAATTGCACCGGGACAAAACAAAATAGAATTGCCTTATATTTCATCGTTGAAAGGTAAAAGGTTTAAACACATTGATATTGTTGATTCTATTCCTTTCGGCAAATCGGGTAAAGCTGTAGCCGGATTTATGGGTAATGCTGAAATTGACGGTTACATCTCGTTGCGTGAAGAAAATACGCAAACAATGATATTCAATAATCTCAATTTAGACGAATTGAAAGTGTTGAAACACAAAGGCAACCGGATTGCTATCAGTCATAAAATTTCATTGGAACGAAGTTTTATCACGCTAACAACCAATACCATTGAAGAAATAAAGGTTCTTTTCATTGTATTTTATTACGACGAACCAACAGTACTTAAACCAAAACGGAATGTACTCACAGAGATTTCAGATTTTGAACTGGTATTGAAACAAAGCCGTACTTCGTTGCTCGAAGAACCGAAATTAAAAAACAGGCTTATTCGTAACGTGTTGGTCGACATACTTGGTAAAACTCCACGCGGTAACGACAAAATCAGTTCCGATACGTTGATGCGCTCGTTTATAACCTTGCAAAAACGTAATTTCCAATTCTTTAAAGATATTCCGTTACAACTATTGTATCAGGTTGGTTTGTCCGAAAGTTTCAATTTCGAAAACATTAGTTTTGATTTTACAAACTCATTCGTCGATGTGGTGAGCTTCACCAACGATGACAAAAAAGCAATTTTCTTTAACTGCATTCTCGAAGCTCAAAAATAATGATTGCAAACGTAACGAATGTAATTGAATGGTTGAGGCTCAATAAACTAATGTATTGGGTTGTACAGCTCAAAGATACCGATAATACACGGGTATTCGAAAGTGATGATAAATTATCGTTTGAAGATAATTTGTCAACCTTTCAGCGTGTAATGGATGTATCGTCCGGGTCTCGTTTTATAATCAAGGCATCAGATGGTAAGGATGCCAAACGTGGGAAGTTTTTAGAAGAATTCCGTAACATTCCGGATGGTGCTCCGGCTGTTGGTTCAAGTCCGCAACTATCCGGGATGTACGGAACAACTGATATCGATGCAATTGTAAATAAACGTATTGAAGAATACGAACAAAAACAGGAACTTGCAAGGCTAAAAGCCGAACGCGACGAATATAAACGAGAAGCCGAACGCCGCCAAAGTGTTGGCGAACAATTTATGGAAAAATCATTACCATACATCGGCACACTCGGACAATTCCTTTTACAAAAATTTATACCTGCTGCAACTTCACCGGCTACTATAGCCATGGCAGGTTTTGAACAAACACAACAGGTAGAACCACAAAATAACACTGAAATGGAAGAAATTATTTTCACCGACGAACAAACCGATCGTATCGAAGCGGCTTTGCAAAAATTAGCTAAAGCAGATAAAGACTGTATTGCTATTATCGAAAAAATTGCAGAAATGGCATCAACAAAGGACCCGATGTTTGCAATGGCAAAAAGCATGTTGATTAAATAAATTCATCAATAATATGTACGAACAATATTTTACACAACAGGATAAGAACTGGATTAATCGTGAAGTTTATTCACTAGGTAGTACGGTTCAGATAGGTTACGACTATCCGCAAAAGGAAGGCTATAACATCGATATGGTTTTATACAAATCACGTTCGGGAAATGCTGTTATGTGTGGAGTATCATCCGGACGATGGGTTAATTACAACGGCGAAAACTATTTGCAGGTAATTTCAAATTTTGGTGATTATGGTTATGGATATGTAAACGCATCGGACATTAACCAAAAATCAGGTAAATTAATTAGTGAGCAATCGGATAAAGGAGCGCAATTGCTTTTAAACAAGCTGATTACCAATAATAAAATATTAGCCGAAAATAATTTGCTTTGTGCCGGGCTGATGCAAAAGATTGTGAAATCAGGTAAACAAATTCCTGTTGATTTTACAAGTGCATTATCACAACTACATAACCGGTTAGAGGGACGTAACACCCGATTAGTTAATTCGCCTTATCTCGAAAAGAAACAACAGGCATCACCAACCGGATTCAATATATATTCGGATGTGCTGAAAGAAATTATTGATAATCCATCCAATCCGGCTATAGGAATTGACCCGGTGGTAATTTATATAATTGCATCGGCTTTAATCACTGCATTACTGGGTTGGATAGTTTATTTAATTTTCAAACCTGATTACACCGACAGTGAAGCGGATTTAAAAATATCCGATAAACTAATGAAAGCATTGGACACCCTTTCTCCTGAAGATAAAGCCGAAGTAATTAGCGATTTACAAGGTCAAGTATCAAAAGCGTACATCGAAGGTAAATTGAAAGGTAAAAGCGAGGGTTCAGCATCCATGTTTAAAAACATCGGATTGTTTGCCGCCGGTGTCGGTATCTTCTTTGCAGCCCGTCCAGCACTGGATAGATTAGGTATTTCCCAAAAACAAAAATAATATGGCAGTCGATACAGCTTTCGAAATAAAGACATTGGATAAATGGATATTTGACAATATGCCATTAACAAACATACAGTTGCATATTTTGTGCTCGTATGTAGAAGCGTTTCAACTCCCTTTTAAGCTTAGTAACTACAAACTTATTTCGTACAACAAAAAATATTGGTTGCTTTGGGTTCGTCCGGATGAAACTCAAATTATAAATCAACTTGTAAAGGATGGCATCGCTTTGACCAACGAAGCGATCGGACGTTCGCCCGAATCGTTTATGTTGATGAAAATGCCTGAATACAAACAGCATGTAATTACTTATCCGTTTTCCGAAAAGGAAAACCTTCCATGTTCGAAAACTACAGGCCGTTACTATATTGATGCTTATGGCTATTGTTGGTACGAGGTAAACGCGTATTACATGCCAAAGCGTGAGCAAATAGCATGGGTACGCGAAACGGCTGTAGATTACGAAGGCAAAGAAGCAATGCAAGCACTGATTGCCGAAAACCGTGCAATAATAATGAAGATGAGAGCCGGGCAAACAAACACCGGGTCGACCAACAAAAAAACAAAACTGTTTTCGTTTTTAACTTTAGGTTTAACGCTTTTATCAAGTAAATAATATGGCTTTAGTTTATTCCGGATATGTAAAATCGAATGCAGTTGCTTTCATTAACAAAGTAATTAGCATTGGCAATACATTGCAGTTCGACCCGAATTTCCTGATGATAGTGATGTATGCCGAAAGCCGTATAAAACCCGATGCATACAACCCGAACGGCGGTGCAAGTGGTTTGATTCAGTTTATGCCCTCAACAGCACAATGGTTAGGAACTACAACGGCGGCACTCAGAGCAATGAGTAACGTTGACCAGTTAGATTATGTACTGAAGTATTTTAAATCACTGGGAGCAGCCGGGCGCGTTAAATCGGTTTACGATTTGTATTTACTTACATTCTTTCCTATTGCACTTGGTAAACCTGATTCGTGGATATTGGAAAGCAAAGATTTATCAGCTTACACCATAGCAGTAAACAATAAAATTATTGATTTGAATAGTGATAAGAAAATTACTGTAGGCGAATTCAAACAATACGTTGATAAATATCTAAAAAAAAAAGCATCGTTATAACACCGCAAACGGTTGGAATTAGCGTATTAGTAATTTTAGCATTAGGTTTCGGAATAGGAGCATTAATAAAATACAGCAGCAATGTACAAAACAAGGTCAACAACAGAGGTAATAACCGAAAATAAAACGCTGATTAACGATAAGTTTAACAGCATCTACATCAAGAACCAGGGCGATGACAATTGCCGTATTTTCGATAATATATTGCTCACTCCCGGCGAATCTTTCAACTGGAGCAACAACCCAGATGTAATTATTACCGACAATGTACAAATTGCATTCGAAGGCGTTGAAGTGATTAAACAAGTATGTGTAATGAAAATCTTTGTTTAAAATGATAGGTAGTTCGAAACATATAATTCTCAAAAAGACATCCGGACAAAGTCAAAAGGCAGGGATGACACAAAAAGCGATAACGGATAAATTGGATTTAAACAATTTATCAATAATCGAATTGCAAAATGCCGTTTTGGAATTACAGGAACGCCAAACAATTTTTGTGGACTATTGGAATACTGAACCTATTGAACCAATTGAAGAACAAGTTTGGTTAGTAATAGAAGGTACAACAGAAGGTTATATTTATATTAACGGCGAAT
>Ga0247844_1009302_pt1 | contig 10298 bp, 10 predicted proteins | sample LaCtaG_FD_192421 | JGI IMG/M metagenome (GOLD analysis project Ga0247844, IMG submission 192421) | Freshwater microbial communities from meromictic Lake La Cruz, Castile-La Mancha, Spain - LaCruzMarch201714.5m_1 | ecosystem: Environmental > Aquatic > Freshwater > Lake | place: Spain: Castile-La...
GGCCACCACGGCGCTCGCCACCAGCCAAACCAGCACCAGGGCCACCAGGACCGCCTTGGCCAGAAGGACCGCTAGAACGTTGCTTAACATTGGGTTGGGCCACTTCGCCAGGCATGACTTCGCCTTTGAAGACCCAAACTTTGACACCAATAATGCCAAACATGGTCAGTGCTTCAGAAAATCCATACTCAATATCAGCGCGGAAGGTGTGCAGGGGAATACGGCCTTCTTTACTCCATTCGGTACGGGCAATATCTGTGCCGCCCAAACGACCAGAGACCATAATCTTGATGCCTTTGATGCCTGAGCGCATGGCACGTTGAATGGACTGTTTAATCGCACGACGGAAAGACACCCGTTTTTCGAGCTGCTGAGCAATGGATTCGGAAATCAATTGGGCGTCAGCATCCACGCGAGCCACTTCCATGACGTCGAGTTGAATGTCCTTGCGACCTGTCAACACGGTCAAGTCGCGACGCAGTTGATCGAGACCTTGGCCACCACGACCCACCACAACACCAGGACGGCCTGTAATGAGACGCAAAATAAGCTTTTGCGCTTTACGGTCAATTTCCACTTTGCTCAGCGAGACAAATTTAAAGCGCTTGGCCAAAAACTTACGAATTACATAGTCTTCCTTGAGATGACGCGCATAGTCATGCTTGTTGGCAAACCAATTGCTGTCCCAAGTCGAGATGACGCCGAGTCGGACGCTGCGGGGATGTACTTTTTGTCCCAAGGTGGAAACTCCTAAATGTCGGGAAAAACTTAAAACAATTCCGTAAAACTAAGCATCAGTCGTCGCAGGGGCCTGTACCTTCACCTTGATGGTCAGGTGCGACAACTCTTTTGTTCGACGATACATGCGGCCTTGAGCGCGGGGTTTAAACCGAACCAAAACACGACCTTCATCAGCGGTTGCTTGGCTTACCACCAACTCGGTAGGACCAACACCAAATTTTTGTTTGGCATTGTGCGACGCAGCAATCAGGTTTTTCAGCACGACACCAGCAGCACGGTACGGCATCACGCGGAGCAATTGATAGGCTTGCACCACTTTTTTGCCACGAATGACATTCATGATACGGCGCAATTTGCGCGTGGTCATGAGGATATTACGTTGAGAGGAAGCCACTTCCATGACAGAAATCCTTAAAGAAATCTTGGGCGTTGCAATAAACAAGAGAGAGAAACGTGTTGTGCCACCAGGGGGCACACTTTATAGACCTAGCGTTTACCTTTTTTATCGGTACCTGCGTGGCCTTTAAAGGTCCGGGTAGGAGCAAATTCCCCGAGACGGTGACCAATCATCATTTCGGTGATGTACACCGGTACGTGCGTTTTGCCATTGTGCACCGCCACAGTGTGACCAAGCATCTTAGGCAAAATCATTGAACGACGCGACCACGTTTTAATAACGCGCTTTTCGTCTTTTTCATTGAGCACATCAATCTTCTTGTCGAGATGATCATCGACGAAGGGGCCTTTTTTGAGGGAGCGTGCCATACAGAAAACAATCCTTACGGTCGTATTAGAACGGACAAATTACTTACGACGACGAACGATAAGCGGCGTCGAATGCTTTTTCTTGTTGCGGGTCTTGTAACCCAAAGTGGGTTTACCCCAAGGGGTCACAGGGCAGGGGCGACCAATCGGCGCACGGCCTTCACCACCACCATGAGGGTGATCCACAGGGTTCATGACAGAGCCGCGAACTGTGGGACGAACACCGCGCCAGCGGTTACGACCCGCCTTACCGGTCACCATGTTTTTGAAGTCCGCTTGGCCCAGCACACCAATGGTGGCATAGCACTCTTTACGGACCAAACGCATTTCGCCACTGGGTAACCGCAGGGTGACATAGTCCCCTTCTTTAGCCACCAATTGAGCCGAATTTCCAGCGGCGCGTACCATTTTACCGCCACGGCCGGCTGTGAGTTCAATGTTGTGCACCGAAGTCCCCAAAGGGATTTTCTCTAAAGGCAGGGCATTCCCATTATTAAACTCGGCTTCAGGGCCGCTCATCACAGTATCACCAACTTTAAGGCCTGCCACATAAAGCATGTAGCGTTTTTCGCCATCAGCATACGTCAGCAAAGAAATGCGGACGTTGCGGTTGGGATCGTACTCGACAGTGGACACAACGGCAGGAATACCCACTTTGTTGCGTTTGAAGTCGATGAGACGGTAGGCCTTTTTGTGACCGCCACCTTTGTGACGGCAGGTAATACGGCCATTATTGTTCCGGCCTGAGCCCCGTTTTTGCGAGCGCAATAACGATTTTTCAGGGGTAGACGAGGTAATGTCAGCGGTCTCCATGAGAGACATGCCGCGGGTACCGGGCGAAGTGGGTTTAAGCTTACGAATTGCCACGAGACTTACACTCCTGCTTCTGTTGCAAAGATTTCAAGTGGCTCACCCTGCACCGTAAAAACAGCTTTTTTACGGGCATTGATTTTGCCGGTATAACGACCCACCCGACGGGTGGTATGAGGGATTTTCACCGTACGAACATTCAAGACTTTGCGGCCTTCAAAAGCCAGTTCAAACGCCTTTTTCAGTTCGACTTTGTTGGCATCTACATCCACTTCGAAAACGTATTGCTTACCAGCAACGCCAGCCATGGTTTTCTCAGTCTGCAAGGGACGTTTGAGGAGGTTATACAAATCGGCCTTAGCTGACATGTGCGGCCACCCTTTCATTCAGCGCTTCGATAGTGGCTTTTGTGGCAACCACCAACTCCGCTTCAATCAACTCACGTGCGCTCAAGTTTGTGGGCAAGCGCAATACCACATTGGGGATATTCCGGGCAGAAAGCGCAACAGGTTTGTTGGCCTCGGTGCGGAAATCTTCCAAAATCAAGACTTTTTGGCCAGGCTTGTAGCCCAACGACGTCAAGACTGCAATAAAAGCCTTGGTCTTGGGAGTCGACATGGCATCCCAGTTCTCGACCACGACCAATTTGCTCGCTGCAATCGAGAGGGCCGAGCGAATCGCCAAGCGACGCACTTTTTTCGGCAAGTCGAAGGCATAGCTACGGGGCTTAGGCCCAAAAATAACACCACCGCCACGCCATAATGGGGAGCGAATCGAACCAGCACGTGCGCGACCGGTACCTTTTTGCTTCCAGGGCTTACGGCCACCGCCACGAACTTCGGACTTGGTTTTGGTGTTGGCCGTACCCGCACGGGCATTAGCCAACTCACGTAACACAGCCAGGTTCATCACGTGGACATTGGGTTCGCAACCAAAGACGGCTTCAGAAACAGACACCGTGCCGGCATCCTGACCGTTGGTTTTCTTAACTGACAATTCAAGCGACATAAAAAATACCTGTTTCAACTTGCGTGACATGAAAACTATGAAAAAAGATTAGACAGGACGCTTGGCCACCATCCGCGAAGGGGTTAAAGTCAACCAGCCGTTCTCAACACCTGGCACTGAGCCATGAATGAGCACCACTTGTTGCTCGGGCAAGAACTTCACCACACGCAAATGCTTGGTGGTGACCATTTCATTCCCCATATTACGGGCCATTTTTTTCCCTTTTAAGACGCGACCAGGCGTGGTGCGGCAACCAATTGAGCCGGGAAGACGGTGAGATTTTGAACCGTGTGACATAGGACCACGGCTGAAGTGCCACATTTTGGTGCCACCTTGAAAGCCTTTACCAATCGATTTCCCTTGCACATTGATGCGATCGTTTTCAGCAAACGGCGCCAGAGCAAACGGATCGATTTCTTGACCCACTTGGAAGTTTGCCAGCTCAGCAGCAGGCACGCGAAACTCTTTCAAGTGACGGAAGAGACCAATATTATTCTTTTTAAAGTGGCCCTGCTCTGGCTTGGGGATGTGCTTCTCTTTGCCGGGAAGATAAGCGATTTGGATGGCGGAATAACCATCGTTGGCTGGGGTTTTAATTTGTGTCACCACCAGCTTACAGAGTGAAACAACGGTAACAGGCAAAGCATTGCCGTTATCATCGAACACTTGAACCATGCCTTTTTTCTGACCGATTAAGCCAGGGAGTGTACCAGAAGAAGCCATAACCGAATGACCTTATATCACAATGCCGAAAACGCTCGGCGGAACAAAACAAATCGCACAACAGTGCAAACAAGAGGGATGCGTCAGGAACACAGCTGTGTGTGACGCTTCGGCCTGCTTCTCAAAAAGAGAAGCGCTTATCGCCGAAAAAAGGCTAGAAAATCAATGAACAATAAATGGTGGGTGAGACAACAACAGTTGTTTTGCCGTTATTTTAAAAAACTGGACTGTTTACGGGGTTTACTCAATACGCCAAAAACCAGGCAATTACTTGAAGCAAACTGAATCACGGAACACACCATTAAAAAGTGACCATGCATCCTTTTTTCACCCGCAGAGCGCCTAAAGCAACCTCTGGATGCGACGGGTTTATGAGAATATTACAAGCGTACTTGGATATCAACCCCAGATGGCAAATCCAAACGACTTAGGAGGTTCGCAAACTCTGGACCGGGCTCATGGATATCAATGAGGCGCTTGTGCTGGCGAATTTCAAAGTGCTCACGCGACTTTTTATCGGCGTGGGGGGCGCGGTTAACGCAGAAGATACGGCGATCCGTAGGCAAAGGAATGGGGCCTACCACTTTGGCTTTGGCGTTACGGGCGACATCCACAATTTTCTCGCTGGAAACATCAATCAGGCGCGCATCAAACGATTGTAAACGAATACGCACACGGCCCGGAGGCACCAGGCGCTTTTGCGACGCTTTTTTGTGCGACGGCTTTGTCGAGGCTTTTGCACCTGCAGACTTGGTGGTGGCTTTAGCAGAAGGTTGTTTTGGCATGCGTTCCATTCCTAACCGGACGTTGTGTAAAACAAGTGACAGAAATCTTGTAAAAACCCATACAACAGGCTGTTTGGGCTGACAGCTTTATCATCAAAAACGACTTCAACACGGAAGCTGGACACTAGTCGCGAAGACGTGATTGCGAAGATGAACCATCGTAGATAAAACAAACGCCTGACACAAGAGAAAACTCATGCCAGGCGGTGTTAATTTTGAAAATTGTCACTAAACAAGAGGATTTGGAAAAGGTGTTAGTGTGAGGTGATGGCTAGGAAATTTTACCGGAGGGTGAGGCGCGTATCCGAAATACGTAACAAGCCCGAAGGTAAAATTGACACCGCCAGCGCCCACAATGGCGCCTTTGCCGGAGCCTCGTGGCCTATTCGACGATTTTGTCGACAAGACCAGCACCAATGGTGCGGCCACCTTCACGAATAGCGAAGCGCAAGCCGGCTTCAATCGCGATGGGCGTGATCAATTCCACGTTCATCACAACGTTGTCGCCAGGCATAATCATCTCAGTACCTTCGGGCAGGCTAATGGTGCCTGTCACGTCGGTTGTACGGAGATAGAACTGCGGACGGTAGTTGTTGAAGAAGGGAGTGTGACGACCGCCTTCATCTTTGGTCAGAACGTACACGTTCGCCGTGAACTTGGTGTGGGGCTTGATGGTGCCAGGAGCAGCCAAGACCTGGCCACGTTGCACGTCATCTTTGCCAATCCCACGGAGCAAGGTACCAACGTTATCGCCAGCCAAGCCTTCATCCAAGAGCTTACGGAACATTTCGATACCAGTCACGGTGGTTTTGCGCGTATCGCCCAAACCAACGATTTCAACTTCGTCGCCCACTTTAATGCGGCCACGCTCAATACGGCCGGTCACAACTGTACCGCGACCCGTAATGGTGAACACATCCTCAATCGGCATCAACATCGGCTGATCCAACGGACGCTCGGGGGTGGGGATGGTCTCATCGACGGCATCCATCAATTCGAAGATGGCGTCAACCCACTTGTCTTCGCCGCGCTTGGTGGTGCCAGCAGCAATCATTTTTTCCAAGGCGCGTAAAGCAGAACCACGAATGAAGCGGATGTTGTCACCGTCAAATTCGTACTTGCTCAGCAGTTCACGGGCTTCCATTTCAACGAGGTCGAGCAATTCATCATCGTCCACCATGTCGCATTTGTTGAGGAAGACGACCAACTGAGGAACGCCAACTTGGCGAGCCAACAGAATGTGTTCACGGGTTTGGGGCATGGGGCCATCGGTGGCCGCAATCACCAAAATACCGCCATCCATTTGGGCCGCACCGGTAATCATGTTTTTCACGTAGTCCGCGTGGCCTGGGCAGTCCACGTGAGCATAGTGACGGGTTTCGGTTTGGTATTCCACGTGCGCGGTCGCAATGGTAATACCACGGGCTTTTTCTTCAGGGGCGGCATCAATTTCATCAAAGCGCTTCACCTGAGCCAAACCCGAACCTGCCAATACAGCAGTAATTGCAGCGGTTAAGGTGGTTTTACCGTGGTCAACGTGACCCACAGTACCCACGTTAACGTGTGGTTTATTCCGTTCAAACTTTTCGCGAGCCATGTCGCACTCCTTCTTTAATGGATGTGAGTAAACACCTAAAAAACAACACGAAACAAGAGGGACAAAACTGGATTGAACACACTGCCACAGGGCTTTCGCACTATTGACTGTGGGGACACCCCGTTTCTTGAAGTGCATCCAAAGGGACGCCTGCTATTGTGTACAGACTAGGCAGCACACAACTACGTTTTGGTATTTAAACGCAAACATGTTGGTTTGAAAACACCCCTGCTTCCGATTGACAACACAGTTACGGCCTTAACTGCGGGCTCATCTTTTGCTGAAGCATAAAAAGCCCATGACGAGACTCGAACGCGTGACTTTGCCTTGCGATAAGGGACAAGGCGCTGAACCTCAAAAATTAGCCCATGACGAGACTCGAACGCGTAACCTTTCCCTTGCGCAAAGGGAAAACGTAGCAATAAAAATTAGCCCATGACGAGACTCGAACTCGTGACCTTTCCCTTACCAAGGGAATGCGCTACCACTGCGCCACATGGGCTTATGACTATTGATGAAAGTTGCTCTAGGAAACCATAGGCAAGGGGAAAAAACAACCGCAACGTGAGAAATATTTGGGCAGGGCTGGATTCGAACCAGCGTACCCGAAAGAGCAGATTTACAGTCTGCCGCCTTTAACCACTCGGCCACCTACCCAAATCATCCGAAACACCTGAGCAATTGCATCAACGTGCTTCATGGGGGATTACCTTATCGAAAACCACCCCAGCACACAAGCCCTTTTCCCTAAAATTCCCCCAGGTCATGGAAGCAGCTACCCTGTTTTGCAGTGGCCGGGGATTCTCCCCATAATGAAAGTGTTTCCCCCATAATAATGAAGTACTTCCGTCCCCGCAGCCAAAAAACTGTTTCGCGCTATGCTTCGTACCACCCGACAATTGCCCATTCAGCCCCGCCGCGATGCGTGGCTTGAGGTGGACTTAAACGCCATTGAGGCAAACGCCCAGGCGATACAAAACTGTGTCTCCAAAAGCACCGGCATTATGGCCATTATTAAGGCCGATGCCTATGGCCATGGGGCAGTTATGCTCGCGCCCATCTTACAAACCTATGGCGTGTCGTGGTTTGGGGTAGCCTCCATTGACGAGGCCCTGCAACTGCGGCAAGCCGGCATTGAAACGCCGATTCTTGTGATTGGCGCTATCCCGGACTGGGCAATTCCTGTTGCCGTTGAGCACAACATTCACCTCACGTTTTTTATGGAATCGCAGCGGCAGGCCGCCATACAAGCCCTGGCCCACAGCCCAACCCCCTTACGGATTCATATCAAGGTGGATACGGGGATGCATCGCATTGGGGTGGCCTATGCCGAAGCGGCCGACTTTATTGCCCAATGCCAGAACACCCCGCAGCTTTGTGTGGATGGGCTGTTTACCCATTTTGCCACCGCCAACGACCCCACCGCACAAGCCCAGCAATGGGAGCGCTTTCATCAGGTGCTGCAAAGCGTTGCGACGCTGCCGCCGTGCATTCATCTCGATAACACCTGTGCCAGCGTCATTCAGTATGCGGGACACCTTCCCAACACAGCGCCATGGCAACGCCTACAAACCCAAATGCAGGACACCACTGCATTCATAACGAAGCACGGCAGTCAACTACTCGCCCGCTTTGGCATTGCCTACTGTGGCTACCTCCCCGAGCGCAACGATCTCGAAGCACAAGGCCTGCTCAACCCAGACGACTTTCCACTCACCCCCGCCATGCAACTGAAAGCCCGCATTGCCCATGTGCAATCGCTGGCCCCTGGCGAGGGCGTGAGTTATAACGCCACCTACACCAACACCACAGACACTCCGCAACGCATTGCCACCATCCCGCTGGGCTATGCTGATGGCCTACCCCGTCGGCTCTCAAACCACATGCAAGCCTTTTGGCACGGGCAGCGTGTGCCCCAAGTGGGGAACATCACCATGGATCAGTTGATGCTCGATATCACCGCCTGCCCCGACGCCAAGGTGGGTGATACCATCACCCTGCTGGGCTATGGCGGCAGTGCTTGCCTCACGCCCGACGACTGGCACTCGCCCACACAAAGCTGTTGGCTAGACACCTGGGCCAAACACTTAGGCACCATTGAATACGAGCTCATGTGCGCGCTTCGGGTTCGCCTGCCCCGCGTCTATACCCGCATGTTTCCACTCGGAGAATAACCAAAGAGATAATTTGTATCTCATTTTTAACGAACCCTTGCCAAACCGGACATCCCAACTTTAAGCTTAGTTTTAATTGTCATTCATCATAAAAATCCTGCTTGTCTTTTGCGTAAAAAACCATATCTGTTTCCATACCGTTTGTAACCGTATGTTCAGTAAAGGGTTTTCTGTGCAAATTCGTTCGCCACAGATGACGTACACGCTACAAGAACACCATTTTTTAGTAGCCTCACAAACACCACAACGTCCCTACAACCCCGTATCGTTTTTGGGATGCAACGCCGTCGGTTTCTATGGCCTTTTAACAACAAGAATGACCAAGACCCTAAAGACCAGAATACCATTGAGCGCCTTTGGCACCAAGTTCAACACAAAACAAATAAGTTTTCTCGCCGAACTTTCTTTAAGCTTGTAAAGGTAGTCGGGTCATGGACACTCGCACTTTCACTCCTATCAGGAGCATGGTTTATAGGTGGGGTCTACGCTCAAAAAGAATGGGATGTTTGGGGTCGGGGGGTTCAAGCCGTCCGAAAATTTTTTGCAGGCGACTGGCTTCGGAAACAATCCCAGGAACATGCTGTAGCACAAGATAATGAACGCTTAGCGATTGAGCAAACCATCATCTTTCATCCTGACATTGTTAAAACCCCAAGCAATAAAATTGGAGCATTTTTTGACAGTCGAAGCTCACTCCAGCGAGGGTTCTTATCGCTTCGCTCCCAGAATGATTACGACCCTGATCACGACGTCCCACCCGAAAAATTTAAGGCCCTAGGCCCCACAGGGCTCACCAGCAATCGCGACGCCCAGATTTTTTATTGCTTTAAACCTCCACAAAAACTACCAAATGGAAAGCTCGCCCCTGTGCTCATTTTTAGTGGCGGGCAAGTCGGGGATATTGGAGCTGCCTTTGAATTTGCAGAACGCTCTGGGATTGACCAGACCGCCTTAGGCTACCTCTTCTATGAATATACAGGGTACGGGCAAAGCTCCGGCATTCCATCAGAGCAGAGCTGTTATGCTTCTCTTAATGCCGTTTCAAAATACCTTAATGACGAGAAAAACATTAACTATCGCGATCAAATTTTGGTAGGCCCTTCTCTGGGTGGTGCAATTTCAACCGAAATCGCAACCCGACGACCCTATCGCGGCTTACTACTCATTTCTACCTTTACCAATGCCGCTGATATTTTTGAACACTTTCGTCAAAGTAACGGCCTAAAAGATACTGACCCCAAACCAGGCCACATTCTTCAGTCACTCAACACCATCGCCAAAATCCCCAACGTACAATGCAAAATTTTACTCGCCCACGGTAAACCTGATACCTACATCCCCTTTTGGCAAGGCGAACGATTATTTAACGCTGCTCAAAAAGCAAATAAGCTCTCAGATGACCGCACCGAGATTTTTGATATCAACCTACAACACGAAGACTTATTACAAGCATCCAAGGAACTATTTCTACAAGGGCTATTGGATTTCGCCCCTGAAGCACTGCCCATTGACAAGATACAGGCGCACTAATTCGGAACGGGGCCGCGCAACGGGGGCAGGGTTTCCTCGGGCGAGGGTGCTGAAACGGGAGCACGACGCGCACGCCCTTCCGTAGCCGCGCCCGCCGATGGTGACATCGCCGGAATCCGCGGACGATGCGTCGGCATCGGGACTTGTGCTGGCGAGGGCATCATC
>Ga0247844_1009303_pt1 | contig 10298 bp, 8 predicted proteins | sample LaCtaG_FD_192421 | JGI IMG/M metagenome (GOLD analysis project Ga0247844, IMG submission 192421) | Freshwater microbial communities from meromictic Lake La Cruz, Castile-La Mancha, Spain - LaCruzMarch201714.5m_1 | ecosystem: Environmental > Aquatic > Freshwater > Lake | place: Spain: Castile-La...
CCCTGAAAATCGGTAATGCCATGTTCATTGAGAGCAATCCGATCCCTGTCAAAACGGCTCTCGGGCTGATGGGTAAATGTTCAGCCGAGCTGCGCTTGCCGTTATGCGAGATGAGTGCGGCGAATAAGGCCAAGCTGGAAGCGATTATGAAAGAGTACAAGCTGATTTAGGAGCGCTTCATGGGACAGGCTGCGGAGAAACTGCATTTCAGCAGAGAAGAGTATATGGAGTGGGAAGCTCTTCAGCAAGGCAAGCATGAATATGTGGCGGGCGAGGTGTTTGTCATGGTTGGCGTTAGGCAGGTACATTCAATCGTGGCGGGTAACATCTTTGCCGATTTGCACCATAAATTGAAGGGGAAACCGTGTCGGACCCACGCTGCAGCAATGAAGTTGATGGTGAATGCGGTAGATGCTGTTTTCTACCCAGATGTGATGGTAACTTGTGATGAGAGGGATCACAAAGCGGATCTCTTCCTCGAACATCCAACTCTGATCATTGAAGTCCTGTCTGATTCGACTGCCAGTTACGACATGGGGCTGAAGTTTGAGTTTTATCGCTGTATCGATGAGCTTAAAGAGTATGTCCTTGTTGATCCTGAACGTCAGAAAATATGGCTTTACCGGAAGAACAAGGCTGGTGAATGGGTACTTCATGAGTATCCGAACAGGGTTGATGTTCTGTTTGAAAGCGTTGGTTGCAGGCTTACTCAAGAGGATATTTTTGAAGGAGCGTATTTATGATCAAAATAGCCGTATGCGGTGCTGCAGGACGGATGGGGCAGCGTATCATCAACTCCATCATTGAAGCGGAAGGGGTTGAACTCTCCGGAGCTCTGGAGCGTCCGGGTCACCCTCAGACAGGGCAGGACGCCGGGCTTGTCGCCGGTTGCGGCGCGTTGGAAGTGAACATCTCCGACGACCTGAACTCCGTAGTTGCTGGATGTGACGTGCTGATTGATTTCACCTCTCCCAAAGTGTCGCTGAAGAACCTGGAAGTCTGTGCCCTTAAAGGAAAATCTATCGTGATCGGTTCCACCGGTTTCACCCCGGAGGAACGGGCTTTTGCCGCCGAGCTGGTTAAAGATATTCCTGCTGTTCTTGCGCCAAACATGTCGGTGGGTGTCAACGTCTGTTTCAAGGTGCTTAAAGATGTAGCAAAAACACTAGGTGATGATTTTGATGTCGAGATAGTGGAGCTCCATCACAACAAGAAAAAAGATGCGCCATCCGGAACCGCCGTGCGCATGGGCGAAGTCGTCGCCGAAGCTCTTGGGCGTGACTACGGTAAAGTTGCAAACTGTCACCGCGAAGGGATATGCGGTGAGCGTACCAAAGAAGAGATCGGCATGCAGACCGTTCGCGGCGGAGACATAATCGGCGAACATACCGTCTACTTCATCGGCCAGGGGGAGCGGATCGAGATCTCCCACCGCGCGATGACCCGCGACATGTTCTCGCGCGGCTCTGTGCGCGCCGCGAAGTGGGTGGTCGGGAAAGCACCGGGGCTGTATGATATGCAGGATGTTTTGGGTTTGAAGTAGGGTAGAGAGGAGAATGAAAGCATGGCAACTACTTATAGAGAAAGACTGATTGCTGAGATAAACTCTTGCCCCGACTCAATTATGCCCGAACTCTATAAATGGGTTCATAAGCTTAAAAATGAGGTCTCTGTTATTGCCAAAGAACAGATTCTCCCCACGTCAAAAATAAAAAGTCAGGCAAAATGGGATGGCGACCCTATTTTGGGGATTGTCGGAATGTGTGAGAGTAATTCCGGTGATGGTTCATTGAATCATGACCGGTGTCGATTACCTTTGACGCCCATTTTTCGATAATGGGATTTATTCTGATCAGATAACAATTTATTCACACTACGAGGAGAAATGAAGTAATGGCAAAAATCAACGACAATTACCTGAAGCTGAAAGCCGGCTACCTGTTCCCTGAAATCGGTCGACGTGTGCGCGCCTTCGCCGAAGCCAACCCGAATGCAAAAGTTATCCGTCTCGGCATCGGCGACGTTACCCGTCCGCTGGCTCCAGCGGTTCTGAAAGCGTTTCATGATGCGGTCGATGATCTGGGTACTACCGAGCAGTTCGCCGGTTACGGTCCGGAACAGGGATATGACTGGCTGATCAACGCAATTATTGAGAAATCCTACAAGCCGCTAGGGGTTTCGCTCAAGACCGAAGAGATGTTTATCTCCGACGGCTCCAAGTGCGACTGCGCCAACATCCTCGATATCTTTGCCCTTGACAATATCGTAGCCATAGGAGATCCGGTCTATCCGGTCTACAATGATACCAACGTCATGATCGGTCGCACCGGAGAAGCGGATGAGAAGGGGTATTACGAGAACATCGTCTACCTCCCTTGTAACGAGGCCAACGGTTTTATCCCGGAACTTCCGACCGGCAAGGTTGACATAATCTATCTCTGCTTCCCCAACAATCCGACCGGCACGGTGGCAAGCAAGGCCGAGCTTAAAAAGTGGGTCGATTACGCTAATGCCAACGATGCGGTAATCTTCTTCGATGCCGCTTATGAGGCGTTCATTACAAATCCGGAGATCCCGCACTCGATCTACGAGATCGATGGGGCGAAGAAGTGCGCCATCGAGTTCCGCTCCTTTTCCAAAACCGCCGGCTTTACCGGCGTGCGCTGCGGTCTGGTGGTAGTGCCGGAAGAGGTCATGGGAACCACCAGTAGCGGCGAGCGCTACAGCTTCAACAAGCTCTGGCTGCGCCGCACCACGACCAAGTTCAATGGAGCCTCTTACCCGGTTCAGCGTGCCGCCGCTGCGGTCTACAGTGACGAAGGGTGGCAGCAGACCAGAGAAATCATCGACTACTACATGGAGAACGCTCGGATCATTCGCGAAGGACTTAAAGAAGCAGGTGTGACGGTCTTCGGCGGGGTGGACGCCCCTTACATCTGGCTCAAAACCCCGGGCGGCATGACCAGTTGGGAGTTCTTCGATAAGCTCCTGATCGAATGCAACGTGGTCGGGACGCCGGGAAGCGGCTTTGGCCCGAGTGGGGAAGGCTATTTCCGATTATCGGCTTTCGGCCACCGCGAGAATGTGATCGAGGCGGTTGACAGGATAAGGAAAAATTTGAAGTGAGGGGGCATACTGACAGGCGACTGATAAAGTCGCCTTATTTCATTTGTATTCTGAAAAAACTCTGCCAGTTTACAGCAGCTCTGATTCTTTTCTTATTTCTTGCCTCTCCGGCTCAAGCCAGGGACAGCTTTGCTGCGTATCCACCACTGCCATTCGGCTACACTTCAATCAAGGTTTTCGATAATAAGGGGGAGTTCACCGGTAGAATTCTGCCGGACAAACGCTACTGGGTTACTATTGACCGGATTCCCGCGTTCCTGCAAAAAGCTGTTGTGGCCGTTGAAGATGCGCGCTTTTACGAACATGGCGGCATTGATGTGCGCGGAATCGCCAGGGCTCTTGTAAAAGATGTTGTCAAGGGGCGTCTGGCTGAAGGTGGCTCGACCATCACCCAACAGCTCATAAAAAACAGATATTTATCGAGTGCAAAGACCCTTGAACGAAAATACGAAGAAGCCAAGATGGCGATTGAGTACGAGCAAAAGTACACCAAGAAGCAGATTCTGGAGATGTATTTCAACGAAATTTATTACGGTAATGGGGCGTGGGGCATTGCCCAGGCGTCCCGACTCTATTTTGATAAAAGCCCGGAGGAGCTGAACGAGGCCGAATGTGCGCTGCTGGCTGGTGTGCAGAAAAATCCGGGTCGCTATAATCCACTTGGTAAATCGGCCCAGGTTACCGGGCGGCGGGACATCGTGCTTGCGCGGATGGTTACTCTGAATATGATCACCTCCGCCCAGAAGGAAAGTCTTAGAAACCAGCGTGTTACCTTTACTCAGCCGGGTCAGGCTCCGCATTATGTTACTCACATTCGCAGTAAACTGATAGAGCGTTTTGGACCAGATGTTATCGAACAGGGGGGGCTTGAAGTCACTGCAGCCATGGATCTGGCACTGCAAAAAAGCGCCGAACTGGCGCTGGAAGAAGGGGTCAAAAAACGTTCTCCGGAACTGCAGGGGGCTCTGGTCTGCCTTGATCCGGTTACCGGTGATGTTCTTGCCGCTGTGGGGGGGGTAGACGGCATCCGTAACTCCTATAACCGCGCTTTTACGGCAAAACGTCAACCCGGTTCGGCGATTAAGCCGTTGGTATATGCTGCTGCGGTGGAAAAAGGTGTCACTGCTGCCAGCGTTTGGGATGACTCCCCTGTTTCATATCCCAGCGGTAACAATGAGAGTTGGAAACCACAAAACTATGGTAAGGAGATCTACGGGGAGCTGAACCTCAGTCAGGCTCTGGCGTATTCCAACAACGTCATTGCTGTCAAGCTGCTGGATGCTATCGGTATTCCTTATTTTGTCGATTTTGCCGGAAAAATGGGCTTGACGCTGCGCGCAGAGAATGGTCTTACGCTTGCCCTCGGGACAGATGAAGTTACCTTGAGCGACCTGGTGCTAGCATACGCCCCGCTGGCCAACGGTGGTATGCGGCCCGAAGCGAGAACCATTCTTAAAATTTATGACCGCAAGCGTAATAGCTGGATCGAAACCCCCGCCACTTCAGCCCCGGTACTTTCTGCCGCTGCGGCTTTTATTACGACACAGATGCTCAAAGGCGTAATGGTGTATGGTACCGCAAAAAATCTGAAGAAATTCAACACGGCTCATCCCTCTGCCGGAAAGACCGGTACGACCGATGACTACCGTGATGCCTGGTTTGTCGGCTATACCCCGCAGATTATTACCGGAGTCTGGGTTGGCTACGACAAGCCGAGGCCGGGTGGCAAGGGATTCACAGGCGGTGCCGTTGCCGCCCCGATTTGGGAAAAATTCATGCGTAAAGCGGTGGCGACCAGGTCAACGGCTGATTTCCCGCGTCCTGATTCGGTAATCTCAGTTACTATTGATTCCGAGACGGGGTATCTGGCTACGCCGGACTGCCCGAAAACAGCGGATGAGTTATATATATCAGGGACGGAACCTGCCGAATACTGTCCGCAACATTTAATAAAATAAGGAGACAACAAACACATGGCATGGGTAACTGATCCGCAGGTCTGGATGGCGCTGGTGACATTGAGCGCACTTGAAATTGTACTCGGCATTGACAACATTATTTTTATCTCGATTCAGGCGAGCAAATTGCCCGCGCATCAGCAGGAGAAAGCCCGGCTCGTTGGTCTTGGACTGGCAATGTTCATTCGCATCGCGCTGCTCTTTTCGCTGACCTGGCTGATGGGATTGACCGCTCCGCTGTTTACGGTACTGGGCAACGAGATTTCCGGTCGTGACCTGATTCTGATCTGCGGCGGCCTGTTCCTGCTCTGGAAAAGCACCGTGGAAATTCACGAAAAGCTTGAGGGGGAGGCAGAGATATCTGCCGCTAGAGTCGGGGCAACTTTTGGTTCGGTGCTTGTCCAGATACTTCTGCTGGATATCGTCTTTTCGCTTGATTCGATTATCACCGCCCTCGGAATGGCTAGTCAGCTCCCCATAATGATCGCTGCAGTCGTTATCGCTGTCGGCTTTATGATGCTCTTTTCCGGCAAGATCAGCTCCTTCGTCGAAAAACACCCGACTATCAAGATGCTGGCACTCAGCTTTCTGCTTCTAATCGGGGTCGCGCTGATCGGTGATGGTTTTGATATGCATATCCCCAAAGGTTATATATATTTCGCTATGGCTTTTTCGGTGCTGGTCGAGATGCTCAATCTGCGACTGCGACCCGGAGTGCCAGTCAAACTACATCAACCGCATCTCGAACATTCCAAAGGAAAATAAGCCATGTTTTCGATCTACGGTACTACAGGACAGGTGTTCAGCGGCACTCTTGAAGCAATGAACCGGGTACGTGCGGTTTCAAAGGTGAGTCCTTTGCGCCCCATTGCCCAGGATGGCGATGAGCTGGGCATCGCCGTGACGACCCGAACAGCCGGTCGGCCTCACGAAGACGCCGTCCGTGCATACCTCGCCTTGCTGCCGCATGATATTGAACGAGGGCCACTCTACCATGCCGAGCAGATCATGCAGCACAATGTAATAACAGTTCAGGCTGATCACAATGTGGCGCAGGCCTGGCGAACTCTGCACGACCACCAAATCCATCAGGCTCCGGTGTTAAACGGGGTCGCACAACTTGTTGGTATCGTAAGCGAGCGCGACCTGCTAACCGCTATTAACATCAATGCCGGACAGATTGTTGAAAGCCTGAGCCGCCTGGTACGGGATGTTATGACAACCCCTGTCGTCACAGCCTCGCCTGTGACCGATATCAGGCGAATTGCCTCCGTTATGCTCGACAATGGTGTTGACGGAACACCTATCACAAACGACAGCGGCCGTCTTTTGGGCTTCGTTTCTCGTAGTGATATCCTGCGTGCGGTAGTCACCGATCCGCCGTTGAGCCTTTGGCGCTGAGTTGAGACTGCCGATACAGACCGGACAATAAAGGAATTTAAGGGGGGCAATATATGTTAAAAAGCAAATTTTCAGTTTTTATGATTCTCGTTCTGGTGGTGCTGCCGTTTGTATCTTCCCTGCTAAATTACTATACGGATTGGCTATTTTTTGTTGAAACCGGTTTTAACCAGGTTTTTTTGACGGTTCTTTACGCAAAAACCGGGGTTGGGCTGTTTTTCGGTCTGTTCCTCTTTGCCGTTATTATGGCCAATCTGATGTATGCCAACAGGGCTAAATTTCCCTACAGCGGCATTTCCCTCCTGGGTAGCGGCAACTTCCGAATGAACAGGAACGATGCTAACAACTTTGTTAAGCCGTTAGCCGGTATTGCTACTGTCATCTTGTCCCTTCTTGCCGCAAACTGGGGTGCGATGCGCTGGGAAGATGCGCTACTCTTCATGAATGGGGTCAATGTCGGTTCCGTTGATCCGGTGATCGGCAAAGATATCGGCTTTTACCTGTTCAGCCTGCCGTTCTGGGAGATACTCAAAGGGTTTGCCGGCTTCGCGCTGCTGGCTGCCGCCGCTCTTTCGGGGGCGGTCTACTATGTCAGAGGAGGCATCATCCTCACGGAACGCGCTGCTTCATTAGATGAAAAGGTACGTAGACATCTGGCAATTTTAGTCGGTATATTTGCCTCTGTCGTTGCGGCAGGTTTCTACCTGGAAAGCTACAGTCTGCTGTTTTCCAACAAAGGAGCTTTTTATGGCGCAGGGTATGTGGATGTCAATTCCCGCCTGCTAACCTACCAAGGACTGACATTCCTGACACCTCTGGCTGGACTGCTGCTGACCGCCGGAATCTGGAAAGGAACCTGGCGGGTGGCGCTGCTACCGGCTCTGGTCGTTATCGCGCTCTACGTCATCGGCATCCGTGTCTATCCGGCTCTGCTGCAGAAATTCAAAGTTGCTCCAAACGAACTGGCACTTGAAACGCCATATATCGAGAACAATATCAAGTTTACCCGTTTTGGTTTCGATCTGGAAAAGATCGAAACAGTCCCCTTCGATGTCGACTCGAAGCTGACTGCGACCGATATCGCCAATAATGAAGCCACTATCAAGAATATCCGCCTCTGGGATCACGCTCCGCTGCTGAAAACCTACAGTCAACTCCAGCAGATAAGAACGTACTACAAATTTTTCGATGTGGATAATGACCGCTACAAGGTGAACGGAGAGTATATGCAGGTCATGTTGTCACCGCGTGAACTCTCCTACGCAGATCTTCCGAGCAAAAACTGGATTAACGAGCGTCTGATCTTCACCCACGGCAACGGCATAACCTTTGGTCCGGTAAGCCGTATTAGCAAGGAGGGGCTACCGGAGTTTTTCGTCAAGGATATTCCTCCGGTCAGTCTGGCCGATATAAAAGTCACCCGGCCGGAAATCTATTTCGGCGAGCTATCCAACGACTACGTGGTCGTCAAGACCAAGGTGCCGGAATTCAGCTATCCGACAGCCACCGGCAATATCAATACTACTTACGCCGGCAAGGGTGGGGTGCCGATCGACTCACTCTTCAGGAAAGCGCTGTTCGCCGCAAAATTCAAGACGGAAAAAATTCTGCTTTCATCTGATATCAGCGCCGAAAGCCGCATTATCTACAACCGCAACATTAATGAGCGATTGAGGACAATTGCGCCCTTTCTCCGTTTTGACGGAGATCCCTATATGGTGGTTGATGCAGGGGGGCGTCTTAAATGGATGATTGATGCCTATACCCATTCGGATCGACTCCCCTACTCGAAGCCGCTTAAGGGGGGGATCAACTATATGAGGAATTCCGTCAAGGCAACCATTGATGCATATGACGGAACAGTAGATTTTTACATCAGCGATCCGAACGACGTACTGACAAAAGTCTACGCACGGATGTTTCCCGGTCTCTTCAAGCCGCTGACAGCCATGCCGACGGACATGCGTAGCCACGTGCGCTATCCGCATCAATTCCTCCAACTGCAGGCGGCCATGTTTGCCGCCTACCACATGACTGACCCGAAGGTATTCTACAACAAGGAGAATCTCTGGCAGATTCCCGCTCTCGGCGAAAAGCCGATGGAACCATATTATACCATCATGAAACTGCCTGGCGAAAAGGTGGAGGAGTACATTCTGCTGCTACCGTTTACGCCATCAAAACGGGACAACCTTGCGGCCTGGCTGACCGCCCGCTGTGATGGGGAAAATTATGGCAAGATCCGCGCCTACACCTTTCCGCGCGACCGGCTGATCTTCGGCCCCAAACAGATCGATGCCCGCATCAATCAGGACTCCTTCATCTCCCAACAGTTGACCCTCTGGAGTCAGCGTGGTTCCGAGGTAATTCGGGGGAGCATGCTGGTGATTCCGATTGAAAAGTCGCTCCTCTACGTGCAGCCGTTGTTCCTTGCTGCGGATAAGGCAGGTTTGCCGGAACTGAAGCGGGTCATTGTCGCTTTCGGTGATCAGGTGGTAATGGAGGAGAATCTGGAGCTGGCTCTCCAGCGGCTTTTCGGAGAAAAAAAAGTGGTTACCACAGAAGCTGCAACCGCAACGCCGACTACAAAGGGATCTCCCACCACTTTGGCAAAGGAAGCGATGAGTATTTATGAGAAGGCTACCACCATGCAGCGTCAGGGGAACTGGACCGGATATGGCGAAGAGTTGCGCAAACTGGAGCAGATTCTGAAACAGATGGCGCAATAGTGCCAGGAGGAGGTAAACAGGCAGTGAACAATGCCACCTAAAACCTGCAAACCTTACCACAGAGTCACAGAGGGCGCAGAGAAAATATTTAATAATAACAGAGACATTAGTCTTAGAAGTTCTTTGTTTTGCCGTTCACCTTTTTGATGATACGTTCTTTTCAAAAAACTCAATGATTTCTATGTGTTCTCTGTGTTCTCTGTGACTCTGTGGTGAAAGTGCAGTTTTTAGGTGACACCTTTTTCCTTTCAGATTACTATTCCGCTCCGGAAGTAAATTCTGAAATACTTTTGTCCTCTGGTGTATGCACTTATGGCTGAACAAAACGGCGGCAGGCAGGAGCAGAATTCATTAACAAAACTGAGTCGGTTCGGGTCGAATTTGCTTGATTCAATGATCAAGAAGTTTTCTACCCCCGAAAAATCGCAACGTAACAGGCTTATTCTTCTGATCATAACAGCTCTGCTGCTTACCGTAATAATACTTCCCAGTTGGCACAACTCCGCAGTCTCATATAAAATCGGCGATATTGCTCCAACCGATATTCGTGTCTCCAAGGATCTGCTTGTTGAAGCCAGATCATTAACGGAACAGCGCCGCAAAGATGCCGCCAACAACGCTCCGGTAGTATACAACCTGAGCGATCAACTTGCGGGTGCCCTTCAAGACAAACTACATCAGGCCATCGTAATTGTGCGCACTGCCGGCGATGAAACCCCCAATAAGAATGTTGCCAAATTACGTGCCGAACTCACGCCGCTGCTTGATACAAATGTCAGTGATGCCGAAATTACGGCGTTGACCAGAATCACCTCTGACAAACTTTTCCTTGCAAGCACCTCTGAATTGCTCAACGAGCTGTTTCAGCGCAAGATTGTCCTGGATGCCAACATTTTTCAGACGGATATTCGGCGCGGTCTCGAAATTACCAATAACGATGGCCATAAAATTGGTGCCGGCGGTGACTTTTCAACAAACTTTACCGATATTGATGAAGCGCGTCGTATAGTCAGTCACTGGAGTTTCAAGGGGGTAGGGAACGCATCAGATAATGCCCGCATTGCCGCAGTGATTGCCAGAATTA
>Ga0247844_1009312_pt1 | contig 10287 bp, 11 predicted proteins | sample LaCtaG_FD_192421 | JGI IMG/M metagenome (GOLD analysis project Ga0247844, IMG submission 192421) | Freshwater microbial communities from meromictic Lake La Cruz, Castile-La Mancha, Spain - LaCruzMarch201714.5m_1 | ecosystem: Environmental > Aquatic > Freshwater > Lake | place: Spain: Castile-La...
GTCTTGGAGAGGGTTCCGTAATTCTTCCAAGATAAGGATCATAATTAATCAAATCATCAATCTTCATATCAGATCCTTGAGTCTCCCAGAAGTTTAGAAGACCATCATGACTTTGACGATGGAATAAATCCACATGATCTTTGTGTATGCTAGAACCCAATTCTATCTTATAAAGAAATAATGGAATAGAAAAAGTATTACCGGAGTTATAAATTAAATCATCGGCAACAGCTCTTGGTTTGACTCCATTATCCAACTTATACTTATTATCACGAAGATGATGTCTTAAAATCTTTTCGGCATGATGACGAGTAATCATATAAGCAGCAGTTGAGAAATCATTTACAAATCTCTTATGAAGTTTGACATGTAAATCTCCGGTACATATAATAGCAAGTTGTATTACATCATAATCATAAGGAACCTTTGCGGCAAAATCAGACCAGGTGAAGTCCCAAAATCTCACAAGTTGTAAATCTACATCATCTTCCATAATAACTGCATAAGGACTGTCAGAGGTTTCTATCCAGTGCTGGAGTGCCTTAAGATGTGAAGTGGTACATCCAATCTCACCAGAAGTCATATTATCAGGATAACGACCCTTTATAATATCACTAAGATCATCTACTCTTCCATCATAGGCAGAGATACGAGTATAATCTTCAATCTCCCAGTACTTAAACTGATCCTCCATATATTCCTTTCTTTTTGGTTGTTCGTCCAGATTGAGATAATAGATGGGAGGAAGACCTTTGAGTTTATAGATTGCTTTGTTTTTGTCCATCTGAATATTTTATAATAATTTAATTTTATTTTACCAAAAAAACATTTTTATTAGTTTCATCATCAAAATTGATTGGTCTAGGAATTATAACTTCCGATTTACACTGACCAAACCACCAGGCAACTTCGGTAAAAGTACTACACCATGTCCCAATTATTGAATTACATTTAGATAAAAGCAAACAATCAATGAATCCATCAACAATCAATTGTATATCATTTTGATACTGATCATAAGTATTAATTTGCCCCAAAAAAGTATCATGCAATTTTTGTGGATGTGTGATAATTCTTTCGGAATATTTTTTGCAAAAATACTTTATTGTTTCTGGATTATCACTACATAGGAATATTTTTTTATTCATTGGAAATTTATCAATTTCTGCTTCAAAAATGGAATTATCATGCCATAACATTCGAGGTCCGTCAGAATGCCAAGTTCTAATATGAACCCCCATAACATCACTATCCCAATCCTTCACAAAATCATCTACATATTCCAAAATATCAGAATTTATTTGCAATTTATTAACATATTTTAAATATTTTTTAATAAAATATTTTGGAGTTTTTTCATATAAAAAATCTATTGTTTTATACTCATCAATAAAATGCTCCTCTTCTGGAAGAACTTCCAATCTCCAATTTATATATGGATTTATTACAGTATCAACTTTTTTTATAGATGGAAAAATATAAGAATCTGCATCAACTATAGTATTAACTTCATCATATAAAGATAAAGCACTCAATATTGATTTAATTCTGTTCGATAACCCACAGTCTTTTGTTATGGTGCATGTTTGATTCATACCAAATTTATTCAATTATGAAACTTTTTTAAAAAACAAACCAGTAGAAACAAAATGTGGGATATAATCCCCTTCGGTTTTTGAGATTTCCTTTAATTCATTCGTAACTTCTTCATCATACTCAAATCCATATCTTGCCATATGATCAATCCAATATTCTTTAGGTTGACAATTAACATGATGATGTCCACCTTGTCCAGGTACTGCATGAGTCATTGCAACATACTTAGCAAAAGCAAAGGTCGAAAGAAAGTTATCAACATACTGTGCTTCAACATGTTCTACAAATTCACAGCACCAACAAAGATCATACCTATCTTCAGTTTCCAATTCACCAATGGTATAATCGTGCTGAAAAATATAATCTGTTACAGGAGAATTTTCCAATACATAAGGAGACCCATCAATCCCAACAACCTCATCACAATGTTTTAAAAATTCAACTATACCATAACCCATTCCACATCCAACATCAATTACAGATTTGATATCAAATTTATCAATAATATATTTCCACATTTTAGGACATTGTGAAGGTGGATCGGCAGTTGTGTAAAATCCACCGAGATGTCCTTCCAAAACAGAAACTGATCCTGGTGAAAATTCTACTAATTGAGCCGTAATTTTAGTCATTTAAAAGTTCTCCTATAATTTTATTAAAAATTTTTGTTTTATTAATTAAAGGATCTTCCAATCCTTTCCAGTTAGAATGCCAGTTAGTTGCAGCACGATAGTGTAAAAACTTCCCATTTAAATGCAATTCAAAATTATATCCTCTGGTTATTTCATCATTTTGCAATTCAATATTATTATAATGAGTTGGGTACTGAACATCAGTATCTTTCATTATAACATTATTTTTATCAAAATAATAGTAGGTATGTCCACCGACATCAGTAAGTTGACCTTCAACATACCCATCACTAAAATCAATTTCAGTATCAATCTTATAAATTTTTGGCATATTAAAGAACATTATACCATTCCACATATAATTTATTGTACCTCTACTTTGTGGCAAACCAGAAATTGTAGCACCACTAAGATATTCTTCAACATCAAAATTATCAATCAAAAACATGTCAGAATCAAAAAAACACACAAGGTCATTTTTGCAACTTTCTTTGATTAAATTATTATAAGTCCATTGAATCGCTGATGCACATGCTTGAGCAGGATTCAAATTAACATTATTTTTTGGTTTTTTGTAATATTTTAAATTTCTTTTTTCGCAAATATTTTTAAATTTCTCAGTAATATCCAAACTAATAGAATCATCAACTATATGAAATTCATAATCATTTTTTAAAAATTTTTTAAAAAGTTTGTCTTGAATCTCCACAAAATCTGGACGATTAACTACTGAAGTAAAAATTTGTATAGTCATAACTGCTTTCCAATCCAATCTTCAAGTTTGATAGTAGGTTCCCATCCAAAAGTCTTACGAAGTTTTTGATTATTTGCAAGACTCAATCGTGCCTCTCCTAAACGTGGAGAAACATTGACTGTTTCATCAGAAATCATTGCTGCAACATCATTCACAGAATAATTAATACCAGATCCAACATTATATACCTGACCGAATGCTTTGGGATCAACAACCGTTGTTGCAGACATAACATTTGCGCTCACAACATCCCCAACGTAAGTAAAGTCTCTACGCTGCTCACCATCACCAATGATTGTTAGAGGTTCTCCTGCTGCCCTTTGGCGAAGGAAAATACCGATTACCGGAGCATACTGTCCACGCAGAGGTTGGCGATCACCATACACGTTAAAGTATCTAAAAATAACTGTAGGAAGACCAAACAAATCTGTATACATTGAACAAAGTTTTTCACCATTAACTTTCGAAACTGAATATGGATTCAGACAATCATCAGGTTGTGTCTCCACATTAGGAAGTTCATTTATCAAACCATATCCAGAAGATGTGGATGAATACATCACACGTTTAACACCTGCTTCACGAGCACATTGAAGAACAGTCACTGTTCCAACTGAATTAATACTGACTGCCTCTATTGGATTTTCAATAGCAGGTTGAATACGTGCCTCTGCAGCAATATGAAATACATAATCCACACCATCATAAAGTGGACGTGTGTTTTTATAATCACGTATATCATACTTGTAGTTTTGTGCCTTATCATTCCAATAAAACTGATCATGAACATCAGAATACTCATTATCAATCACAACAACTTCATGTCCAAAATCAATCAAACGATCTACAAGATTAGATCCAATAAATCCCGCGCCGCCAGTAACTAAACTTTTCATTCACAATATCCTCGTTGGTAAATAATATCCCGGAACTCCATTTATATCCCGTACCTCAATCAGAGGTTTTATAGGTGATTTAAATGTATCATTAATTATATAATAATTTTGATCGGAAGTCAATATTGAGTTAAATAATTCGTCAGAAGAATTATTATCAAAAGAAACTTCACTCAATTTTCCAGAGGTTACAGCACTCCACTCATATTGCCTGAAAATAGGTTCATCAAAGGAATAAACATTATAAAGTTTATGGACTTCTGCAAAACAAATATCTAAATGATTCTCAATTTCATATCCACAATGAAATGCAATTCGTTTACATATATCAACATAAGACTCTGAAAAATAAGCAATCGCATGGGTAGCAAGCATATTGTAGACTCTGATAAATTCATCATTTATTCTAGTAAAATGAACGTAAGGACCAGAGTGATTTAAATATCTTCCCCAATGAGAAATACCAAGGTACAAAGCATCTACATTATCTTCAATTTGTATGATTGAATCGAACTGTCTATTTAATTCACAATCGTCTTCTAAAATGATAAATGGTGGTTTTTGTTTTTTTAGAATTTCATAGTGAGATCTAGCACATCCTATTATTCTTCCAGCATCATGTTTTATTGCCGATATCCTCTGTACATATTTAAATCCTAAAAGTTTTAACAAATTTTCTGTTCTTTTTCTTTTTTCATCTTGATCATCAAGATTAATATAATAAACTGGAATTTCTAATAAATTTATTTCCATTATGTAAAATTGCGGTTAATTTTTATAAGAATAAAAAATATCTCCTGTTTCAGATTTACTTACATTATTTGTAGTTACATGAAGAGAAGAGCTATCTTTGTGAACGTGGATAATTTTTCTAATATTTGGATTTATGTTTGGATAATTAAATGTTCTATTTGGATCTTGATCATATATTGCAGGGAAAGCATACTCTGGATTTAGAGTATATACTTTATCAATATTTTCGAGAAAGTATTTGTTTAGATGACTTTCGTCATACCATACTGCAATTATATTATTTTTTTCATCTTGTTCAATTCTTTCACAAATGTCTTCACACATTTGAATAATTGAACTAGGTTTTCCACCCCACATACATCCCTGCCAATATATTTCACCTTCAATATCTATAAAAGCTGTAGATATTGGTCTTCTTTCGTAAGGCATAGTTTGATTTTTTTTATAAAATCCAGGGTGATAAACACCAATAAAATCTTTATCATGATCTAAAATTTCATTTTCCAAAACTACATCGTTGACCAACATATCCGCATCTAGATAAACGATATAGTCATAATTGCACAACCTGTTCTTTTCTAATAAAATTGAACTAAATCTTCCTAAGGTAACTAACGGCCAAGTTTTATGTTCGATATTTACCAAAACAATATCTTCAGGAAGATCTCCATCAATTTCAGCATCAGTAAAAAAGAAAAAAGTTTTTTCAATGTTTGGTAAAAATTTTTCTCTACAATTTGTATAATAGTTTTCAAAGAAACTAGCGTACTTGCTAGTGCCAATAAAGATAATTGCAACTTTTAACATTAAATCCATTCCTCAATCGGTGTATTTATTTTAGCAAAAAACTCTTTAAATTTGATTTTTTTACTTTGATATTCTTTTTCATTATCAAAAAACCTTTCATGAAATTCACAATAAAACTTATCAATCAACTTATAAGATCCACTTTCAATTAATGAATCTATTACAACAAATTCAGCACCTTCAATGTCCATTTTAACTACGACAAAATCATCTATACTTACATTATCTTTTAAAAATTTAGAAAAATTTATTGTTTCAACATTGACTTCCCCATCTTTATATTCAAAACTATTCTTCCATATGTTATCATAACATGGAGGACTCTTTAAAATATTTGAAGCCTGGCTAACATATCCTAAAGAATCTAAAGAACAATTTACTTTTATTTTTGTACTTTTGTTATATACTGCTTTGTTATAATGTTTTATATTTAATCCCCAACTTCTAGTTAAAGTATTATAATTATCTTTTGACATTTCAAAAGTTAAAGGATTTGCCTCAAATGAATAACACATCCAGGTTTCATCTATATTATACTTTTCAACAAACAGACAGAATCCTTGGAAAAGATGTGTTCCACAATCAATAAAAACTTTTTTCATTTAACAGATCTATCCCACAAATAAACATAATCACTTTGCTGAACCTCATCATGTGAAAAACTTTTATTAGTTAAAACTGTTCTAACCGCAACGTATATTGGAGAAACTGAATCAATTAATATTCTTTTCCCATTTGAAGGTGGTTCTAATTTTTCAACTTTTCTAATATCTCTCGTATCAAAAACAAAGATCTCAGTATCAGAATATCCATTGTTCTTAGAATATAGAGAGAAGAACAATTCTGGTGACATCTGCCAAAACCCATGCCCACAAAATTGGTTTGATGGTAAAACATGAATAATTTGTCCATTATTTTTACACAATTTAGAGAGATTGTAAAATGCATTATTAATATGATAAATGTGCTCTAATGTTCCGAGATCAATAATGGTATCATATTTACCTATATGATTTTTATCATCAATAATTTTATTTAAATCATGAATTATAGTAGATCCCTCATATGATGAGTTATCAATTGAATCAACTGTAGATGCTTCAAAGTTATCAATTAATAGTTCTTCACAATATCCACTATAATTTTTATTACATTGCAAATATCCAGAAATTTCATTTGGAGATAATATAATTTGCTGCCTTCCAACGGTTAATGTTTTTCCAAAAGAACCATATTTTTTACAATGAATCAAATGTTGCAGTGCGGGTAAATCCATTCCCATTTTCAGTTACCCCTAAGTTCTAAATGATTTTTCTTTAAAGCAATAATTTTTGGTTCATAGGGATAATCAGTTCCATAAAACTCTTCCGCATAGCAGTAACTAGGAGTTAATTCAAGTTCTGGAGGATTGTCTAGAAGATAACGGTTCATATGACTTTCATCATGCCATAATGCAACAACACCATTTTCCAGGTCTTTATTTACTCTATCCGCAATTACTTCTGCCATAGACATAAAACTTTCAGATTTACCACCATTGAATCCTCCAGCATAATAACTTCTACCTTCACCAACTGGAACATATGCTAAAGATTGTGGATTTCTATCATAAGACATATCATTTATGCTATTGAATGATTGATATGGGTGCTTAGTAGCAACAACACCATCAGCAAGAACTTCTTCACCAACCAAGTTGTCAATTCTCATATCAGCATCGAAATAAAAACAATAATCATGCTCAAGAATAAAATTTCTTTCCTTCATAAAATAATTATAACGTTTTAAAGTAGGTATTGGCCATGGTTCATGTTCAATATAATGAACCCTAACATTATCAGAAGTTTCTTCTATCTCATGATCGGTAAATAGAAGACAATTAATTTCGGCACCTGGGCAGAACTTTTCTGCAATATCATCATACAATTTCTTCACAAATTGAAGATACTTATTTGTGGCAATAGTTAAAATACAAATTTTCATGTTGTTATGATCCAATTTTTTAAATACAAATCTTCAGTATTATGATTTATACAATCACCACCAAACCAATTTTTAGGTGCAACTGTTTTTTTACTTTTTGCTAACCAAGACCCCCACCAACTAAAAGAACTATTACAAATTATGTGATAATCACATAAACTCATAATACAAAGATCAGCATAACAATTATCACTTTCAGATATTAAAAATCTATCATCTGAAAAAATTTGCTGTTCCTTACACCAAGAAGTATCATCTGACAATATCAAAACTGGTAGGCCAGAATCAAAATATTCAAGTGCCTTTGAATAATAATTAAATGTTTGAGTAGGATGATTTGGATCAGTAAGATAATCACCTCTCCTTATATGAAGAGATATTGCCGAACCATTACCAACAATAGATTTAAATAATTCCATTGTTGGATTATAAATGTCAGGAATAAAACAAAAATCTTTTCTTATTTCATCCTCAATATGTTTAAAATATTTTTCAGATTGAAAATATCCCAATAAATCAATATCACCAGAAATATTAAATAGATTTTCATCAAAATTAAACTCATGTTCAACATAATCTGGAAAATTTGTTATTTGTCTATTGCATTTAATATTGAAACAATCATCAATATTACTTAGTGTATTATACGATGTCCCAAAATATTTAGTTTCTGGTATATAAAATTCAGTATTATTTTTAGTTGCTATACCTTTAGTTGATGCATACTGGAACATTTGATTTCCAAGATGTCCCAAATTTCCCAATCTATTAAATGATATTGTCATAATTTTTTTAATATATCTATCAATAAATTTAATTCTTTATCCCCAACAAAGTGATTATTTCCTAAGTATATTCCATTATCATGAATATAATCCACATTCAAATTATCTTTTTCAGATGTAATTATATATTCAGATAAGAATGGTTGTCTAAGTAGGTTTCCACTAATAATTGGTCTGTGCTCAATACCAACTTCATCAAAGATTGTTCTCATTTTATCTGCCAGTTCTTTAGTCTTACAAATTAAAGGAAAACAAAAGTTACTACAAGTTTCTGTAACCAATGGTACATAAAAATTATTTTTATATGTAGAGATTAATTCAACAAATTTTTTATAATTTTCATTACGTTTTTGAATGTATCCATCCAATCTTTTGAGTTGAGACAATCCAAGAACAGCACAGATCTCATGATTCCTAAAATTATACCCATCAGTTATGAATAAAAACTGCTTAGAAACTTCTGGATATTTTTTTGCATAATAATCAAATCTTTCAGATTCCCTTGCAAGTCCATGACTTCTCTTAATTCTCATAAGATCATACAAATCATAATTGTTAGTAGAGATCATTCCACCCTCAATAGTGGTCATATGATGCCCAAAGTAAAAACTAAATGTTGCTCCTAAACTATCAGATCCTCGTTTAGTACCGTCCGGAGATTTGCATCCATGAGACTCACAAATATCATCCAAAATAATTGCATTTGGAAAAAGTTCTTTACACTTTTCATTATTGGCAGAATAACCAATCAGATGTGTAATAAAGACACATTTAATATCTGGATGAATTTTTGAAATATACTCCAAATCTTGTTCACAGAAGCTAAAATTATCAAGATTGATATCACAAAAGATAGGAGTTAATCCAAGTTGAATGACTGGACCAATATTTGTGACCCAAGTACAGGCAGGAACTAAAACTTTATCACCATCTTTAAGATTATAAAGTTCTTTTACGGAAGAAAGTAAAAGATAGTTTGCTGTACTACCAGAAGAAACATATAGAGAATGCTTTGATCCTAACCATTTACTCCACTCATCTTCAAACTTTCTAACCATTTTACCATTAGTAAATCTATTAGATGTTAAAACAAATTTAGCAAGTTTTAATCTATCACTCAAGGTGATATTGTTCATCATTAAAGGCCATTTCATAGATTTTTTTCCAAATAATTTAAAACACTTTTAATACCATCATTTAAATTTATTGTTGATTGCCAACCCAAAGAATTTAGTTTAGATACGTCAAGAACTTTTTTCAACATACCATTTGGTTTTGTAGTGTCCCATACAAGATTACCACTATAACCTACTAGTTCTTTAATTGTTTCTGCAATCTTTTTAATAGTATAGTCTATACCGGTTCCAATATTAATTATGCCGTGTTCATTATAACTATTCATCAAAAACAGCGAAGCATCTGCTAGATCATCAACGTGTATAAACTCTCTTTCTGGAGATCCATCACCAAAGCAAATCACATCAGATTTATTCTCCTTATGTGCCTTCCAAATTTTATAGATCAAACTGGACATCACATGACCTTTTAGTGGATCAAATTTGTCTCCAGGACCATAAACATTACACGGATTTACCGAAATAAAATTACATCCATACTGTTTTCTATATGCTTCACAAAGTTTAATCCCAGCAATTTTAGCAATTGAATAAGGTTCATTTGTTGGTTCAAGAGGTCCAGTGAGAAGATATTCTTCCTTTATGGGTTGCAATGATTCTTTTGGAAATATGCAAGATGAAGCAAAAAACATAAGTTTCTTGACTTCATACTTATAAGCAGTAGAGATAATATTATTTTGAATGTTTAGATTATCAAGTAAGTAATCAACTGGATAGTTGATATTATCAAAAATTCCCCCACACCGTGCAGCAGCAAGAAAAACATAATCTGGTCTGTTGATATTAAAAAACTTCTCTACATCATATTGACTTTTCAAATCAAAATTAGATCTTGGAGAAGAAATAATATTATTATATCCATTCTCTTTTAACTTTCTAACTATTGCAGATCCTACAAGTCCAGTATTACCAGCAACATATATTTTATTTTCACTGTCCATAAAT
>Ga0247844_1009314_pt1 | contig 10287 bp, 5 predicted proteins | sample LaCtaG_FD_192421 | JGI IMG/M metagenome (GOLD analysis project Ga0247844, IMG submission 192421) | Freshwater microbial communities from meromictic Lake La Cruz, Castile-La Mancha, Spain - LaCruzMarch201714.5m_1 | ecosystem: Environmental > Aquatic > Freshwater > Lake | place: Spain: Castile-La...
ACTTTTACACTCCACACAATTATCAGCGGCTTTCACACAGAGTTTCATAAACTCAAGATGTTGTTTTCCATAGGCAATCAGCAGAGGATTTTCTACTGTTCCTACCTCTTTTTTACTCTGTGTTGGCGACATTAAAAAAAAGTGAACCGTGTTAGAAAGTGAGAGTTTTTTTAACATTTTTAAAAATATGGGAGCCATGGTTGAGACACCAAAGAGTATGATATCTCCACTTGATTTAACACTTTCTAAGGATAAAAATGTTGCAATCTCCCTTGCTCTTGATACCCCCATACTTGCCACTCTTTGGTAAATTTTAGCCTGCCAATTCTCTTCTTCTATTTCACCCTTTTCCCATCTCAATACCTCTTCAAGTCTAAATATCTGGTACTGATCAAATAGGCTTGCAAGTTCTATACTGAGTTGCAACTTTTTTTGTGGGGTATTGTCGCTACCAAGATAGGCCTGTATCTCAGAAAAATGTAAAAATTCTGTAGATATAAGCACATAAATTTTGGCAATCATTTTCTCTTTTGAGTGGAAAATGGCACTGGCCCGCTCTTCACTTTTCAAATTATCCTTTAATATATCGCTTAAAAATTTTGCCAAAAAGGGAAACTCAAAGTTAGCACATATCCCAACATACTCAGCGAGAGTTTGTTTGATACAGGCCGCCATCCCTTGATTTTGTATCACAATACGCCTAGGGGTGAAAATGGATAGCTTTTGATGTACAAGCACGCTATCCCATAAATTCTCGGTAATTAAGTTTTCTATTCTATTGCCATAGTATAGGTTAAATGCCATACTTGCTCCTTAAAAATTTTTTTGAACCTGACTAAAACGGTTAAAAGTTATTTGCCACAGAGCCACGAAGAACTCAGAGATGCACAGAGAAAACCTTTTTTGCCACAAATGAACTCGAATTGTCACGAAATATACGCTCTGTCATTCTGCATGAAATTGCAGAATCTAGACTTTAAAATCAATAACTCTTTTTTGCCATTGATTTCGCTGATACACACGGATTTTTGAAAGATTTTAATTAGAAATAAAGTCCTTTTGTTCTCCCACTAAAATAGGAGGAGCTAGAGGGGGGAGCTTTAATCATCGACACTCAGCCACTGAGGACTCAGAAGAGCAAAGTGAAGAATTCTTTAACACAAAAAACTTGTCATTCCGGTCACTCTTTTGTGTACCGGAATCTACTCTTTGAAAAAACTAACCACTCCACACTTCCCACTATTCCCTACTCCATCTCCAAGCTATCCAAATCCAGCTCGCTTAAAAGTTTTTTCAGTGCTATTAGCTCTTTTCTGGTCAGGGTCACACCTTTCCCCATCTTCTCATGAGCCTCATCTCAATCACGAATATTAGCCTTTACCCCCCGTGAGTTCCATGAGATGAGATTAAGTTCCTTTTGCCATCCTTTAGAGCCCTCTCCTAGTACGCCTAATTTTTTTATTTTTAGACATTCTTTTCTAACTGATATTCAATTTCTATTAATGATTTTTCTCGCTCTAGTTCAGATAATAATTCCTCTTCCGTAGGAAAATAAAATTTATATTTAGAGGCGAAAATATTTTGATTATCATTCAATAGAGTATATTTTACCATTGAATCATTTTTATCTGTACACAGTAAGACGCCTATTGTTGGATTATCCCCATCATTTTTCATCTCTTTCTCAAAATACCGTACATAAAAATCCATTTGCCCAATATCAGTATGTGATAACTTCCCCATTTTCAAATCAATTAATACAAAACATTTCAGTATATAGTTATAAAATACCAAATCAATATAATAATGGTCTCCATCTATTGTAATTCTTTTTTGTCTTGCAACAAAGGAAAATCCCTTACCTAGTTCTAACAAGAACATTTGTAATTTATTCATTAACGCTGATTCTAAATCTCGCTCAATATTTAAATTAATATCGTTTTTTCCAAGAAATTCAAAAATATAAGGGTCTTTAATTAAATCTTTCGATTCTTGAATAACTTGCCCATATTCAGAAAGTTTTTTTATTACACTTTTATCTTTTCCAAGAGAAAGTCTTTCAAAAAGTAGTGAATTAATTTGTCTTTCCAATTCTCTCGTAGACCAGTTATTTTCTATACATTCCATGATATAAAAATTTCTTATCTCCTCTTTGGAAAGTTTCAATAATAATCTATAGTGTGTCCAACTCAATTCTCCACGCAGTGAGTGGAGAATTGGAAATGTTACATAAAATTGACGCATATAAAGTATATTGGCACGAGAATAACCATTTCCAAACTCTTCTATCAAACGTTTAGAAAGTCCACTAATAATGGCTTTCCCATATTCTGCCCGACTACTCCCTTTTTGCTCTTCTTCAACAATCGCTTTTCCAATATTCCAATAGGATTCTAACATAAAATTATTGATTGCTTTGTAACTTGAGTTGCGTCCATACTCAAGAATATTTTTAACCTTATTGTACAAATTATCTAATTCGACCACTTCATTCTTTATCATTTTACGCCTCACACTATTTAAGAATTTTATATTGTAGCCACAGAGCCTCGAAAACAGTATCCTCTCACTTATTTTTCTTCTCATAGGGGGAGCTAGAGGGGGTAGATTTGCTACTCCATCTCTAAGCTATCCAAATCCAGCTCGCTCAAGCATTTTTCAGTGCTATTAGCTCTTTCTCGGTAAGTATTTCAATTAAGTCCATCATTCTACCTCACCTTCTTCATCTTTAGTTTCCCCAATATAATCTTGATAGAATTGCTTAAAATTTGAATGGAAATCTTTAATTTTTTCTATTTCTTCCAAAGTTAGAGTATATTTGTTTCTATCACTAAATTTACTAATACCCAACTCACTGCAACATTTTAAATCATTTAAGGATAATGATTCATCTTTGACAACCACCTCATCAATAATTTGATTAATATCGTTTGAGTACTCATCTATAAATTCATTTTTTGAATATTTCATCAAAATAGCTTCATATAATCCTCGAATAGTAAATTCCATTTTTTTTGCAATATTCTTTATCGTTTTTAAAATAGTATCTATTTCGGTTTCTATATGGGTGTACTCAATAATGTCGAATTTCCCACTTGCATGAGCCATATCATTTCTTCTATCCACAAGTTTTTTTATACTTCCAATATATCCATCATCTATCTCCACCAATTTTAAAAATTCAAAAATATCTTTTTCAGGTAAAAAACTGTAATCAAAAATAGAGTTTAGCTTGGAAAAATTAACTCTGTTCCCATTATAGGGGCGAATAAAAAGAAGTGAGGCTTGATACCTTTCGCATTGAAAGCGGCTTATCTTCCACACAGTGCAATAAATGTACGTCATAAAAATCAAATGCAAAGCAAAATATGAAAACTGAAATTCTTCATTTTCGTAAGTTTTCTGAAAAGTTGTGAAAAGCTTAGAAATATACTCATTTACTTCTGTGTCATCTAAGGGAAAATACTCTGACAATTCTATTATTACTTCGGAAATGTCGCGCATATAATAGTTCTCCTAAACATTTTAAATTTGTAATAATATTGTGATGAACTATTGAGTAAGTATGGTTTCAATCAACTCATAAAGATTCTTTGTACTTTTTATATCAATCGTTCCGTATTGTTCAATCTGTATGTTTTTAACTTCCATTTTAATATTTTCTTCAACACTCTTTGGGGTTTTATCAATGATATAAAGTTTAAACTCAGGTTTATTTTCATCGCTTTTTACTCTTTTATTTAGCAATCTTAGAATATGAGGTTCATTCAATAGAGAGTTCCCAATAATAACTAATTTATTACAACTTTCTAACTCTTTTTCAAAAAAATAATAATATTCTCGCAATACATCGTTCTCTTTTATCAATTTTTCTTTCAAATTAGGATTATTAAAAATCATCACAGGATTTTCATTGCTTCTCCCCTTAAGAAGTTTTACAGTTGCATAGTATCTTTCTTCAAATTTATAAGAGCCATGTAAGTGCAACATTTTAAAATCACTGCTTTCCAATTGTTCTTCACAAAATACTAAATCGCCTTCTATACGTTTAAACCCATCAACAAATAGAAATCCATTATCTGTTAGTAACGTATCTAATACTCCATCATAGTTTGTAGAAAATATACTAACTCTATTATATTCATGCTTTTTAAGTAGCTCTTTAAGACGTACTCCAAATTTAGGAAATATTTGTTTTAAATTAGAATATCCTTTAGCTTCTTCATGTCGTTTAAATTCTTCTGAAATTGTCACGATTTTTTTTAATAACGTCTTGTCCATCAATTTTTTTAATGTGTCTAAGTGATTAATTGTTTCCATTTCTTTATTAGAAAAAAAGAACTCTAATCCTTCGAAATTCCTAAAAAACTCAACAACAGAGTGTATCATTTTTAATAATTGCTCTTTATTTAATTTTGGATACTCTTTTTCTAAAGAAGCAAATAAATCATCAAATTTTCTCCATAAGGTTGTAATCTCTCTAATATCTTTTTCTAATTGTTCAATATTATCAGCAAAAAAATCACATTCTTTGTTGTTTTCTCTTTGATATTTCAATATATCCGCAATTAAAAAATTAAAGCCATTTCCAACTAAAAATATTGTTGATTTCCCCACTCTACTCCCCCCATACTTCGCTAATCTTTTCTTTAATTTTATTTTCAAAACTTCCAATTTTTAACTCATAATCTTCAATAATCTTTTGATACCCCTCTATCTCAGCAACAATTTCCTGTTGAACGGAAAGTGGAGGAAGAGGGATTTTATAACTATTTAATATTTTTGAGTTTAAATTGTTAATGTTAGCCCCAATAATGCACTTTCTCAAATAATCATTAAATTGTTGATTTTTCAAGAGTTCAAATACGTATGCTGCTAATAATTCTTCATTTTTAATTATTCGTATAACACCCATAAATCCGCCAAAATAATAATCCAAATTGTCGTTAACAAATGCTACTTTTCCAATATGCTCTTTGCTTCCACTTGCAAGACATATAAAGATATCTCCTTTTTTAAATTTTTGATTATCAGATAAAGGTAATGTAGCTTCAATCATTTTGATATCAGTGAAATCTAACAAACTCTTATTTACATTGATATTATTGGCTCTCAATATTTTAAAGCCATTTTCTAGCACTTCATTTTCTTTTTTATATGTAACGCCCCTTACCAATTGAATATAACCATCTAACTCCACTATATCCCATTTTCTATTAGTATGACTGACAGTCTCTCGGTAGCGTTCTGCCGATAGGTTAAAATCCCCACTCTCACCTACTTTTTCTTTTGTAACAACAGTGATTCTATAATCTTTTTCAAGTTTTTCTATATCTTCACAGCTTTCATCATAGAGTGCTTTTTGATAGATTTTTAGGCACTTAGAAATTTCAGGGATATCATCTTTTTCTATTTTTCGCCTTTGAGCTCCCAAATCATAGCCATCACTCTCCATTTTGGCAAAAAGAATTTTATCCGTGCGTTTTGCTAACTCTCTATCAAGTAAAAGGATACTCGTTTTAACCCCAGAATACGGATTGAAAACCCCTGACGGAAGGGACACCACAGCCCACAACAAATTCTCTTCCACCAGTTTCTTTCTTAAATTCTTGTAAGCGTTGGAAGATTGAAATATTATACCCTCAGGAACAATAATACCTGCTCTTCCTTTGAGTGTAATATGCTCCATAATATAATCTACGAAGAGAACTTCTGAACGGTTTGCTCTAATGGCAAATTTATTATGGGGTTTAATTCCCCCTTTTGGTGTCATAAAAGGAGGATTTGCAAGTATTACATCAAAATTCTCATTCCACTTATCTTCACTGGTCAAAGTATCATATTCAAAAACTTTTGGTTCAGGAAATGTATGTAAATAGAGATTGGCTAGGGAGAGTCTCACCATATCAGGAGAAATATCATATCCCGTAATATTATGAGTAAGTTTTTCTCGTTCATCAGGTGTTAGTCCTTCTTCACTATTTTGCTCTCGGATATATTTGTAAGCTGAAATCAAAAATCCTGCTGTTCCACACGCTGGGTCAAGAATGGTTTCATCTTTTTTCGGAGCGACAACATCCACAATAAAATCAATGATATGCCTTGGCGTTCTAAATTGTCCTGCATCTCCTTGTGAACTCATAACTGAAAGTAAATACTCAAAAGCATTTCCTAGGTCTTCGGAATGTTCATAATTAAATCCGTCTATCTCCTTGGAAAAAAGATTAAATGTCTCAGGGTCTCTATAAGGTAAAAAAGCATTTTTAAATATATCTCTAAAAAGTTGTGGTAAATTTGGATTTTGGGTCATCTTTTCAATCCCCTCACCATAAAGTGTTATTCTTTCATACCCACTAATTTTTAAATCAACAATATTCGACCATCGGTATTTGGCATAATCCCCTACAAAAAAAGTAACCCTCCCCCCCAACTCTTCTGATTCTTTATCCATATCATCCATAAATTTATAGATGAGTGCAATGGTGATTTGTTCTACTTGTGATTTGGGGTCAGGAATTTTTCCAACTAAAATATCTCTACAATTATCAATTCTCTTTTTGGTTTCACTGTTTAACATGGTTACCCTCTCTATGACATAAATTTGTTAATAGACACATAGTCTTTTATATACTCAGGAACAATTTCTCTAAATCCATTGAGTGCTTTAAAATCTTTAAATGGAAGTTTACTGTTTGTATAAAGGTCACCGTATTCTTTTTTTTCAATAATCTCTCTAATTTTTGTATCTGTTGCATACGATTTGAAGTAATTTTTTATAAGTAAAATATTTCTATCAGGATGATTTTCTAAAAATTTTGAAATGTCTCCTTGATAAATCGTAATAAATTTTTCAAACTCTGATTCGAGTAGTTCATTTTTATCTTTAAATCTATCAATGAATCCAAATATTTTTTGCAATATCTCTTTAAGTCCAATGCGTCTATCTATTTTTATCGATTTTCTTAATTTTTCAAGGTTAATAAACTCCTTAGGTTTATCAAAAATCTCTGTTTTTACAAGTTCTTCAGCCTCTTCAAAATTTCCCTCTTCCACTTTTTGCTTGATAAGCTCATTACATTTTACAATCTCTTCAAATTTTTCATACAGTTGACGGTCAATTTTCATGCCATCAACTCCAATTTGTGCTTCATTTAACACTTTCAAACTATCAGGATTGAAATTTTCAAAAACATCTATCTGAGTTATAGGGTCAATTTCACTATTAATTTTTTTTTGTTGGGCAATTTTAGGAAGTTCTAACACTTCATCATAATTATATTGCTCTTCAAAATACTCACAATTGGCAAAATAATCAAAGAGTTTATAGTGAAGTTTTTCCTCTGTATAACGCTCTTTTTCTTTATCACTGTAATCAAACTTCGCTTTTCGTGTACCACGTCCTTTCATCTGAATGAAATCACTTGGAGAAAATACCGGTCGCATTAAACATAAATTCAATAAATCAGGACAGTCATACCCAGTTGTCATCATTCCAACAGTAACACATACCCTCACTTTACTGGATTTGTACCCTTCTAAAAATTGTGAATACCCTCCCAAATTATTATTTGAAAAGTTAATGGTATTTTGTTGAGCGTCACTTACATTAGAGGTTACTTGCATAGCAAAATCAGAATTATACTTATTTGGATAGTACTTACTTGCTAAAATATTAAGCATCTGTGTAATCTTACTGGCATGATTTTGGCTAACACAAAATATAATACTTTTACCAATTTCACCACTCAAAGGGTCTCTTAAAGCATTTTGCATAAAGACTTCACAAAAAACTCTGTTTGTCTCTTCTGAATAAAATTTCCGTTCAAAATCTTTACTTCCAAATATTTTCTCTTCTTGCTCTCCATCATCATTTTCAACCAACACTGCATACCCCTCTTGTGAAAGAAGGTCGGCAGTCACATCTGAACGAGCATCCACAACAATAGGATTAATAAGATAAGGACCATCTGGATCATTAACACCATCAAGTAAGCTATATCTAAAAGTAGGATTGCCAGAATCACAGCCAAAAGTTTTATAAGTATCTAAAAGCTGTCTTCTCTCCATTTCTCGGCTATCTTTAAAATTGGTTGTATGAATTTTTTTCAAATAATCTTTTGGTGTTGCAGTAAGCCCCAATTTATATCCTACAAAATATTCAAAAACCGCTCGACTATTTCCGTTGATTGAACGGTGTGCTTCATCGGATATAATTAAATCAAAATCCGTAGGAGAAAAACATCTTTTATACTTATCATTGGAAAGCAAACTTTGAACAGTGGTTACCACAATTTCTGCTTTCTTCCAATCCTGCTTATACTCTTTATATATCACAATAGTGTAATCATTTTTTAAATTCTCAACAAAACTCTTATGTGCTTGATTTTCAAGTTCCAATCTATCGACCAAAAAAAGAACCCTTCTTGCATTTCCTGATTTTAAAAAGAGTTTGATTACCCCAGCAGAGGTAAGAGTTTTTCCTGTTCCTGTTGCCATTTCAAAAAGAAAACGATTTTTTCCACTCTTTACCTCTTCTTGCAAAGCTTTAATTGCTCTAATTTGATATTTTCTTAAAAATTTAAGCCTATTTTCTTGGATATAATCACTTCTTTTTTCCGTATTGATCCATGAAGCATCTTGCATATAGTTTGGCTTTTGTGTTAATGCCACAAAATCAGCATTAACCTCTAATTTGACTAATTCAACAGGATTAGGTTTAAATGAGCCACTATGAAAAAGTGATTCTAAAGTGGGAAATTTCGTGATAATATAGGGATTGCCAAATTCTATGTCCCAAAAATAGTGCAAATTGCCATTAGAAAGTATCACAAATCGCACATTTAGCGACTTTGCATATTTTCTAGCTTGCTCTTTTCCAACCAGTGGATTTAACTCCTCTTTTTTTGCTTCTAATACAACTAACGGAAATCCTCTCTCATCTAAAAGCAAAAAATCCACAAATCCATTAGACTTCTTTTCAAAATCTTCACCATACTCATTCAGTTGACTCTCTGAAATTTTAACATTATTTTCAAGACAAATATTTGCTTTCCCATCGATAGAATCAAAAAATCTCCATCCTGATTGCTCAAGCATTTTATTGATTTTTATTCGTGCACTTGCTTCTTTTGTCATAATCCCCCCCTTGTATACATTTTCAAACTTACTGCTATTTTTCCACTTAATAAATTATACCATATTTCCACTGTTTTCAAGAGTTTTTTCTAACACTTTTCCCTAATATTATCAATAGTTTTGTTGTGATTTCGCACAAGTTCAACCACCCTATTTTTAATTATACATCTATTATATCAAATAAGAAGGACACATTCTGTCCTTCTTTGAAATATTTATATTTTGCCACAGAGAACTTTCAATAACCAACTTTAGAAGCATAGAATCTGCGACTTTTGCGCAGAAATACCATTCGTGAAAATAAGTACCATTCGTGACAAAAAAACCTTTCTCTCCTCTGTGTCGATGTTATAGAAATCTACCCCCTCTAGCTCCCCCTAGTTTATGGGGAGAATTTTCACATTATCCGCCGTAGCCCCTATCATTTTTACAGATCTTAATCAGGCTCAAAAATTGCTACAACTCTCTTTATGACTATACTCCCTTTATTTTTTAACAACACTTCACACGAAGTTCACGAAAACTCCATACTGACGTGGTATCATCAATGAAACTAAGTCAAATGCATTATGGGAGGAAATATGAAAAAGAAACTACTCATTATACTAGCAAGTATCATTGTATCAAGTATGTCGTTTGCATTTGTAGCGGTAGGTTACACCACAGTATATCCAGCGCCGGCTACTGTATACACCTCGACCACTTATACTACAAATGCGACACCTGTTAGCTACCCTGCTACTGCCACAACTGGTCATTGGCAAGTTATTCCTAGTATTGGATTTGCAGCCAATCTTGGGTACGTTAACGTTTACAACGGATACTATGGTACATACTCATGGCCAATCTCAGGAACTGTCTCTCCTGTATATGGTGTGAATATGCTTTATGGTCTTAACCCATTTACGCAAGTGGGATTTGGTGTGAAGTATGAAGCACCTGTTCAAATCAGCAACTATTACTATAACTCACCAAATCAAGGCTATACAAACTGGGTTGCTATGGTCCCAATTTATTTTGACTATCGCTTCTCATTTGCCCCTTATAGCAATACAAACCCATACTTTGAAACGCAAATTGGGTATGCTAATGGATATTGGGATGGTCCAGGATACAATGGAGGACTTTATGTTGCAGTAGGTGGTGGAGTTA
>Ga0247844_1009316_pt1 | contig 10286 bp, 8 predicted proteins | sample LaCtaG_FD_192421 | JGI IMG/M metagenome (GOLD analysis project Ga0247844, IMG submission 192421) | Freshwater microbial communities from meromictic Lake La Cruz, Castile-La Mancha, Spain - LaCruzMarch201714.5m_1 | ecosystem: Environmental > Aquatic > Freshwater > Lake | place: Spain: Castile-La...
TTTAAACCGAAAGAAAAATTAAAGCTTGTTTACACCTCAACTCCTTGGCGTGGCTTAGATGTTTTATTATCAGCTATAGAGCAAATAAAAACAGATAAAGTAGAATTAGATATATATTCAAGCACACAAATCTATGGTGATGCTTTTAAAAACATAACTGATAAACAATTTACAGCTTTATATGATAAAGCAAAAACAATTAAAAATGTTAATTACAAAGGTTATATAAATCATAAAGAGTTAATGAAAATACTTTATACCTATGATTGTTATGTTCATCCATCAACATTTGAAGAAACATTTTGTTTAGCGGCTATGGAATCGTTAGCAGCGGGCCTTGTAGCAGTGACCACGGACCTCGGTGCTTTATACGAAACCTGCGCTGAGTTTCCAATATACGTACCTTATTTAAAAGATAAAGAAGCATTAGCCAAACAATTTGCAGGAGCCATTGATGTATTGCCTGAATTTATGAATACAATTAATACAGATATTATGAAATTTCAAATGCAGTACTATAGACAATTTTATCATTGGAAGGTAATAAAGACTTATTGGGAGAGATTTTTAAATGGCATCTAGCGCACCTATAAGTTTATTCGTAGCAACACCTGTTCACTCAGACGTATCTATTCATTATTTTAAAGCTTGTTTAGAATTTCAAAAAGAATGTTTTGTCAGAAAAATACCTGTAATGTTTCAGGTTATGAAAAGTAGTTTAGTTACACAAGGAAGACAACTTTGTGTTTCTGGTTTTATGGGTACCAAAGCAACTCACATGTTATTTATAGATTCAGATATATCTTTTAATTTTAAAATGGTTGAGAGAATGTTAAACTATGACAAAGAGATTTGTTTAGTACCCTATCCTATTAAAGGATTAGACTTTGATAAAATAAAACAAAGAATTAAAGAAGGCTCAACATTAGACCCAAGAGTATTGGGTAATCAATATACAATGTCAGTACCAGATCCATCTAATGTTAAAGTTGAAAATGGTTTTATAGAAGTAGAACGTGGTCCCGCAGGTTGTATGTTAATTAAAAAATTTGTAATAGAAGCTTTAATAAAAGAATATCCAGAGTTTACTATCAACCAACACACATTAATTGATGGTAAGTTAGTTACTAGAGAACATATGTATAATTTCTTTGATACTTATTGGGATCCTAAAACAAAGACATATACTGGAGAAGATTTTTACTTTTGTAAACTATGTAAACATGCTGGAATTAAGATGTACGCTTTAGTTGATGAATACATAGCTCATCATGGTGAGTTTAGTTATACAGGTAGATTAATTGATGAATTTAAAAAGCATGATGCTATTACTCAAATAGAGGGTAAATCTATAAATAGTGACATGAAACCTGAAGATATTAAGTAGGGATATTGTAGATAACTGTTTATTTAGTTATAATATTAGCTAGTTAACTAAATAAATATATGGATCCATTCACAATTGCTTTAGCCACATTTGGCGTTCAAAAATTAAGAGGAAAATCCACATCTAGAGCTTTTAGAGATGCTTTACTATTAGCTGCTGGAGCTCAAGGTTTAACTGCTGCTGCACCATCTACAGCTGGCAGTTTAGGTTTACAAGGATTTGAGTTTGGTGGACCTTTTGGTGCATTTAGTGCTGGTAAAGGTGCAGGACTTGGTGGAACTTTAGGAGCTGAAGCAACATTTGCTCAACAATTAGGTCAAACGTTTGCAGGTCAAGGTATACAATCTTTAATAGGAGATCCAACTAAAGGTGTACCAGGAGCACCAGATTATAAGCAAGGAACTTTTTTTGGAACAGCAGCAACCGATACTGCTAAGGGAACTGGATTTATGGGATTAAGTCCAGGAGAAAAAGCAGTAACATCTTTAATTGCAGCACCAGTAGTAAGTTCATTATTTACAGATGAAGAAGAACCAGTTAAGCCACCATTTACAGAAGCAGATTATCAAGCTGCATATGCGAGACAACCAAAATTATCTTTAACAGCAGGAACAGGAAGTATTACAAAACCAGTTTCATCTATTTATAATTATCAACAACCAAATCCAATGTACTACTTTAATCAAGGTGGTATTGTTAGTGTACTACCAAGATATGCTCAAGGCGGAATAAATTACCTACCATCAAAAGTAACTCACGATGAAAACGATGTACATAATTATGTACGTGCAACAGGCTACGTAGAAGATGGTTCAGGTAATGGAGACAAAGATGAAGATACTATTCTAGCTCAATTAGCAGATGGTGAATTTGTATCTAGAGCCGATGCAATATTAGGAGCAGGTATTTTGGCTGGTGCAGCACCAGGAAATATAAAAGATATGAGATCAAAAGGTGCTTCATACTTTTATGAACAACAAGCAAGATTTAAAAGAATATTTGATTTATTAAATGCAAGCAGAAAAGTTAATTGAAAAAAGAATTGATGTTTTAGCTATCATGGCTAAAGACATTGAAAAGTTTTGGCCATTAGTGCATTTTATGATTGCAGAAGCACTGAAATATAGTGGAGGATTTGCAAGTCCCCATCATATCAAAGCTGAATTAATTAAAGGCACAATGCAATTGTTTGTTGTGTTTGGTTCAGATGATGGTGAAAAACAAAAGGTATTCGGTTGTCTAGTGACACGGATCACGGATCAACCTAACTTGAGACAGTTAGAAGGTATTATTTTAACTGGTGAAAAAAGAGAATTATGGCAAGATGACATGGCAGAAATGATTGAACACTTTGCAATACAAAATGATTGTAAGAGATTATGTATGTTAGCTAGACCAGGTTGGAGTAGAGTTGTTAAAAAATATGGATGGAATGTTAAACACGTAGAATTACAAAAGGATTTAATATAATGGGTAGTATATTTGGTGGTGGTGGAGGTTCAGGAGGAGGAGGCGGTGGCGCTTCTTCAGGAACACAGGTTACAATAGCTAGAGAAGCACCTGAAGTAGAAGCACGTAAACTTTCACTTTACGATCAAGCAGTATCATTGGCTCAAAAACCAGTTGCACTTCCTGCAATTCAAGCAGCAGCACCAACAGCATTAGAACAACAGGGTTTTACTCAAGCTGGAACAACAGGTGTGGGAGCACCTTTGGTTGGGCAAGGCATTCAAAGTTTACAAGCAGGATTAGGTGCAGCATTTGGAGCACCTAATATTTCTCAGTTTTTTAATCCATTTCAATCCTACGTAACAGATGAAATTAATAGACAAGCTCAACAAGCACAAAATCAATTGTCAGCACAAGCTGTACAACAAGGTGCATTTGGTGGTGGAAGACAGGGAGTTGCACAAGCTGAATTAGAAAGAGCTAGACTTGGAACTATTGGACAATCACAAGCTCAAGGTTTTGGTCAAGCATTACAAGCTGCACAAACTCAACAAGGTTTACAAGCACAAGCAGGTTTACAAACAGGACAACAGTTAGGGGCATTTGGTGCTCAACAACAAGCAATGCAACAAGCAGACATTGCAAGTTTATTACAAGCTGGTGGAGTTCAAAGAGCATTAGGACAACAAGCATTGGAGGCTCAAAGAGGAACAGCATTACAACAAGCATACGAACCATACCAAAGAGTAGAGTTCTTAAAAAATATTATGACAAACTTACCAACAGCGCAAAGTTCTATTACAGCAACCACGGCTCCTGGTACCAATCCATTAGCTCAAGCAGCTGGCGCTGGACTAGGCGCGTACGCTGCATACAACATGATGAGCCCTAAAAAATAATGGATTATGGACGAAATATTAAATAGAAAACTATTTAGACATCAAGCACAAATTTTGCACAATAAAGTGCAAGGTTTACAACTTGGTGGTCCACCAAAATCTCCTTTTACATTAGAAGGTATTCAACAATCACTTCAAAATTTAACAAGACCTGTAGCACCTGCTCCACAACCCAGAGGTTTAGGAGCATTATTAACTGATTTTGGACCTGGTAAAGTTTTAAAATATGGTCAAAAAACTTTACAGGCTGGTAAAAAAGGATATGATATTTTTAGAGCTGCTCAAGCTGCAAGAGAACCATCAATTGCTTCAAGATTTGTAGGTCAACCATTTACTAAAGCAACTTCTAGATTTGCAGAAAAATACCCAAAAACAACAGAGGGTTTAAGTAGAACTTATGGAGCTGCAGAAACTTTAGGAGGTGGTGCGTTAATAGGATCAGGACTTTATGATGCCTATGAAGGAATAAGAGATGAAAACCCACAGGAAGTTGGTCAAGGAATTGCAGGAATTTTAGGTGGTAAATCATTTGCAAAATTTGGTATTCCAAGAGTAAGAGGTAAAGAATTGCCACCATTTAGTAAAACTCAAGATATTGGTTTACCTTTAGGAGCACTTTATGGTTCAGAATTTTTACCTCAAGGAGCAATTGCTGAAGAAAGAAATTTAATAGACAATGAAATTGCTGCGTATGAAAGTGAAATTGGAAGAAAATTAACTGACGCTGAAAGACAAAAAGCAACTTTAGGTTTACAAGAACAAATTAAAGCTGAAAAAGCACAACCAATTGCAAGCAAAGCAGAAGATTTAAAGTTTGCAACAGGAACAATTGATTCAATTGATGTATTTAAAAATGTTGTAAACGCAAATACACAAACTGCAGATGGAATTAAAAATAATCCTGGCCCTAGATCAGATGAAGAAATTGCTGCAACATTAGAAAAACAAAATAGAGAAACAATTGCAGGTAAGGATTTAAAAAAACTTGCTGATGAAAAAGATGCAGCCGGTGACAAAGATGCAAAAGCCTTTAATAAATTTTATAACGATATAAATAAATTAACTGGTGAAGGTGATAATACTTCTAATTTACTAATGCTTAAATTTGCAATGGGTTTATTAGGTGGCACTACAAATAAAAAAGGATTTGCAGGTTTTGCAGAAGTTCTAGGTAAAGCCGGAGAACAAGCGGTAGATTCTGCAATTGTTTTAGCTTCAAAAGAAAAAGAAAGAAGGGCTGATTTAGCTGCAGCATATTTAAAAAATAAAGAAAAAAATTCAGCTGGTAATATAACAACTGATAGGACAAGATATTTAATAAAAGACCCTAGTGCATTAGGAGGACAAAGAGTTGAAGAACGAGCAAGGTTTAAAGATTCAGGTTATGATGCTGTGGCTGTTCCGGTTTTTGATAAAGAAACTGGTCAATTCTATCCTCAATGGCAACAAGCACCTTATGATCCTAATTCAGTAGAAGTCAAAGGAGATGCTAAACAGTTAGATGAAAGAAGAGCAATGCTTCAATCAATAGGTGGCTCTTTTAAAATGGCTTCTGCTGTAAAACAGTTACCTGAAAATGTAATTGGATCTCCAGGTAAAATTAAATTAATTAAAGAAGATGTTCTTCAAGGTCTTTCAGGTATTTTAAAATCTGAATTTACTCCATCACAATATAATGGAGATATAGATAAAGCTGTAAATGAAGGTATTTTAAGCAAAGGTATTTACGGGCAAGATCCTAAAACAGGTGAATTTAAATTAATTATGTCTGGAGAACAAGCAATAAGAGAAAAAGAAAAATTAATACAAGACTTAGTCAAGAAGAATACAGGCTTACTTGGAACACCATCTTCTGAGGAATTAAGAAAATTAACAGAAGCTGCAAGAATTGAAGTAAACTTTGCCTATAACTATGCAAATACTTTAAAAGCTGAAGATAGATTAACAGAAAAAAACCTTGAAGATGCTAAAAAAGTTTCATCAATATTTGGATTCTTTAAATCACCTAGAAAAGTTAAAGAAAACTTTAGACAGTTAGAATTAGATGCTGCTGACAAATTTGAAAAAGAAGTTGTAAGATATCAATATGCTGGTGGAAATAATGCTTATATTGAAGATAACTATGCATATATGCCATTCGTAGCACAATATAATCAAAAAAGAAATCAAGCTCAAAGACAAGAAACTTTAAAAAAACAAAGAGACCAAATTTTAGGTGGTATTAAAGGATACGAATAATGGCGACTTTACAAGGATTACAAAAAGCAATTGATACTAAATCATTTAATCCAAAGGATTTAACAGAAGATCAACTATTAGTTGTTGATGATTTATTAAGATCCGGTCAATTAAAAGGTTATGGATCAGTAGATGAAATCATTACTGAAAGGTCAGGTGCTGCTACAGCGATAGCTGGTGAAAAACAAAAAAAATTACAACCATTTCAACAAGCAACAAAAGAATTAGGTTTTGAAGTTGAGAGAGCTGATCTTGAACTAGTTGGTGATGCTTCATTAGGTGCTTTTGCATATTTACAAGATAAAGACAAATTAGTTAATTCATTAAAAAAAGGTATAGGTGCAGTTGAGTTTGGTGTTAATAGAGATGCTTTAAATTTAAGATCAATGCAATTTGATAAATATCAAAAATTATTAAGTAATATGCCTGTGATAAGAAATATAAAACCATTTAGTAGAGTTGCTGGTGTTGTTGGTAAAATGGCTGATGGTTTTAGACAACTTAGAAAAGCTGGACCATCACAATTTTTAGAAACAGAATTAAAATCTATTGCTTATGGAACAGCAGGAGCGGGTATTGGTTCTTTATCATTTGATGCTGCAAATTATGCAACTGATTTTACTGCAGCTTCTTCTAGCGATTTAGCAGAACTTACTGATGATGATGTTGCAAAATTACCACCAGGACAAAGAGAAGCTTTTCATGCATTAGAAGCAATGAACAATGCGATGGTATTTAATTCCGGAGCTGCAGCACTTGGCCCATTACTTCAATTAGCCGGTGGTGGAGTTAAAAAAATTTTAGGATTATCAACTCCTGAAGTAGAACAATTAGCTAGATACACAAAAGAAACAGGTGTGCCAACAAATCTATTTGCTCTTGCAGATCCAAATGCAGGTTTTTTAGCACGAGGAATGAAAAATATTTTAAATGTTGTGGGTATATTTCCTGCAACAGCTGGACCTGGTATAAAATACAAAAAAGAAATTGAAGAAGAAACATTTAGAGCAATGTTAGATCATCTAAGTGCTGGTGCTCCTTATGCTCATGCTGAACTACTATCACTAGGATCATTAAATCAAATGAAACAAAACTTTAGACAATATATGGATACCATAGGTTTAAAGTATGATGTTGTTTTTAAAGAAGCAGATTTGTTAGGTCCTGAAATGAAAATTATTCCTATACAAAATTTAAGTAAAGCAACTGAAAATTTAGTGACTTCATTAAAATCGCAATATCCAGATATGGGTTTACAACTAGATAAAAGAATAGCCGAACTAACAGAGTTTGATGATCCATTAGTTAAATTTATAGCTGCAACTAAAGATTTTACTAATAATTTAACTGAGGGATTAACAGCAAAAGAGTATGTTGGTTTAAATAAAATGCTAACTGCTGCGTACAACCAAACTAAAATTTATGACCCAAGAGGTTTAGTTGCACAAATGAACCATGCACTGAAAGCAGATTTTAATACAGTTGCTGAAGCACCAAGTATAAAAGTATTAATAAATGACAATAAACAAATAAAAGAAGCTTATGATAATGTTATTAAATCACAAGGCGAAGAGGGAGCTAATCTTTACGTACAAAATTTAGTAGGTGGTGTTAAAAATGTTCAAAAGTCTTTATTAGAAGCAAATGATTTTTTTACAAGAACTATTAGAAGATATCAAAAAAGTCCTGTAGCTGGAGCTATTAGAAAATCTGATTCAAATTTATTTACCAACGTAGGCTTATTAGGTGTTGGAGGAAAATATAGTGTTCAACCAGATGAGTTATGGTCTAAAACATTAAAACAAGTATTTAGAAATGGAAGTAAAGATTCAATTGAAGAAATGAAATTTTTATTAGGATATAACAAAGAAGGACCAGGAAAAGAAATATTTGATAGATTTAAACAACTTTATATGTTTGATGCATTTACACATTCATTTGATGTTGCACCATACCTAAAAGGAGAACCTACATTTGAACTCATGGCTAAAGCAAAAGAACGTGGTGTTATTATGAAAAATTATGTTGATGATATTACTAAAACATTAACAGGAGAATTAGATGTACAAAAATTTGTAGATCCTAAAGCTTTAATTAAAACAGGTTTAGGAGAACAAAAATTTGTAGATATGAAATTTCAAGCTGAAAAAGTAGCAGGCTTTAATCCAATGAAATTCGAAGAAAACTTAGGTTTATCAGGATCTGGAATTGGTGCAGCTGAACAAGCAGCAGCTAGAGACAGACTTATTGCTATGTACGGTGGTGGTGCTGAAGGTAAAAAAGGTTTCGAACAATTAAATAAAATAATTCAATTAATGAAAGCTAACGCATCTTATGGAATTAGCGACACAAGCACATTTGTAAAAAGAAGAGCTGCATTAGGTGGTATAGGCGCTATTGCTGGTGGTGTACTTCCATTTGCTGCAGCTGGATCAGTTGGTATAGTTCCTACATTAGCATTTGTATTTTTATCACGTTTTGCAGGATCTGTATTATCTAATCCTAAATCAGTTGAAGTGTTATTTGATGTTTTAAATCCAACATTAAAAATTGAAAAAGGTATAGCTGGTAAATTAGATTTGAGTAAAAAAAGAATATTTGCAGCATTATTAAATGCTTCATTAGATGAAGATAAAGATGCACCAAAAGTTGATCCTGATTTAATTAATGCAAAAGAAATCACAGATTACTTATTAAGAAAGCCACCACAAATGCCAAACGCTACATTTAAATTAGATGGTTTAATTAGATCTGAAAGAGATAGAATGTATCCAGAAATTAGAGCTTTAGCTAAAACACCTGCTCCAATATTGGCTGGTGGTGAAAATTTTGTGCGTGGTGCTGCAATGGCAAAACAACAAGATGATATGGCTAATATGATAGAAGCTCAAATTCCTGATCCAACAACACCTAGACAGTCAGCAATGCAACAATTAAAACAAGCTCAACAAAGAGAGCAACCAATGATTCCACAAGCAAATATGCAACAACCAATGCAAACACAAGTTGCACAAAACCCTGCATTGTTTAGAGCATTAAATCCTCAAGATACATTAGGACAAGCTATAGTTGAAAGACAGGCAGGTACAGTATGAAAAGAATAGTAAAATCAAGATTAGATGATCACATTGTAGATTTATATGATCGAGTAGATGATGTAAAAAAAGACATATCTGTAATCAAAAATAATCATCTTAAACATATGAGTTCTTCAATTTATAAAATTGAAAAAAATGTTGAACGATTAATCTGGGGACTGCTAAGTGCAGCAGGAGCCTTGATACTTTTATTAATTACTTTAGTTCTTAAATAAACATTGATTAATATTAATAAGTAATCTAATAAGAATAATGAAACTTATTAGACAGGATACTAGTTTTATTGTTACTGATTTTAAATGGGAGAACAAATACTCTTATAAAAAATACTCAAGGGACGATGACCACGGCCCACGAACCTATCAGGTAAATGAAAAGAAAGTTCCTTCAGTAACTACTATTCTTTCCGCAACTCAAAGCGAAGATAAAAAACAATCATTAGATGCTTGGCGTCAAAGAGTAGGATACGAACAAGCTCAAAAGATCACGACTCAAGCTGCTTCAAGAGGTACAGAAATGCATTATGTTCTTGAAAATTATATAAATGGTATAGGTTATCTAAACTTATCCACAGATGGCGCTACAGCAAGATTAATGGCTCACAAAATTATAGATAACTTCGAACCCTTAAAACTTATTTATGGATCAGAAGTAAGCCTTGCTTATGAAGATGTATGGGCAGGTTCTACTGATTTAGTTGGTCAGTTTAATGGCAAAGATACTATTATAGATTTTAAACAATCTAATAAATTAAAAAGAGAAGAATGGATTGAAGATTATTATTATCAAATTGCTGCCTACTCCTTGGCTCACAAAAAAAATTATGGACACATAGAGCAGGGCTTGATTGCAGTGTGTACTAAGAATGGAGAGTACCAACAGTTCTTAGTTAATGAAAAAAAACTTTTAGAGTATGAGGGCAAGTGGTTTGACAGGGTTCAAAAGTATCATACAATGTCAGTTAATGGAAAATAAATTACTTGTACATAAACATTTAATTGTTCGAGCAGAAGCTGTTAGTCCTCCCATGGACGAGGAGTTTCTTAGGCGGTGGTTAAAAAAATTTATTTCAGACATTGGAATGAAAGTAATGATGGGTCCGTACGTTAAATATTCTGAAATGAAAGGTAATCGTGGAATTACTGGAGCTGCAATCATAGAAACTTCACATATTGTAATGCATGTATGGGATGAGCCAAATCCAGCGTTATTACA
>Ga0247844_1009321_pt1 | contig 10281 bp, 7 predicted proteins | sample LaCtaG_FD_192421 | JGI IMG/M metagenome (GOLD analysis project Ga0247844, IMG submission 192421) | Freshwater microbial communities from meromictic Lake La Cruz, Castile-La Mancha, Spain - LaCruzMarch201714.5m_1 | ecosystem: Environmental > Aquatic > Freshwater > Lake | place: Spain: Castile-La...
CTTGAAGTTGGGACCAGTGAAATTTGCTGTTGACCCATAACTGGCGTCACCGTATCCACGACCAATCAGTGTAGCGTTGGCCAAAGTATAAGTGCTGTAAGGAACGGCCGAATTGTTCCTTTCAGGGCCATCATTCTCGGTCAAACTATCACCGTAGTTTTTAGAGTCTCGTGTGGAAAGACTTGAGCCGTCTGTGCCGACAGCGTTGTTTTGCAGCTGGACAAAATACTGAACCACACCGATGTAGCCTTGATCAGTGTCCAGTCCGTCGTCACCACAAAAGGTGGAGAGCGAATAGCGAAGATTTACGTCGCCACCCCAGAATTCAAAATCATCATCCGCGTTGTTAATGGCCTCGAGAAACTCCATGGTTGTATCGCGTCCTACACCATAACCGGAGAACGCATTCAACTCAGTATCAAGTGCTATAACATAACCACCATAACGATTCGATATGAATCTTAACGTTCCCGAGTTATCGAGTTCTGCATCACCACCACCCCAGCTATACAAAGGAAATCCAGCCATACCCTCGACTAACTGCACGCCTTTTTGATCACCAGTTAGTGCAGCAGTCGAGGTATTGATTGTTGGCTCATTTATCGAACTCGTACGAGCATTTTCGCCAGAAGCATAACCTCTGACTAGTGTTGTTTTCCCGCAAAGCACAATCCCACCCCATTGAGCATCGTGAGAGAAAGCCGAGTCTGTTGTAGCCCATGTGGTCGCATAATTCTTTGCGCCACCTGTTGCCGTGTTCAAGGCTCCACCTGAAATGGTGTACTGTCCGACACCTGGAGTGCCTGCGACAGTTGCGAAACTATTCCTCAATACGCGCTGACCATTGACAATAACAACACCATCAGCCAACACGCCCTTATTTTCAAAAGGGGGAACCGTCGCTGCACCTCCAGGGACGTTCACATCGTCGACCGAGGTGAAAATGATTGGAGCATCAGCAGTACCAGCAGCAATCAACTTGCCGCCGCGGGCTACCACTAAGGCACCCGGATCTGCAGGGGTTAGAGCTTTGTCCCCACCAGTACCCTGTGCACGTGAATTTCTTTCAGCACGGACCAAGGTGCCCGGCTCGATCGTCAGAGTGATGTTGTTTGGAACAATCACGTTGTTGGCTAAAATATAAACGCGGTCGCGGGTCCATCGCTGATTCTTGGTAAGGAAAGTAGCATTGACCTTTGTCGTTCCAGATGAGGTCACCACATCTACACCATCACCAAGGGTGGCGACGTCAACAAAGGTCACAGGGGGCAATGTTTGCGCTTCTGACGCACCAGCAGCAAGGCCTACGACGGCCAAAATTGAGAGGATGAGTTTATTTTTCATTAATTTGATTTCCTATTTTGTTGGTTTCTTATTGTGAGTTAGACGTTTTTGCGCAGGCGGCGGAGAGCCACCAGAGCGGTTGCACCGAAAAGCATGAGAGACACTGAAGAAGGCTCGGGGACGGATGTAGATTGAACCGAGCTAAGCTGAAAACCGGTTGCAGTCGCTGTGCCAAAACCAGTTACCTCGTCCGCACCAACGCCACCAGCTGAACCTACAGCTTGGCGGAAGCGTATCGTTTCAACCCCCAATTCATCATCTAAGTTGGAAAAGTTTACCTGGGTGCCCCGGTTATAAGAGTAACTTCCTGCACTACCTGTTCGCGTGAAGTTGTAGGCACCAAAAATGCCGATCTCAAAGCGGTCAGCACCCAGCTGCTTTGCAATAACCGAGTACATCGGGGTGTTATTAAAATCCACAATGTTGTCTGGGGCGTAGCCATCACTATTAATTGCAGTGAAAGTAGATGAGTTGATAGCAACCGGCGTTAGCAACGAGGTGTAGTTGGCCCTCAGAATAGTTCCAACCTCAAAAGGCGTGGATGCAGCCGCAAACAGAGCAGCAACATCTGATGCTGAACGATTTCCAAAGCTACCCATTGTAAAATAGGCGCCATTGAGAAGTCCGCCTGACGAGTCCCTAAAAGGGGCATTGTAGGATGGGGCAGAAATGCCTTCCAACGTTTGAGATTGAACAGTAGGTACAGCCAAAAGCAGTGCTAGTGGCAAAGTGGTGAGTAATTTACGTATTGATTTCATAGTGTGTTTTTTTCCTTTCGTGGTTTCTTTCGTGTATTTCATAGACTAACTGCCCTCCGATAACTCGGCTGGCACTGTGACTTGTAAGCGGGCAAATTTTTTCGACAATCCCACGATAGAGAAAGACCACTGCTGTTTGGTAAAACCAGTGGGCACTCCTCCTTGGGGAACATCAGTTTTTTGGTTCAAAGTTTCGGGGGCGAACGCGCTTGATAGTGAGGTTGTCGTAAGAAAAGCAAGGGCAACAGGGGTCGCGGAAGCAACGTCAGATCGCGCGGTAAAGGTAAGAATTAATTCTGTGCCCGAAACCGTGGCGGTAGGCAACTTTGCACTGTCGCTAGCCGTTAGTGATCCGCCCAATAGATACTCCATTAAATTGCTTAACCCATCTTTATCCGAATCGGAGGAGGGATTCTGGATCTTAACATTGACTGTGCGAGTTACGGTAGAACTGCCCGAAGAATATGTGATAGTATAAGTTCCAAGTGTGTTGGACATGGCGGCAAAGTCGGAAATGACTTGGCTAGATGCATTCCGAATTACAGTCGTGACTCCAGAAGATGGAGTGACACCCGAATCGGTGTAGGAGGAGCCCCAGTAGTGGGTAACAGTTGGAAGCCCGTTTAATGTGAGGGTTGAAGAACTACCGGGAATGGAAACGAGGGCCCAACGATCCGTGCTTGAATTATAGGAGCCAGCAGTTCCCACGACCGAGGTAGAAGCGGGAACCTCGACGGATGAGGGTTGACCAAATTCATCCAAAAAGCTGGAGGTAGTTAGCTTGCCCGAAATTTCCAAGTCCGTAAAATTGTCCCCAAGGGGGTCTCTTGGGTTCGCAAAGGTTGTGCCGTCGTTCCCATCCGCCGCCAAAAGCAGAAAGCCATTCGGACTCGATGAATTATCAACCACGAGGACATATACATCTCTTCCTACCAGGCTTTTCCCGCCAACGCTGTCCACCTCTGCAGAGGTGTTGATGGAAAAAGTTCCGCCTGAAACTAATGCGGACCCAACAGAAACGAATTTAGAAAATAGCGCCTCGTAACCCGCTCTGGTAGCGTTCCAGAGGCTGGCAATAGCACTCTTGCTCATTGGACTTAATCCATCGAAAAAGGTACCAACGTAAGCGACACCAGAAGAAGGAGTTGAATCAGAAGATGAATTGATCGCACTACCCGCAGCGGGCCGAACAGTCACCTGAATCGACGCTGCTTGGATATTGGATACAGCGAGCATGAAAAGCCCAGCCAGAGCAATCAAATGGCACGTCAACGCAGTGGTTGGGTGTTTTTTTGAGTTACTTTGGCTGGGTTGTTTCATGCTTATAAGCTTTCTATAATTTATTATCTGTTTTACTAGGGAGCTACGGTCGCTGCAGCGAATTTTAAGGCGGACGAGCCCTTCAGGTCCCCTCGGCCGGAGTTCCGCTTAATAAGGAATGCAGATCCGGCTGGGATAGTGACCTCAGTCGCATCTGCGTTGCTGGGTCCCGTCCAACGGCCAGTCGCATTACGCCAGTAGCTGGTCCAGCCAGTTCCATTCCAGATACGGAGGTTATCTGCGTTACTTACGGACGTGCCAGGCGATATGGACATGCCGGAGTCTGATAGCTTGACGGCGAACGGAACAGGGTTGGCAAGAAGATTGATTTTCTTTCCCCCCACGATGTCCATACGAGTCCTACTCCCACGGGAAATGCCAGAGAGTACAATATCCTTTGCGGTTAGCGCTTTAACGAAAATTCCCTTACCGAATGGCAAGCGAGCTTTAGATGCGTCTTGTTCAGATTCATTGAACCATTTATAAGTTCCTCCGGTTAGTACCCTGAAGTATGCAAGACCAAGGGTGCCGGTATCGCCCATCAAACGGATTTGGTCTGCATACGATACATCGTCACCGTCATCCAAGTTGGCTGCAGTGAGATTGCTCGAAGAGGCGGCACCAAAAAACGATTCCACGGTCCAATCGAGGCGAATTGCATACTTTGCACCCACAAGAGTGGAGGGGGCGCCTGACGGGAGGGTAATGGTGGATGGGGTGTTCGAAGTGATAGGCGCGGAGTAACCGATCCATTCACCATCGAGAATTTCCAGAATATATGGCTCACTTGCTTCCGAGCCGTATGCATCCTCAACGTAGCTAATAGGCCCCGATATCGGAGACACGGTAAGCGTCGACCCAGTTTGTGCTGTGATAGTTCCAACGCCTTCCTCAGACCGTGCAAAGGGAGTTGCGATGAAGTTGTTGCCTACAGCCAAGGATATTTTAAAAATGCCATTAGGCGTAGCGATTCCAGCGTGAGTTGATTGAGCGAAGATCCCAGCGAGGCTGAGGACCAAGAGTGCGGTATTGAGCGTACGTTTCATGTTTATAGTGTCTCCTTTTTGATTGGGTTTACGAAATGAGTTGCGATTCACAAATGAATTCTTAGTCAGACATCGCTTTTTTTCAAATAGTTTATTGTTACATTTGTATGACGAAATCTAAGGCCCGGCACTTGTGCCCCCCCCAACGTGAGGATCCCGTGTGTGACAATTTGATGCCAAATGGCTGAAAAAGTGGAAAAGCCACACTCATAAGCCAAGATACAACATGCCCCCGACGCTCCGTCAAAAAGTGGTAAGTTCTGATATTCGAGTCTGGACCCACTTTCTTCATTTTGCGGATTTTTGCCTGCGTAAAGGGTTACTGACCGGGGAATCTCTGATAAAGAATAGAAAAGCCAATCTCCGTTCTGAAAAGATGCTGAGTCTCATCAGCTACAACTATCTTCCTCTGGTTTTTTTTACCGCCTTTTTTTCTCTATTGAGGGTTAGTACGGCTCAAGTTCTAGAGTTCCGGATTGTTCCAAATACAAATCTGCCGATTCTAGATTCATCCGGATCCCCAATTCGAACGAATCTTTCGTTGCAACTAGGCACTTTCACGAACTCAACCAATGCGGTTCAGGTATTGAGTTTAATTGGCAGTCAAACAAACCAAAGCCAAATTGCGTCCCTCATGGTTTCTAACTTTCATTCAATATTTACAACAAATCAGTGGACGAATACGACTCCCCTTCGAGTTCCAAACCTATCTATCCCAACCAATATCTCAATCGGCGGCACAAATCTTTCCACCAATATTCCAATCTATATAATGATATTCAATAATACTAATCCAGCCAATGCGACCGAGATGGGTATTTTTCGCGCTCGGTCCACATCGACCAATACCCAAACGAACGCCTTTTTTCCATCCAGCTCTAATGGTAGAATAGCCCTAAGCGGAGGGGACGGAACGAATACTACCAACACCGCTCTGAAATTAGGAGTGGGAGTGCTTTTTGGGCAGACGATTAATGGGCAACTCCGCTTGGCGCCCATTGGCCCTCCGAACCAAATTCTGACAACCAACCTAGTGGCTTTTCAAGGCCTAACGAGCTCCTTACAGTTGAAGGCAAACAATGGACCTACCTCATTCTCTGTCACTGGCGTTACCCCCGATCTCCTCCCCTCCCTAGGTCTAACCAACAGCAATGGGGTCATTGTGGGAGTGCCCCTGACCAATGCGATCGGCACCAATACCTTGGTTGTGACAGCGAACAATGCAGACGGGTTTGCGGGCAGTGTGACATCCAATGTTTCGCTTGTTGTAAGAGCTCAAAATGGTCCAAATTTTACCATCGCCCCACTTTTCACAAACATCGCGGGGATTTCCAATAGCTTTACCTTTTTAACTGACGCGCCAGACCCTAGCGTATTGCAGTTCACCGCCTTGGATTCGCTGCCAATGGGCAGCACACTATCCACCAGTGGCGTATTGACGATGAGTAACACTGGTGCAGGGACGAACTTATTTCGTGTCCTTGTCACCGACACTAGCTCGGGCGATGTCCGAGCACTCAATTTTACCAATGTCACAATACTTCCATCCATCTTTATCGAGGGCACCAACTCAAGTGGCGAATTAGAGCTGGTGGCCGGGAGAATACCATTTACGAACCGCATTACCTACACCCGCGGTTACTTGCCCACGAATATTACGAAGACCGGCGCTGGAACATTCACGAATCTCACTGTGACGACTAATTCTGGTAATTACTATTTGAGTGGAACCTCAAGTCCTACTGCTATGCTCACAAATGTTCCGCCAGAAACTAACACCATTTCCGCATCGGCAGCCAATGGTGTGTCGACTACGTTACGTTTACCCATCGTATTTGTGAATGCTGCGCCAGCACTTGCAACAAATCGTTACACTTGGATTTTAGGCGAAACCACAAATCAGGTAGTCGAAGCAACGGGAAGCCCAACTTTCACGGCCAGCGACTTGCCCGTAGTCGTGACGGGAAACATCAGCACCAACGGCTTGATTACGGTCACCACGAATCCGGCGGTTTTAACGAATGTGACCAAAGGGGTCTGGACCTCCACGATTGTCATGAACAACTTGGGAGGCGCCTTTCGGGGCGGAGGCCGAACCACCTCATCTGTAGTCATCACCTTGACGAATCCGATTCCATCAATCACAAGTACCAATCGATTGCTCCTCGCAGCCGGCAAGTCCGCAACCTACACCTTAACCGCCTCTGGCAATCCAGCGGTGGTTGAGTTCCTGAACCCAGAAAATTTTCCCCCAGGAATGAGCGCGAGTGGAAACATTTTATCCGGAATTCCCACGCAACAAGGCCCGTCCCCCTCCATTCAGTGCAGGGCCTACAACTACGGCACTCCTGGAGATACGAATAACTACCAACCTGCAGCTGCTTTCACTTTGAATCTTTTCGTCGCAACCAGCCGGCCGACTAATCCGTCCTATTCAAGTCCAGACAATCTTGTCGTAGGCAACCCTCTACCTTCTGACGGAAGCCCTTTTATTGATGTAAGCAGTGGCATTCAAGTTGCTGCCTACGGATTGCCTACAGGCCTCTCTCTCGATCGAACTAGTGGCAAGCTATTAGGTACCCCCACTACTACTGGAACCTATAATGCGACCGTTTTCTTTCAAAACGGCAAAGGTTGGATCAAGAAAAACGTCACTTTAACCGTGCGATGAGTGCATTTATGAAAGCGCCTTTTACCCGTTTTCCAATTTTCATTTTTTGCCTTGCGATCATCATATCGACTACGACAAAGGCTCAAGCGGAACAGATCAGTTTCGAAGTGAGGATTGGACAGGGCACAGAAGCGGTTCATTTTCCTCTTCAACACAACCCGATATGCGAGGGGAAAATCACCAGTATTCCCTCCTCTCTGACGTTTGAGATTACAGTCACTTCCGGAGAGCCAAAGCATTTCAGCGCTTGCCCGCACTTCTTGGCCGTGGTGGGCCCCGCAGGGCATCCTCTCTTAGGGGATCGATTTGAATTGGACGAAGTTGCAACTCGGGCGTCGAGTGGCAACCACCTGGTGTTGGAACTTTCTCCCCTGAATACCGACCCGTTGGTGGACTCTAGATGGATAGGGGCTGAGTTTGAAGTCATCCCACACTGGACTCTACAAGACACGCTCTCAGAAATGATTCGTAGAAAGCTCACGGGCCCCTTGCCCCGTCCTGCCCCCACTATATGGTTGCCATTCGGCGAAAAGATGCCCCAAAAGATAGTTCCACGAATGACCGCGGCTCCCCAGTCGCGATTATGCTGGGTGGTCGATAATAAAAAGATCCTATCAGGTGCAAAAACCGTGCTTCCCCCCGGTAGTTCTTTCCTCATAAAAAGTGCCTGCACAAACGGATACGGCTTTTCACTCGGCGGGGACCGCCGTACGGCACCTTGTCGAGTTCCCTTGTTGGCTGGGCCAAATTTGGTGGGTTATCCCTACCCGGTCGACTTGCGATTAGGTATTGACTGGGGCAGCCAAGCAAACGGCCTTGTCCCCTCCCAATCACCCAACGAGTGTGATCAAATTTTTCTTTATTCTGGAAATGATTTGCAAATTTATGGATTTCACATTTCGTATGGGTGGTTGCCAATTTTGGGATTGGGCAGCGAGGGGGTGCGCTGGGACACCTCATCCCCACGTTTGGAAGTAATCCCAGCGGGATGCGGCTTTGTTGTTTTTAAAATGAAGCCAGACCCGAAGCATGCTTTTCAGCCGCCTCAAACTTAATCGATTCACTTTCCTTCGGTTTTGGTGACATTTCGATGTCTATTCACACGTTCTTTTTTCGCTGTCGGATAAGCAGTTGAAACCTACGTGAGGCTTTCCAGCCTCCCCCCATGTGCCGATGGGGTGTACTCTTATCTCTCGCTATTTTTGCCACGCAGCTCGCGTGGGCGGATGATCCAGCCAATCCTCATCCCCTCTCCCAAGCCCCCTCTCCTTTGGCCGATCCGAGGGCGGAGCTGATTGATCGGCCCCTGCCTGGAGCGAAAGCGGGAGAACCGGAAAACGCGTCCTCTCCCTCCGGAATTGGCGGAGAGGCCAGCACGCTCACCCCTTTTTATGTGCGGACGGGGATTGGTCTGAGTTTTGTGACCACAGTGGATTATCCTGACTTCGGCATGTCGGGCGACGTGCCGATGCAACCCGGCTTCGCCACCGGAGTGATGCTGGGAGCGCAATTTCACGAAAATATCGCCTTCGAGATCGAAGGAGGCCTGCTTTACAACTCGGTCTACCAAAATCAGCTGGAAGGAATCAGTGCGGAAGACATGACTCAGGTCACGAATATCCAACTGTTCCAGGTGCCGATGATGGGAAACTTTATTTTTCGAACCGATCCGCTGGCGGGATCGATGGTCCGGCTGGTGGCCGGAGGAGGGGCGGGAGGAATTTTTCGGCAGGTATTTATTACCGGAGGACCGAATGATGTGACCCGGAGTCAGACCGAGCCTGCCTTTCAGGGGTTTGGGGGGGTACAGATCAATCCAGGAGAGCCCGATCTGATGGTGGATCTGCAGTTTCGTTACTTAAATTCGATCACGGGACAGTCGGTCCCATCGATGTCGATCATGGGGACGGTAACGATTCGGTTTTGAGACAAGGTGTGAATGTATGAAGGTGAGAAGGTGTAAAAGTGGGAAAGTGAGATTGGCCCTGCTTCGCTCAGTCTCGGCAGGCTCGCTGAGCTTCGCAGGGTTGGCAGATTCAGGAGCTCAGGGGTTGAGGAGTCTTGCGTGGGGATGGATGACCCTGCTTCGCTCAGTCTCGGCCGGCTCGCTGGGCTTCGCAGGGTTTACAGATTCAAGCCCCGCACTTGCGGGACACGCTGAGCCTGCTTCGCCGAGGCTTCGCAGGCCAAGGGACGCGAGTCGGATTTTGGCCCTGCTTCGCTCAGTCTCGGCAGGCTCGCTGAGCTTCGCAGGGTTGGTATTGATCATGATATTTTTTTGTGGATCGAATCTGCTGGCGCAGCGGTTGGAGTTGACCGATGTGCAGGCGCAGCCGGTCACGGGCCCAGGGCCAGGCCTGCGGATTGCGCTCGGTGGCACTGTTAACTCCGACATGTCGGTCGCCCAGCGGGACAATCGAGATTATCCGCAGACGAACATCAATCCCCTCTTTGCCACATCGGTTCCGTTCAATGGTACGATCAGTTATGAGTCGATCGGCTTTAACCCAGGCTTTCGTTTCGATTTTGCCCCAGGGTACCGCCTGAACCAGTGGATCAATTTCGAGTTTGAAACTGGTTGTATCTACAACACAGTTGAATCGTACACAATAACAGGAAATGCAACGATTGCGGGGGCGGGGGGAGACACCAATATCGGCGGAACAGCGAAGCTTGATGCAGAAGGTTATCTGCTGCAAGTGCCGCTGATGGTTAACGTCGAGTTTTCCTATCCGATCGGGGACGGGTGGCGACCATTTCTTGGTGCAGGCGGTGGAGGGATGTTTCAAAAGCTCACTGTCAGCACGATTTCGGGAAAGATTTTTGGTGCAGATTTTAATTATCAGGGGGACTTCAATCAGTCGAACTTCATGGGGGCATGGGAGGCCTTTCTAGGTTGCGGGTACCAGGTAGCTCCAGGATTCGATGTCTCGATCGCGTACCGAGTGGATGGGGTGCTTAGCCCTGATTTTGGTGGTTACACGATGCAGAATTTTTACACCCAAGCGGTCGAATTTGAGATGAATTGGAGGTTTTAAGGTTAGGGATTAAGGGGTGAAGGGATTAAGGGATTAAGGATGCGACAACATTGATGGTTGGCCCTGCTTCGCTCAGTCTCGGTAAACCTCGCTGAGCTTCGCAG
>Ga0247844_1009333_pt1 | contig 10267 bp, 12 predicted proteins | sample LaCtaG_FD_192421 | JGI IMG/M metagenome (GOLD analysis project Ga0247844, IMG submission 192421) | Freshwater microbial communities from meromictic Lake La Cruz, Castile-La Mancha, Spain - LaCruzMarch201714.5m_1 | ecosystem: Environmental > Aquatic > Freshwater > Lake | place: Spain: Castile-La...
ATTGGTGGTGTTGAAATCCAGGCAGCGCTGGAGTGCGCCGAATACGGATTGAAGTTTTTTTGGGGATGTCCAATCCGCTGTGTCGAGGCCAAAGCCGTGAGCCGCAGGCTGACCTGCTGAGGTGTTTTGGTCTCCGAAGCACCGGACATCGACCTCCATGAGCTTGGCGAGCTCGCGGCTAAGGTATTCGACATGCACACCAGCACCGCCATAGATGTGTGGAGGGTATTCGTTGGTGAGGAACAGGGCTTTCATAGAATGCTTTTCGTTACATCAGGCTGCAGGGTATCGAGAACTGGAGTTGGCCTGCTCCCAGCTCGAGCCACGACGCCTCAACCGCAGTGAATGAGGCTTTTTTAACAAGAATGGCGCAAGGTTCGCTGGTTCCCACCAAGTCACCAATGGCTATGCCAAAATCGGGCTCGTGGCCGACGATTAAAACAGAGTCGCATCCCTTGTGAGCGGCCAGACTGGAGAGAAGCGTGGAGGTTTCCATCCCACACGCGAGCCAGCCTTGCATGGTGACTTCAAGCCCGAGTATTTCCGCGACGATCTCGGCCGTCTGCTTGGCACGAGTGACCGGGCTGCTTAGAATAACTGTGGGCATAATCCCATGACTGGCGCAAAATTTTCCGACCTTTGCTGCCTGCTGGAGCCCTCGCGGTGTGAGCTTGCGGTCGAAGTCCGATTCCGCCAAATCTTCGGCTTCGGCGTGGCGCAGAAAGTAGATGGTCATGGAGTGTGGCCTTGTTTACATGCTCATGCCGCCATCCACCGCAAGCACCTGGCCTGTGATGTAGGAGGCTTCGGCGCTGGCAAGAAAGCTCACTGCGGCGGCGATATCGCTCGTTACTCCAAAGCGGGACACTGGTATTTGAGAAAGAGCGCCTTTACGGACCTCTTCGTTTAGGACAGAAGTCATATCGGTCTCGATAAAGCCCGGGGCGACGACATTGACCGTGATGCCACGGCTGGCGATTTCGCGGGCGATACTTTTGCTCATGCCGATAAGGCCGGCTTTGCTGGCCGCGTAGTTTGCCTGGCCGGCGAGCCCCATGAGTCCGCTCACGGAGCTGATATTGATGATGCGGCCGGAGCGTTGTTTGACCATGGCGCGCAGGATGGCACGGGTGAAATTGAAGGCGCCTTTGAGATTGGTCTGCAGGACGATATCCCAGTCGTCGCTCGACATGCGCATGGCGAGTGTGTCGCGGGTGATACCGGCATTGTTCACAAGGATGTCGCAACGGCCGAAGTCGGTGAGGATTTGGTCGCCTGCTTTTTGGACGGCATCGAAGTCGGCGACATCGACGGCATACGGCTTGGCAGCACCCGGAGTGGTGGCGTTTATGGCTTCCGCCGTGCGCACCGAGTTCGACTCTGTGCGGCTGACGACTGCGACCTTGGCGCCTTCGGCAGCGAGATGTTTTGCGATGGTTTCACCGATGCCCCGCCCCGCTCCGGTGACTACGGCAACCTGATTTTCAAATCGTTTTGTGCTCATGCTGGAAGGCACAGCAGACCACTCGCTTGGTGGAATGGAAGCAAAAATTTCTATCTGCCAACGCTGCGGCCTGAATCTGGCAAGGTGAGGTTCTTGATGACGGTCATGAGATAGACCGGCTCGGGGTGCTTATCTCTGTATTTGGTGATCTCGCGTTTCTCAACGACGCGGAATCCAAAACGCTCAAAGAGTTTCGCTCCACGTCTGGACTCGAACGTCACGACTTGTCCGAAGACCTCCTTCTCTCCATGGCCTCTCAGGAAATCGAAATACATATTCGTCATGACCTGTGTGGTGGCGAGTTTTTGCGCCTCGGGAAGGACATTGAAATGGAAATGCGCCGTGCGACGTGGCGCTGCGGGAACCTCGCGCCAAGAATTTTTAAGAATCCAGTGGATGAAGCTACGCGTTGGTTGGTTGTATCGACGGTAGCGGAGCATTCCTATGCCAAAAAGACGCAGGTTTTGAAAAAATCCATACCATTGATGTCGCAGCGGACGCCGGGATCCCAGTAGGTATCCTTTCACCGTTCCGCCTTGCTCAAGCACAAATGCCGCTTCCGGCTCCACATCGGTATAATAAGCGGTGAGATAATCCGCAAAAAGTTCCTGATCTTCAAAAACCGGATCGATCGGCTTGCCAAGAAACCCCGTCTCGCAACAAAGGCGCCGCACGGCCGCACGGTCACGAGATTGGTAATTGCGAATGACGGTATTGATCGGGAGTTCCACAGGCAGTCATCCTAAGTGGTGTCCCAAACATAACGAAGAAAATTGAAAGCTCATCGTGTGGGTGATGAAAAAGCTCACGCTTTCTTTTATTATTGCAAACCACTTCAATCTATTTGCTTACATATTTGAAAATAGGAGTGCAATACTCTCTGTTGAAACCAAGCAAAAAAACAAAAGGGGCGGTCTTGCCGCCCCTCGTTTTATGAAATTTGTAACAGGTCAGAGCGGTTGGCCCTGCACCACTGCGGCATTGTAGCTTGGCTGCTGGCCATAGGATGGCTGCTGGTCGCTCATGTAAAAACGGGGAGCTTGGCCGTAGCGCTCGACTTCTCTCTCCAACAAGCGCTCCACTAATTCCGAGAGGCTTCGTTGTTGTGTGTCAGCCAAGACTTGGGCTGCTTTTTTGACTTCGGGGTGCAGTGTGATGTTGGTTTTTTCTCGCATGGGTAAATCCATAGCATTGTTTCAAAAATCTCTGCAATATTTTTCTTTGTAATGGGTTGTATCCCGTATGGGGGTTTCGGGCGGCATTGCGTAATTGTTTGAAAAAAAGAAATTTGCATGATCCGCGTTTGTTAGAAAATGTTTAAAAAATTTTTGCAAACTTTAAAAAGTTTTGCGTCTAACGCAGAACATCACCGTTTTTCAGGCTTGGAAAGACCTCACCAACCATTCAATTCCTGAGCCGGTTTCAACACTGGCAGGCCAATGATTTCGTCGAAATGGGCATCATCTGTGAGCACAGCAGCCCCGAGTGTTTTGGCGTAAGCGGCTATCAGGATATCCTGCGCTGGAAGTGTGACGCCGCAACGATCAAGTGTCCAAGCCATCGATGTGGCTTCTTCCCAGATTTTATTCGAGGTCGGGACATTGATGAGAACATTGAAAAACGCGCCCAACGATCTGCGCATTTTTTCAACCTTGAGTCCGCGCTCGACCTCAAGCCGCACCATGCCGCATGTGGCGAGGTCTCCCTCTCCGATCCAATCCCCAAGCACCTTCACGGGATCCATGCTGCGACGCAGCAGGCCGATGTAGACATTACTGTCAACAAGAACACTAACGCCCATGGGATTTATTGGATGAACGGTTGGGGGATTCGGCGACTCTCATGCTCATGACATCATAGTCGGGGTCCACGGCATTTTTTAACTCTTCAGGTGTGCACCCCATTCCCGCCTTCACGACCTCCTTGAACCTGGCTTTTCTGTCCATCTCCCTGAGGGCCATTTCCACGGCCTCCGTCTTGCTGGTGCAGCCGAAATTTTCGACCACTCTGTCGAGCAACTCTTCATCAATATGCATTGTCATCTTCATGCCATACTCGGTATGGCATGAATCGTCCGTTGTCAAGCAGAGGTTCGTTTTTTTCTTGGCCGATGCACCGTTTCGACCCGCAGAGTGTGTCCTGATGCGCCTTCGAAGGGCACGACCGTGCCTGTGACTTCGAGCACAGGATGCCGGATCGTTTCCAAACCGAATCGCGCAAACGCGCGGGCGAACATTTCCGTTTCGATGAGCCCAGAGCGGTCACAGAGCGTCATAAATTTCATGAGTTCCCCGTTAGACTGGTGGTGAGTGCGGTCCGCAACGATGAGGCCGCAGAGAGTGACGCGTTGGCCGATGTATTCGCCCAATCTGGAAACGGGGCAATAGGTCTCCCAGGCGACCTCCGCCCACAGATCGAGTGGGTGGGCGGATACGGTGAAGCCGAGGAGCTCGAGTTCGTCGCGGAGGCGTTCGAGCAGCGGAGTGGCGCGTGTGGATTCGTGTTTTTGTGTCGTGGTGAACATGGAGTTCCCGTTCTGAGCGAGTTGACGGATTGTCCATACCGCCTCGGTGCGGGATCCGATGAGCGAATCGAGCGCGCCAGCCCGCAGAAGAAGGTGCATAGAGGCTTCGCCCGCCGAGGTCCGCACAAAAAAATCTTCGAGGGATTTGAATGGCCCTTGTTGAAGTTCCATGGAGATCCGTTTCAAAAGAGCCTCTGGAAATCCGCTGATCATTGCCAGTGGCACACGGATGAGATTTTTCCGCTCCACAAAAAATCGTCCGCGCGATGCGTTGACATCCGGCGGCAGAAACCCAATGCCGAGCCTGCGGCATTCGAGCGAGTAGAGGAGACGGGAATAGAATCCCTTGCCATGGGTAAGAACGGAAGCAAGGAACTCGGCCGGATGGTGTTTCTTCAGGCATGCGGCCTGCCAAGCCTCGAGGGCGTAGGCAGTCGAGTGGGCGCGGCAGAAGGCGTAGCCGCGGAACATGTGCACGAGCGCCCAGACCGCGGCCGTCTCCGCCTCGCTGCGCCCATTGCGGCGGGCGCACTCTTCAAACTCAAGGCGCATTTTTTCGACTTCAGCATCGCGCATTTTCACCAACGCCCGACGGAGGATATCCGCCCTTCCCGGCGGCATGGCTGCAAAGGCTTCAGCGATTTGAAGGATGTGTTCCTCGTAGGCGATAACGCCATGCGTGCTCCTCAAGACAGGCTCCAGGGAAGGGTGGGGGTATTCGGGCTTTTCGAGCCCCAAGGCGCGGCGGGCAAATGTGGATTTGCGGAGCGTATTCGCAGCTCCTGGGCGGATCACCGATACAATGGCAACCAATGAGTCGATGTCGCGGCAGTTGCACATTTTGGCCAGATTCGTCATGGCCGGGCTCTCGATGTGGTGCACGCCCCGGGCGTTGCCAGTGGCGATCATTTCCCATACGGAGTTGTCATTCCAAGGGCCCGCGAAGCTGGATGATATTTCGATGCCGCGCGAGGCGAGTTCGGCACGGGCATCCCGGAGAACGGAAAGTCCGCCCTGCGCAAGGATGTCGAGTTTTACCAAGCCGACATCCTCCACGGCGTTCATATCAAAATGCGTGGTCGGCCAGCCTTTGTTGCTCTGGAAGGTGGGAGTGAAGTCGTGGATCGGACGCCTTGAAAGAACGAGTCCGCACGGATGCATTTTGGCGTGGCGGGGCAGACCCTCCAAGCGCGCGGCGAGTTTGATCGCAGTGAGGGCGGGCTCCTCATCAAAGAGCCCCTGCGCCTTCGCGGTGGCGGCGGCATTTTCTGCATCGCCCGCTTTGGCCAGCCAGGGAAAATGCTCCGTCAAGCGCCGCACGAGCCGATCTGGCATGCCAAGGACCTTGCCGATTTCGGCGACAGCGGAGCGCGCATGGAAGGTATTGAACCCGCCCACCACCGCAACATGGCCCGGTTTGTGCAGACGGAAGACCTTTTCGACGACGGCATCCTTCCTGTCATGGGGAAAATCCAAATCGATATCGGGGAGTTTTTTCAACGCCATGCGGTCTCGGTTCAGGAAGCGCTGGAAATACAGCTCAAAGCGCACGGGGCAGACATCGCTGATCCCAAGGCAAAAGCAGACCAGCGAGTCGGCTGCGCTGCCGCGTGTGATCCACTCGATGCCATCGCGGCGGCAGTGCTGGAGAAGATCCCAGACGGTCAGAAAATACTCCTCATAGCCGACCTCGGCGATCATCTGCAGCTCGGTGTCGAGCTGCGAGCGGTGGCGCGCGGCCTGGGCCCCGTAGCGCTCCGTAAGCCCCTGCACGGCGAGGCGTGCAAGAAACTCGCGGGGCGTGCAAGCCTCGGGAGGATCAAAGCGGGGAAAGGAGAGCTCCCCGAATTCAAACGTGAAGCCGCATTCCCCGGCGATCCGCTCTTCATACCTACAGGTATCTGGAATGAAGACGGCATCCTTCGATTTGCCGGGGTGTTCCTCATTCAGCAGAGTGAGGGTGCGTATGCTTTCCACAATGCGCAGGTGCAGGAGATCCCCTTCGTTCTCACAACGGATGGGCGGCACGCCGTTTTCAGATGCGATAAGACCGTCCCGGTGTTGCATCCAGAAGTCGCGGGTTATTTTCGGCTCCGAGAGCAGACGGCAGAGATTTTCGTATCCTCTCCGGTCTTTTGCATAGAGGCGGCGCAGACGGTTGTTCACGCTCAGTTCCGCGCCGATGACTGGTTTGAGACCCGCAGCCTGCGCGGCTTGGAAAAACGGCACGGCGGCATGGAGGTTCGGGTCGCAGATTCCTACAGCCTTGCACCCCGCCTCTGCGGCGATTTCAACAATGCGCCCGGGCGTAAGCAGCGATTCCATGAAGCTGTAGCAGGAGCGGAAATGCAGGATGGCCGCTGGAGCCTTCGAGACCCTTTTTACCACAGCCTGCGGTGGTTTTTTTGTATCGCCCCGCGCGCTTCGGCTTTCGCGCAGCCAGAGGTCATGCCCGCGCAGGATGGCTCCGCTGCCGTGGTGGGATCGGATTTCATCCACCGCCTTGGCCGCCCGGTGGAGGGTAGCGGAATTCTGTATCGGGGGTATGAGTGCCAATTCCGTGAAGAAGGCGCCTTTGTAGAGATTCGACAGCTTCAGCGAAACAAGACGCAGGCTCACGCGGCGCTCCCAGGCTTTTTTTAGGAGCGTGGAGACAATGCCGTAAGTCGTCGTCTCCAAGTCGGTCGGTTCATCCAAGCTGAAACTCCGCAGGCACTCCTCGAAATCATTGTATCGCACCCGCACCGAAATCGTCCTTGCGGCCTGTCCCTCCGCGCGGGCTTTGGCAAAAAGCCGGTCAGCCATGGAGCGCAGCACGGCCAGAACAAATGTTTCGTCAGCCGTATCTGCCTCGAAAGTTTGTTGCTCGGAATAGGATTTTGCGGCAGGTGCCTCCGCCACCACCGGGCGTTCATCGATACCATTGGCAAACTCCCAAAGTGTGCGCGCGTTTTTGCCTGCAAAAAGCGAGAGCTGCTCTGGCGGCGTGCTTGCGATCTGGCCGATAAGCGGCAGGCCCGCCCGGCTCAGCGTGGCGGCGAGTTGGGGCCCGATGCCAGGCAGCCATTTGTTTTCAAGGGGCGCCAGAAACTCCCCTTCGCGACCGGGTGCGATTTGCGTGAGTGCGTCCGGTTTTTTCCATTTGCTCGCGACTTGCGAGACCAGTTTATTCGAGGCTACCCCCTCGGAGAGCGTGATGCGGAGCGTCTCTCTCACCGCCTTGCGGATCGATTCCGCGATGTCTTGCGGTGTCTTTTTGGTGTTTCCTTGCAGATCCGCGTAGCCTTCATCGATCGATCCCACCTCGACCACTGGCGTAAAGTCGTAGGCGTAGCTGAACATCATGCGCGAGAAATGCTCGTATTTCTCGAAATCCCCCGGCACGACGACCAACCTCGGACACAACCTCCTCGCCTGTGCCATCGGCATCGCCGAAGTGATCCCATGCCGCCGCGCCTCATACGAAGCCGATGCCACCACTCCCCGAGCCGAACCTCCCACCGCCACCGGCTTGCCCCGCAGGCGCGCATCGGCAGCTTGTTCGACCGAGGCGAAAAACGCATCGGCATCGAGGTGGAGTATCATGGTGTTCAAATGAACACCTTTTTTGATTGAATACAACCCGATTGAGCGTTATTTGGCTAAACTCGGGAACTTGCGCGCAAAGGCCCGCACGGCGGGCCAACGCATAGGAACAAAGTGCCAGAGTTGGCAAAGGGTGCTCGTGGATGGCTTCACACGAGCGAATCAAAACGACGCGCGCGAATTTTTCATCTGATCCTCACCAAAAATAATTCAGAAAAAATTTTTCATCCCCCAGTGGATGTCCGAGCGGCTTTGTTAAGGTTGCCACGAAATGATCACCCAAAACTAGGCTTTATCGACGCAGTCATGAATCGCATCCGCCCGCAGAACCGCTTCCAACATTGTTTTGCAAAGCAGGAGGAGTTTGTCTTTATCCATGACAAATCGAATTCTCTTTTTAGTCGTTAGCGCATGCTGATTTTTTAACACCGTAGTCTCGACCCTCCACAGTTTCCTTTCTATTGACTGGCTTTTTTAATCCGCCTCCTATGGGCTTCACATACTGCATATCCGTCAATCTCGGCCCGTTCCGAGTGAATCTGAGTAAGTTTAGCTTGGGCTATTCTGTTGGTGGTCGCGGATTTTGCGTTGGCACAACCGCACGGGAAAAAAAATATTGCCTCACCCGTTCCCGGCGGGCCTTGCCCATTGGCTGCTTAGCAGCAGGCTACCAAGTGTGGCCGCCCAGCCGCCCGGTTCCAGCTTCAGCATCCTTTGGTCGGGAGTTGGCTGTCGCAAATCCGGTGCTGGTTGTCTTGTCCTCATAGCTGGCATACCCGCCGCGATCGCCATTGATCGCCGGCTTGTCCTTACTTCAATTTTCCCCATACGATGCATGACGAAATTCCGCCCTTGAACGCATTGAGGGAGCGAGCCTTCCGGTTTAGGAAGGAAGGCAGATATGCTGCCCATCCCGTCGAAGCCGCTCTACGATATCACTGTGCCCAAGCCGAAAAATCCGGCTCGGAAAGCCACGGTGGCTTCGATTTTCAATCGGCCGAAATCCTCTACCGAGCAGGCGCTCAAGGGCTACGACTTTCTGAAATCCCACAGCTCCCGCAAAGCATCCCGGAGCTGAGTCGCCTCAGCGCGGTAGATCGCGCCGCCCGCTCGGGCTTGCGCCGGCATAATTCACTCCTAAAAAAGTTCCCGTTCTGGGAACTTTTTTCTTGTCATACGAACCTACCGCCTCGATCTTGAAATGAGAGTTATCGCACGCAAGACACTTCGAGATTTTTATGAAAAGCACGCCGCTGCCAAAGGCCCGCTTGAAGCCTGGTTCCATGAAGCCGAAGCAGCAAATTGGCGCGGGCCTCAAGACATCAAAAAACACTACCAAAGCGCCGACATACTTCCCGGAAATCGCATTGTCTTCGACATTAAAGGCAACACATTCCGTCTTATTGTTAAAATCCACTACAACAGGAGTATCGTCTTCATCCGTTTTGTCGGAACCCACGCGCAGTATGACAAAATCGATGCCACAACCATCTGAAGTTATGAAACCAAAAATTCTTAAAACCGAAGCCGAATACAGCACCGCCTTGGCCAAGGTGGAGTCGCTTATGGATGCCAATCCCGGTTCCAAACAAGAAGAGGAACTTGAGCTCTGGTCGTTGCTGGTCGAGCGCTACGAGCAGGAGCATCATCCCATCGACTTTCCAGATCCCATCGAAGCCATCCGCTTCCGCATGGAGCAAGAGGGTCTGCGACAAAAAGACCTCGCAAAATACTTCCCCGGGAAAAACCGCGTCTCAGAAGTCCTCAATCACAAACGCCCACTCAGCCTCGGCATGATCCGATCGCTTCACAACGGCCTGGGAATCCCAGCCCATGTTCTCCTGCAGGAATGCACCGCCTGAATCTCCTCCTGCCCCTTCCTGCAAATCCTGTCAATTCTGTCTAGAATGCTTTCCGAAACCAAAATCCAAAATTGCCCCGCCACCGCTCGTTACCCGTTACCCGCTAAAGTGACTCATTTGCGCTATAATCAATTTTTCTTAAAATGTTTATACTCGAAATTGCAGGGGTGAGATGCAAGGCCAAGAACTGATGTCGGCACTCACCCCGCAACTCTCGCTCTATCGCGATCTTCTCGCCGAGATCAAAAGCCGCATCCGGGCCGCCCAGAACCGTGCGGCACTCTCTGCCAATGCCGAAATGATTCTCCTCTACTGGGACATCGGCCGCATGATCGCTGCGAGGCAGGAACGCGAGGGCTGGGGCGCTGGAGTCATTCCAAAGCTCGCTGTAGATTTGAAAAACGAACTCCCCAAAGAAAAAGGATTCTCCGAGCGGAATCTTAAGCGGATGTTGCGATTTTTCCGGGAGTATCCCGCCATGGCCGGGAAAGTGCCGCAACCCGCGTCACTTTTGCAGGGCGATCAAAACCAGTCGGATGGAATTGTGCCGCAGCCTGCGGCACAATTGGTCCAGCCACCCGCCACCGCATCGACTCTACCCCCGAATCTCCTTTTCGGCATCCCATGGTTTCACAATGTGATTCTGATTGAGAAAATCAAAGACCTCCCCACACGCTATTGGTATGCCTGCCAGACTCTGGAGCAGGGTTGGTCCCGCGACACACTCAGCCTCCAGATCAAAAATCGAGCCCATGAACGCCAAGGGGCCGCAATCACAAACTTCAGCAGCAC